>Ga0302221_10001096_pt1 | contig 17941 bp, 1 predicted proteins | sample II_Palsa_E2_1_FD_193517 | JGI IMG/M metagenome (GOLD analysis project Ga0302221, IMG submission 193517) | Peat permafrost microbial communities from Stordalen Mire near Abisko, Sweden - II_Palsa_E2_1 | ecosystem: Environmental > Terrestrial > Soil > Palsa > Peat permafrost | place: Sweden... | reverse complement strand
AAAGCTTCGATAACTTATATTAAAAAGCAAGCGTCCGAGTTCTAAAAATATAAAAGAAATTCTAATAGCTTTTAAAGAGCTTATAACATTTAATATATAATTAAAGCAAGGAGAAAAGAAATTAAAATAGCTTAATTAGTTAAGATTACCTTCTTTCTTAGTTAGCATTATAGTTAAAATAGCTATAAAGAGCGTAATCCAAGTTTGTGTAGCTTTATTTTAAGATATAAAGGGTATAAGTAAGCAAGGAGATAAGCAAAAGTAATAAAGTTAAAGCTTATTTAAATTTAACACTAATTGCACAATTTTTAATTCTTGCAATAATAAAGTAAAGCAAAGTAAAATGTTTGCTAGATTATATAACTAAGTAAATAACAAAAATGTAGCTCTCTTTAAGCATATAAATAAGCTTATAAATAAGAAAAGTTAAAAGCTTTTAGCAATTTAAATATATATATTAGTTTAGCAAAAATAACTAAAAATTAACTCTTTTATTTTTTAATTACTTAATTTAGTTAAGCTATTTGATATCCTTCTTTAATATAATAGGTTTTCTTAAAAAGTTTATTAGGGGTAATAATTTTGCTATAATAAAAAATGGCTTAAAGCTATATCTTCCCTAAATATAGCATATCTTTTAGCATTTTTGCTAAAGAACTAATTTAAAAGAAGAGGAGTTTCTTAAAGAATAAATATCCTAAAATAGTTTCCAGAGTCTAAAAACGGTTCCCGGGATTTAAGTCTAAGCTTAAGCGAGTTTAATAAAGCTATAAGGTTATAATATTATTATAGCTATAAAGAGCAAAGAATTTTAAATATAAAGTAATAAGATAATTTATTCTCTCAAGTAGCGTATTTACAAGTATAATTGCTAATCTTTAAGAATTTTAAAGACTATTTTTAGCATTTTTAGTATTATAACTAAGACTATATTGCCTAAAAACATTGCAACTTAAAGTAAGTGCGTTTAAAGTAATATACTTTAATATACTATAAGATAATATATGTGCTTTATTTGTGCTATAAGCTAAAGTAATCTTAGTTAAAGCACTATAACTAAGACTACTTTAGCTTATAATATAAATAAAGCATATAATAAAACTTAAAGCACACCGAATTTTAATATTAGAACTAAAATTACTTCGGCTTCTAATATAATAATATAACGCATTCTTATAATATATACTTTTTTAATAGCTTTTAATTAAGCTTAAGATAATAAGTGCTACGGATTTCTAGCTTATTTTAGAATATTAAGCGCTACTCAATTTTTGCCTCTTTTCGTTTTCTATTTCACGCTCTTTACCTTATAAACATTTCGATTTTAATAATATCTAAAAGGCTTACTAAATAGCATATAAGGGTCACTAAATCGACAAGCACTATCCTTATGCATAGTTGCAGTTAAAAGACCCTTTATTATAACGACTTATTAACTTAGTATATTACCTTTACTATAAATACTTCTTATAAAGCTTTAATTACAAATCTTAAACCTTTTTCTTAGTTTGCAATAAACTAATTATACTAAGATATAAAGTAACTTATACTTTTAATGCAGCTAAAAGACAAATAAGGATTAACGCGTTTAATATAATCTTATATATAATTTATATCTAAGATCTTTAATAATCTTTTAATTTATACCCGAATATATTTTAAACTTATTAACAATTATATATAAATAATATAAACTTATTATTTGCAAAACAAATTTGCTAACTTATATTAAGACGCAAATGCAATAGTAGCTTATTTCGTTTAAAGTATTAAAGAGGGTAACGCCCTTTGCATCTAAAGCTATACTTTATATTAGCTATATACCTTGCTAAGCTTAGCGCTTATATATTTAAGCAAGATGCTTAACCTTTACTATTAAAAAATTCGATAAGTAAAAGGCTACTAAAATCAACTTATAATAGCTTTTAAGGATCCGGGCTAAAAATATTAAATTAGTATTATAGCAAGATAAAATACTTAATAAAGCAATAAAGGAAGAGTACTCTAATATTATAACTAATAAAGTCAAAAAGCGGAAATTGAAGTTGTTATAAGCGAAGATAATAAGTTACTTAGTTAAAATTTATATATATATATTATCCTTAACTTAGCTTAAAAAATAAAAGTTAATAAATATAAGGTAAATTAAAAAAGCCCTTAATATTATATTAGCACTATAGCAAGGAGACAAAAGTATATATAAAGCTTAATTAATTATAATATAGTATAAGTATCCTTTAAAGGGTCTTATTTTTACTCTTTTATAAGTTTAAAGGGGCTAATTTAAAGTCTTATTCTAAACTTATTACCTTAGCTTATATTTTTCCTAAAATCGAGGCTTATATTGCTATAATTAAATTAAAGGAGAAAATTACTTATATTATTTAGGGTATAAAGTAAAATTTATATTTAAAAGCTCTCCTTCTTATTAAGTAGCTAATTTAAGCCCTTTAAAGTTTTAAACGCTAGCCTTATAATAGTAACTAGTATCACCTCGCAAAATTGTCCTTAAAAGCTTAAACATTATTAATTACTTATTTTAATACTATTACTCTTCTCTTTTGACAAATTTATTTAAAATGCAATTTTTAGTTATTATTCTTTTTGTTTTTACTCTTGCTATTTTTGCTTTTGCTATTCTTACTTTTACTATTTCTTAGTAATAAGACGAAGAGATATAAGATATTGCCGATTTTGCAAGTTAATTAAACGGAGATATTATTCAAATAATGCAATTTTTTAAAGCTTTCCCGACACTTAATAAGTTAGCTTTAACTATATAAGCAAACGTAGCATTTATAGCTATAAGCGACGCAATAAAGACTATAAGTTTTATTAGTTTGCAATTATCTAATAATATAATAGTCTAAATTATAAAAGCCGAGCTTGTTAATAATAACTTTTTGCTAAATATTTCTCTTTAATTTGAAGATCTTATATAAGGTATATACCTTAATATATTAGATAAGAATTTTTTTAATATTTTAACAAATATAGTTTTACTTTATAATTTACTTAATAATCCATTTTCCGAAACCTTTAATCTTTATTATTCCGACGCTATTCCCGAGATTAATAATCTTTTTTAGATTATTAAAAGTTTTATTAATAATAGTATTAATATTATTACTTTGCCGCCGAATAATTGCTTAAAATAAAGAATAAGATAAAGAGCAAGATATCTCGAGAAAGGGTTAATTTTAATAATTTTTTAATATTTTAAAAGGATGTAGTTATTTTTCAAGTTTGGATTTTTGTAAAGCAAAGCCCTAATATTGTTATTTAAATTAGTAATAATATTAAGTAAAAGTCAAATATATTAGGCTATTTTGTCTTTAATATTAATATATAGCAATTAATGCATTATAAAAGTAGCTTAATATAATTTGCATAAATAAAGGCAAAGCTAATTTCCTAATTATAAGCGTCTTTATAATAAGGGATAAAACTAAATCGAACCTATTATAAGCTCTTTATTTGGGGAAAACTCGGAGGAATTAAGCTAATATTAGTCTATTACTTAAAATTTACCCGGAATAGCAATAAGAGGGCAGTTATAAAACCAAATATCTAATATGCAAAAGAGAGAGTTATAACGTTTATCCTTGCGTCCCGAGATATACTTTATAATAAGACGAATTTATAGTTTTAAAATTATAAAAAATTTCTTTGCAAGTTTATAAAGTTATTATTAATATATTATTTTCTTTAACTATTTCTCTTTATAAAAATTATTTAGTTATAAAGAAAAGACTATAGTTAATTATACTATTAATCGTTTTAATTTTACTATTAATTATTGCTTTAGCTAGTCCCTTATACTTAATTATAACTACTAAAGTCTCTTTAAAATTCGGAGCACTTAAGGAGAAGTCTTATAAAAGAAGAATATAGCTTTAAGTTTTAAAGATGCTTAATAAAAAAAAGAATATATTCCGGGAGTTATACTATTCGAGGAGAGGGGTACAATTGCTATATGTTTTAGCTTTAGTGTTTAATGCTTAGTAATATATGCTTGCTTATAGCGTAATATATTATATTTACGCCTAATCTTGCTATATTTCTTTTAGCCTTAATCTTTAAGCTAAATAATATATATAGCGTTTAAAGCAAGTTTCTCGAATTTTTTATTAGCGAGGTAGCGCTTTAGCGCTTAAGCACTAGCGTGCTACTGCCCGCTTATCGTCTCGTCGTCGACCGTCTCTTACTACGCTACTATTACAACAATAAGATAATATAAATAAAGCTAGCTAAGTACTAATATAAAGCATGCCTTTTAATATATTAATATTATATTATGCCTTAGCAAATTATAGTAATGTCCCTCGCTTTACCCTCTATTATTATACTTGCAAACGCTGCTTGAAAGAAGCGAAAGACTAGGACTAATAGTACTTTAAGCTATTTAAAGAAGATGTTATTGTTAAGTTTTTAGTGCAAATGTCCGACTTTAAGTAACTAATACAAATAAAGTTTGTCCCGTCGATTGCCTTTAGCGTTACTTGCTAACGACTTATAGCAAAGTCGCAAATAAACCGCTAAAGGCGCTCGGCAAAAACTAAACAAAGGCTTTAGAAAGGCGCTACTTAACTCTTATAGCAAGAAGACTCGGGGCTATAAACTAGAATTACTATAAGAAGAACATTTATAAGAAAGTCATATACTAGTTTAAAGTAATTAGAAAGGTATTATAAGAGCTAGCTATTTTAGCCGAAAATATATATAATATAAACGAGACTAGAGTTATATTATCTATATTAAGCTCGGTTAAAGTCCTTATAAGTAAGGATAATAAGCAAAAGTATAAAGGTGTGCAAGTTAAGCGCACTATAATAATTGCAATTAAATATATTAATACTAATAATATTATAGTCTTAATTTATTAATTTTTAAACCCCTTAAAATTTTGGTGCAAGTAGCTTATATAGCACGAATTATAACACTTACTAGTACTAGCTACTACTTAATTATATAATTTATACTTGAGGCTTTAATTTAAAATTTAAATACCCCTTTCTTGCTTTTTGTAATTTAAATTCTTTAAGGAATATACCTTTTTTTTATCCCCCTAATAATATTGCCTTTATAAGCTATATTAGTAATCCTTTTTGCACTTTAGACAAAATAAGTTAGGCTACTCTAATGCAAATAATCCTTCGATATTGCAAACGACTTTTTTAAAATTATAAAGCAATTATTATTACTTTTTTTAAATAGCGAGATATTTAACTTATAAAGGACTATTATATATATATATGTTATAATCCTCTTTCTTTTTACTTATATCTCGTTCTCGATCTTTATTATAAAATATATTTAAATGTTAATTTTAATAAAATAGACTTTAAAGTCTTTAAAGTTTTAAGATTTAATTTATTATATATTACCTCTTTTACGACTTAACTAAACTAATTATATTTAATACATTTTAAGATCTCGGAGAGGTAGCTTGCAAGGAGGCTTACTAGCGATTTGTTTCTTTAAATTAAAGGAAAGGCAGCTAGTTTAGTTAAAGGAATTTGTTAGTGTTATTTTAGTATAAAGAGGACAAGATCTTATTATATTTATATCTTGTGCATCGAGACTTAATAAGAGATCTCTTAAAAACCCGGAAGCAAGTTAGTATAAGTTATTTATAACCCTTCTTGCATTTATATAATATATAATATAATCTCGATTTATATGTTTAATAAGAGTATATATGCAAATTGCATATATCTTATAAGCTTATTTATATATTACATAATAGTAAAGGAAGTTTATTAAAATTGAATATTGCAAAGAGAATCTTTATATAAAGCGGATTATAATGCAAGAGATATAGCTTTAAAAGGAAAGGTAGCTCGAAGAGGAGATAATTTATATTTAAAGAATTAATAATATATTTTATAGCTTTAAACACTATTCGAAAAGATAACTTACTTCGTTTTAAGTTATATAAAGGCTTTTATAAGGCTATTAAATCGAATTTGTAATAGTATATTACTACTTCGATAAAGGGGGTAATAGAAGTAAATATTGCCCGTATAATAAGACTTATATAAATTAAGATCTTATTTCGGATATATATTTATTCTTGCTTAGCTAAAGGATCTACTTTTATAAGTTATAAGGTCGTTTTTGCTTAAGGCTTATACATGTAATAAGAAGCCGGAGCAAAAATGCAAATTTGCCGAGATTTATTATCCTTTTGTCTACTAAGACATACTTATACTAAGCACCTTTAACTAAGTAATATAAGTATACTTGACAATTTTAGTTATAAATGCTTAGCGTAAGCATATCTTAGTAGACGAAGGGATAGCTATAGCGCAATTTAATTAAACCCCTTAATCGCTTAATTAAAAGGTATTAACTTAAGTAGTAATATTATATAACAAAGTACTTCTTAATCGCTATAAGATTAATCACAATTGTTTAGCATCGTAGTAAGGCTTAAAAGCTTAAATTAAACGATTTTGCGAGTTTAAAAGGCGTTAAGAGTTTATAAGGGTATTATAGGTCAAAGATCTTACTTTACTTTAAATTAATAACCTTTATAATTAAGCGTAATAGCGACGACGCGATTATAATTTTTAAAGTAGCTAGAGTTTAGACTATTTAAAACTAATTATATAATATAACTAATACAAAAATATAAGAATTTTTAGCGGATTTACAAATTTAGAATTATTTAAGTATAAAGTACTAATAGTTTGTCTCGCTATATAGTACATCTTGCTATATAAGGGCAAACGTTAAATTTAGCTTTAGATTTAGTGCTTGCAAAATAAGATATATTCTTTCTTATTACTAGAAACTAAAATTAATAGCACATTCTTCTCTTTTATACCTTTGCTTAAAAAGAAATAATAGTCGTTTAGCCGTTTAACTATATACTTTAAGATAATGAACTTTTTTATTAAATCTTTATAAATATTAGTAAGCTTTATTAAAGTCTTTCTTATTTAAATTACTCTCTTTAGCGCTTTTTGTCTTCTCTTTAAAGATATTGCAAGTAAGAAAGCTAATAGCTAAATAAATTCTAATTATAACAATTTCTATTAGGATAACTATAAGGGCATAAACGATAGCTTTGTCGATAGTAAAGCTTAAATGCTAGTTAAAAGCTTTAAGAAAAGAGTAGCTAAGATAAACTTATAATAAAGGGACAAACTTTATAATATAAAGGAGAATAGTTTATATAAGAGCCTTTAAGCGCTTAACTTTAATAAATGTAGCTACTATAATAATTGTTTGCATCGCTAAAATAATAGTGTATATTATAGTTATAAAATTGATTTTAAGATTATTAATAGTTATTAAAGCGTTTTTAATAAGTATTACGCTATTAATAGTAATAAGGGTTATACTTATAATAACTAGTAAAGAGATAACTATAATAGTAAAATACTAGAAATAATTATTAAAGATAAGAGGGTATATCCCTTTATTCCTTAAAGAGGTTATTAGTATATAAAGGGACTCTTTAAGCTTAGCTAACTTATAAGGCTTAAAGAAAATCTATTAAAATAAATATTAGTAAACTTAAGCTAATATAATCTAATATGTTATTAGCGTTTAACAAATTAATGTCCCGGTAATAAATTTAATAAGACAAGTAAATAATTCGCAAAAGTGATAAAGAAAAAATAAATAGCTAATATAATAATATTTAAATATTTTACTTTTTAATAACTATAAAGTTTGCAATTATTAATAATAAATAAGCAACTAGCTTCGCAATAGCGAGGCTAACGTTAATGTCTAAAATTATAATTAAGTATAGCTAAATTGTCAAATAAAGAAAAGGAAAAATAAAAAGAATTTAGATTAATTAAAGTAAGAAAGTAATAATCTAAGTAATAATATATAAGTAAAGTCCCTTTAAAAATAAATTAAAAGACTTTTAAAATAAGCTTTAAGAAAAGTAATATAATATTAAAGCAAGGGTGCTCGAACGGCCCTTTATTATCTATTTATATTAAAGATATATTTAAGATAAAAGTTTAAGCTATATTATATTTAAAGATGCTAACTTATTACTTTAAAGTAGCAACATCGCTATTTTATTATATTATGCAAGTATATATGTTAACTTAAATATAAAATAATATAAGATCCCGTTTAATATAAGTTAAATAAAGGAATAATGAACTTAATTACTTAGCTTTTAAATATATTTAAAATAGTATCCTCTTAATATCTTAAGCCCTCTTCTCTTTTACTAAATAGCTGCCTTTTATATTACGCTAACGACTTTACTATAGCATTTAAAAACCCTTAGCCCTTTGCTAAAGCATTAATATAAGCCGAATTTCTTTAAGCTAAATTCCTATTAAGCTATTATAATAACCTTACCAAAAATCACTTAAAAACTAAAGAGGTTTTAGTTATTATACCGGATTAAGGTATATCGGATTTAGAGAAACGTGGGCTAAAGAGGGAGAAGTTTATTATAAGCACGACGCTCGAGTATACGAGTATAATTATAAAGTTTCCTTTAAAAGGGATAAGGAATTAGGAAAGGAGGAAGAGTTTTTAAGTTATTTATAATCTAGTTTTCTTATTAAAGGCAAGGCTTATATAGCATATAAGGCTAAAGAGGTTAAAACTATTATTATGTCAAGTAACTAATTTACTAGGTATAAAACTTAGGTTTTTTCTTATTTCTTGCTAATAAAAAGCAAGCTATAATGCTATTATAATCTCGCATAACTATTATAATTACTTAGATTTGTTTATTATTAAAATAATATTTAAAAAATTCCTTAAAGCTAAGTACTTTATTCTTTTAAAGAATAAAGGCTTAATTTATTTGCTTAGTATATTGCAAAATAGGGTTTATAAACTTAACTAGTAGCAAAATAAGGAATATAGCATATAAGACTTTAAATATATAATATTATAAGATATAAGCAAAGATATACTATTACAATTTACTTGTATTTTAGCTTAATATAATTCCGGAAGAAGGGCCTTCGACTAAGGCATAACGCTCTAGTGCAAGTGAGTTATTAAATAACTCTTTATATTAAAAGATAAAGCCGAGACCTTTTATATTAAAAGAAAAGGCATAATATATTACGCAAGAGACACGGGTTATCGAAGAATATTAAAGTCTACTATTATATGCCTTATATTTAAGGAAATCGGGCAAAAATTCGGACTATTTAACTTATTATTTATATTAATATAAAGAAGTAGCAATTTAGGATTTTTATCTTATCTTAGCTTAAGGTTATTATATAATAATATCCCTTTTGCCTTGCATTTAGCGCTAGTAAATGCAATTAATATTTATAAAGACATATTATTAAGGAATATAATAGTAGTGCATTTTAGGACTTTTGTTAAGTTAAAGAAGGAGGCTTTAAAAGCGATTATAGAGTTTATTAAAAGGAGGGAAAATCGGGATATATTAAGCCTTAATAAGCAAGCAATAAAGGGACGTAGTTGTGCTAATATACTTAATATTAGTAAGAGCGTTATAGTAAAAATAAATATATATAAAGTTCTTATATAAAATTAAACTTATTTAATGCTAAAGCAATAAGTTTAATTCTATAAAAGAGATAAAAAATTTTACTATATCCTTGTTGCAAATATCTTATATAAAATATAAGCTTTAAAGCACTTTAAAAACAGCTCTTTAAAAAGAAAGTTGTTTTTGTTTTTTAATTAGCCGGATATTCCCCGATTTTCTCAAATAAGGAAAGCTTACCTTTTACACTTAATTTAAGGATTAGTACTAAGTAGTACTTAAGAAATCTTTAATGCTAGCTATTTACTTCTTTAGACTTTGCAATTTTATAAAACAAGGGCTTAAGATATATATTATAAGTTTTATAAGCTTTATTATAACAAATCCGAGGCTATAAACATTATCGCGTTTACTTTTTATAATAATATATTTGTCCCGAATAAAGGACTCCCCGATATTAGCTATTACATATTAGCTAAAACTATAAAAAGGCAAAATATGCTTATTAATTTTTATTATCCTATTATAGTTAAGAAGGATTATGCTATAGCTAAGCTTGTTATAATATAAAGAGAGCTTTTTATATATAAATAAGAGTCTTACAATTAGCTAATTTGGTAAGCGGGGTCTTACTAATAAGGTTAAAGCTAGCTTACTTCCTTGCAAATAGCTACGATTTAACTAGACTTAAAAGGGCCTTGCAATAAGCTAGTAAGATGTCGGAGTAAATTATTTATTTATTTGTAAATAATAACTAAGTTATCGCAGTTAATATAAGCCTCTTTAATACTAATTATATAGTCGCTTTTAAAAGGCTATAATTTACGCGTTAAGCTTTTATCGATTCTCGTTAATCTCTTAATAGTAACTAAGTTGCGCTCCCTTATATTATTATATCTAATAATAGCTAGCTTAGCTTAATTAAAAACTATAAATTTGTAATAAATTGTCCGGGGAGAAGTTTTAATTTATTACTTTATTCTCCGTTTAAATATTATAACATCTTTATTATCCTTTTAAGCTAGCTTAAAAGTATAAGGGCTAAGCTTATCTTTAAAAGGCCGCTTTGCTAAAACTATAAAGCTAATAGATAAATTACGCTTAATAATATAATTATTTAAAGCAACTTTCGACGCTAGTTAAAATACAAATATGCAAGTTTACTTTATTAATCCTTTTCTCTTTATATAGTCTTTAATATAAGATCTTTTAAGTAACTTTGACAGGATAAGTAATATCGGGTTTTTATAATTACTTATAAAGCTTAATTGCTTGCTAGGATTGCTATTAAAGAAGATAATATCGCAATTGCTTCTCTTTAATGCTATTATTAAGAGAGATATAGCCTAAGTCTTAGTTATAGTATATAAAAGCGATAGATAATCTTATATAAAAGTAGCAAAGGAACTTATAATAAAGGCTATACTTAAAACAAGCTACTTGCTATTATTATATACTCGCTTACTAGGAGAAGTGCTATTTTAAACTCCCTTATAAGGACTTGTTTAGACTCCTTTAAGCTTATTACCTTTAAAGTTAGCGTAAAAATGCGAAATAAGAGCAAAGATAATTATAATATAAAGAAAGAATAAGAGCAAAATAACTAAAGAAATGTTTAATAGAAAGCTCTCTTTTAAAAATTCTTATTATTATAAAAACCTTATTAGCGAGGGATTTACAAATCTTTTAAGAGAAAAGTCGCGCGTTTTATAGCTTAGTAAAAATCCCGCTTAATAAGCTTTAGCTTAAGCCCCTCTCCGAAAACTTGTAACAATTTAACAAGGAAAATGTTATAAGGTTATTACAAATCTTTAAAGAGGATTATTAGCGCTAAGAACTTAACAATTATATACTAGTGCTAATCCCCCGATTAGTTTTACCCGATAGCTTGCTTAAAGTTAATAATAACTTGCAACTCTTAAACCTTAAATATCCTCTTATATACTTGCATAAAAGGCATTATATAAAAGCAGCTTATAAACTCTTTACTAGGAATAATAAGTAATAGATTGCTAATCTTTATTTTAATAGTATATAGCCTTCTTTATTAAAGACTAATTCTTGCTAATAAACTTAGACCTTAATAAGCAAGTTAAGAACGTCCTTTGCAAATACGACCCGAGTAACGCGAAGTTCTTTAATAAGAACACTTTATAACAAATTTGCATCTCGACAATTTATAATAATAGCGCGCGGAGGAAGAAGTTTCTTATATAGCTTTCGAAGAGCAAGCAAAATTGCGTAAAGCGTTTAAAGGCCTTGCTATATATATTTTAAGATAGCTTAAATACTTTAATACTATTCGCTAAATTATAGCTAGCTATATTTATAAGGGCTTTCTTGTAGCTCTTAAATTTGCATTGCCCCGAGGTATAAGGCTTCTCTTTTAATACTTTTGCATCTTAATAAAGTATAAGAAATAATATAATACTTGCATTAAGTAAAGAAGACAATAACTTATATTATCGGTAAAGATAAAAACAATTAGCTTTTAATCGACGCTAATATAGCTAATCTTATTTAAGGCTATTACTTTAGCTTATTTTATAAAGATTATACATTCTTTTAAATGCAAATAATCTCATATAAGCTCTTCCTTGTAATTAAAGACGACATTACGCAATTGCTAATATTCGACTGCCTTTGCTCGATAAAGCACGTTATTACAATTATATATACTTTTCTTAAAGATATAAAATATCTCGAATTATGCATAAGAATATTAAAGAAGCTCCTTTTAAGCAAAAGCAAGGGCTTGCTCTCTTAATACTTTAACATCTTGCATAATAGCTAAGCGAATGTGAGAGTTTAAACTATAAAGTTTAGTTTTAAAGATTACACGCTATTTAAATTAAATGCTTTTTAAGTATTATATTATATACTTTAGCTCTTAACTCTTTACTACTTTCCCGAGATAAATAAGGAAGCACCTTAAAAGGATATTAGTATAAAGATTAAATAAGATTTAGGATTAAAGTATTAATAATAAGTAAATCTCTCCAAACTCGCTTATAATAATAAATATAAGCGCTTACTTTAACTATATTGTGATTATAAGGCAATAGACTTTAAAATAATTAAAGAGTTTATAAAAAGAATGCTCCTTTTAAACTATTATAAGATCGATTAAAAACTAATACGATAAAAGGTAAGACTTATATACGAAATTATCGAGGACGTCTTGCATATCGAAACGATAGTAGCTAACTTTAAGCTAACTTTAAATTACAATAATTGTAAACTAGAAATCTTAAACAAGTATAGCCAGCTACACTCGAGTACTCTTTTAGCAAATAAAAGCTACTTCTTCTTTAATTACATATATTCGACTTTATACGACACGAAACTTAAGCAATATCTTATATCCTTTGCTATTATATAAGATTTCTTTTATAGCTTTTTCGGCATTACTACTAATAACTTAAATTAACAGTTCTCTCTTTAGCTATTACGCAATAGCTACATTCGAGATCGAGAAGACTTTAATAAAATGCTAAATGTCAAGGATATAAGGCTATTAATAAACCCGAGACTATTATTGCCGCTATTACTTAAAGTTCCTTTGCTTTCAAATTTTATAAGACTTGTAGCAAACATATATAGCGCTATTATTATATCTAGTCTCTTGCTAACGCGGAATTTAAGGAGCTTAGACAAATATTACAAGTTTGTCCGAAGGACTTGCTTTATAAGCCTTATTACTAATTTGTAACATTTAAAATAATAAAGAAAGCGCTTAAACTTATAAGATAAAAGGCGTAAACGGGACTTAACTAGTGCTTGTAGTAAAGATACTCGTATTAAAGATACTATTTTTTAAGTATTATATAGCAATTACTTTTATTAGCTTTATTTGTAAAAAGCACTTAAGTTGCTACTATTTTAGCAAAAGACGTGTTAGCAAAAGACGTGTTAATAAAAGACGTAAAAATGATTTTATTTATAGCAAGACTGCTTATAAATAGCGCAAATATTGCTACTTTAAGGTTAAAAAGCTTTAATAGACGCTGCAATATTAGCCCGAGAGGCTGCTTTATAAGCCTTACTAGCCCTTAACACCGCTTAAAGCGACAAAGAGAGCGCTTAAACTTATATAATAAAGGGCGTAAACGGGACTTAACTAGCGCTTATAGTAAAGATACTTGTATTAGAGATATTATCTTCTTAAGTGCTATATAGCAACTGCTTTTAGCAAGCTTACTTGCAAAAGTAAAAAGCACTTAAGCTATTATTATCTTATCAAAAGACACGTTAATAGAAGATATAAAGATTATTTTATAAGTTCCCCTTTTAATAAGACCGGTTAAAGAAAATACGCATATTGCTATAATCCCGAGGTTAAAAAGCTTAAATAGACGTCGCGAAATTAGTTATAAAGACTACTTTACAAGTCTTATTAGGCCTTTGCGCCGCTTAAAGCGACAAAGAAAACGCTTAACCTTATATTAGCGCAAGAGGCAGTAAAAGCGAGGAGAAGACACGTTAATAGAAAATATAAAAATTATCTTATAAGCCCCCCTTTTATAGATTATAGCTAGATTGCTTATAGAATACGACTAATTAGCTATTACCCCATTAATATTTGCGCTTTTAGCTATATAGCTATCGGCATTACTTATATTTAATTAAGAGATTTAAGATAAAACCTTCTTTGCGTTTTTAGATATTTAGCTATTTGCGGCACTTATATTCATGTTTAGTAAAGAGACTTAAGATAGAACCGTTTTTATGCTTCCGTTTGCGGCACTTATATTCGTGTTTAGTTAAGAGGCCTAAGTTGGGACCGTCTTTGTGCTTGTAGCTACTTAGCTAGTAGCGGCATTTATGTCCTTACTTAAGCAAGAGATTTAAGATAAAACTATCTTAGCGCTTTTAGCTAACTAGTTATTTGTAGCACTTAAAGTTATATCCGGGCAAGAATAATTAATTAAAGATATAACTATCTTTTTATAAGATGCTTTACATGTTCTTTTTTGTTACTGGACAAGAATAATAGTATAATTGTTTATTATACTCTCTCTTACTAGTAAGGATTGCTTCTATCTTTGTAAAGCTAATTCGACTAATGCTGTTTTTATAATTAAAGCTTTATAGTTGCTGTCCGAGGCTCCGTTTCTTGCCCTTATAAGAGATTTAAGCAAACGGCTTAAGGTAATTGCTCTTACTATTATCCTTAAAGAAGCCTGTTTATAAAGGCTAAATGCAGCGCTTATAATCTCGAAAGAAAATTTTAAAGAAATAATTTGCTAATTAGAAGATACTTAACAATTAGAAGAGGAATTACCTTATAAGGAACTTTGTTGCATAACTATTAAGATTTATATTTGGCAAGACAAATAAAAGATTGCGTAAAAGAAAGTTACTTGTAGCTAAATAGAGGATAAGGTAAAGTATTTTATATTAAAGGCTAAAGGCATTTGCCTTTATAACTAAGAGGGCAATCTTATTGCTATTAAAAAATGCTTTAATGCTACTTAAAGCGACTTTCCCTTAACAATTTATCTCTCCCGTTTAAAGGATGCTAATTTTATATTTCTTATTTAACTTTAAACCTCTTCGTCTAAGTAAACTAGTGCTTTTAATTTTATTTTACTTATATTACTTGTTTAAAAACTTTAAAACGCGCTATACTTAATATTTTAATATAATTATTATCTCTTTTACCTCTTTTATCCGCTTAGCAAAGTTTAAAATAACTAGTTTAAGCATGTCTCTTACCCCTTTAAAGTAATTCTCTTTAATAGCAAGTTTTCTTAAAGTTATAAATAAGATCTTTAATATGCATTCTTTAACATTTAATACTTTTAAATACTTAAGGTTTATTGCCGACTATTCCTCGACTTGCTTGCGCTACTTTGCCCTCTTTTAAAGGTATAGCTTCTTCTTTTGTTTAATTGCTTTTATTATTTTAACTCTATCTTTATAACCTTAAAACTTCTTTTAAGGGCAAGACTTATATCTAAAATCAGTCGTAAAACCCTTTAACCCTCTACTTGCGTTAACTTTAATTATAACAAGTAATAAGGGCGTAAAACGCGGGCGATATTTGATAATTGCAAGTTTTAACGTTTAAAGACAACTAAGTTAAAGTAAAGCAAATAGTGTATAGCTAATGCTAATATCGAGTTTATTTGTATTTATAAAGCAAATTAGGTAATAATATGGATGTTTATATAAGAATTACTTAAGCGGGTAGTTGCTTATGCGATTAGCTATTTTAGGTTCTTAATTTTTATTTTTAGAGGGTCTATTTCTAGTCCCCTTTTAGCCCTTATAATACTTCGAGCGTTATAATATATTTGCTACTTCCCTATTTAATGCAATTTATGCAATAATTGTAGCAAAGTTTATATAATTGAAATAGATAATATTTTTCTTGCAAGACATTTGAAATTAGACTATAGTTAGCTAAGATGACTATCTTTATTAATAAATGACAAGGTGAACTCTCGAACGAAGACCCCTTCACTTGCAACGCTACACTCCATATCCACTACAAAATAAAATCAACCTAACGTCTATCCCTGCGTGCCGAAAAAACCGGTATGCCGAAAAAAATTTATAGTTTAAGAGTCTCAAATCTCCACTATATAAATATATAAAGTTATAATCTATTTGCTATTGTTCTTTAGCTATTTCTTTATAAGGGCTTGATTTGCAATTAGAAAAATACTATAGTTTAGCTCTATTATCGATTGTCTTATTAAGAGCGTCAAAAGCTGCTATAGCTATTACCCCTTATTTTATTATAACTATTAACTTGTCCTCGGAATTCGGGGCTATGGCATAAAGCTTCTATTATGTTTAAATGCAGCTCTAAAGTTTAAAGATATAAAGTATAAGGAAACTTGCTACCGGGTTTATCCGGACAAAGGTAAGAAGTATACAAAATGCCGCATCTTAATAAGCGAGGAAGGATTTATAGCCCTTACTTAATATTATATTTATAGCCACATAAGTCGTATTTTATCTTAAATCCTTTTATATATCACGTGAAACGTAGCGTAGTGTAGCGTTTTTTTAAAAGATTTTACAAGCCACGCGTCTAATCTTGCACCGAGCTACTACTCCCGTCGTGCTTAAACCGCTACTCAATCGTTTTAATCCCTATCCCTATCTCTATATAAAGTATAGAAGTAATGCCTTATAAGCGACCGCGCTAATAAAGCCTTAGCAAAGGCTACTTTGCCGGGAGAACCTCGAACTTATAATACTACTTTAAAACGTAGCAAAGTCCCTCTAATTACCTTATATTATCGTTATTATAAGCGGCGCTCGAAAGAAGCAAAGGCCCAAAGCTAATAGTATCTTACTCTATCGGAGGAAAAAGCCCTCGAAAAGTATTTAATATTAATAGCTAACCTCGAGAATCTTGTGCAAATCAAGTATCTATTATCCCTTGCCTTTAATATCTCCCGCTAGCGCTCCACGACGCAGAAAGCGACTAAGCCTCCGAATAAGAACTAAGCTTAAGCCTTCTAAAAGCGTCATCTAGCACTCAAATCACGACAAGTAAGGGCGATAGCCTAAAAACGCCACAAGAATAATATCTATAATAAGATAATATATTAATTTAAAGTAATTAGAAAGGTATTAAAAGATCCGGCCATCCTCTTAAAGAACATTTATAACATAAACGAGATAAGAGTTATATTATATATACTTAGCTCTATTAAAGTCCTAATAAGTAAGGACGACCCGCGAGACTATAAAGGCATAAGCGTTAAGCGCATAATAGTTACTACTATTAAATGCATTAATGCAAACAGTAAGTCTTTGTTACTAATAATTATCTAGCTAGCTATAACCTATCAAAGCAACTAAACCACGTTCCCCACCCTTAAATAGCACTATGCGTGCTCCGAATTTGGGTATACCGACTTTAAAATTAGCTTAAAGTAGCTTAAGCGCGTGTTTAATCCCTAAACTAGAGAATAGGCTAACTAGAAGCTACAAGTGCTAATTTGTGATAGCTTCGGGATACACGAGACCCTCGAAGCTTTAAAGTTTTATTTCGAAAACAATATTATCTTATATCGCCTCCCCTCTTATACCTCTTACAAGCTTTAGCCTTATAACGTCGGAGTGTTTGCACCCTTAAAGGCAGCTTACTACAACGAGGCTAAAAGGCTATTTTAAGGAGGTGCAAATACCATCGGCAAGCAACATTTCACCTCTTTATATAGCCTTACAAGGGAGAAGGCATTTACAAAGAGAAATATCACAAAAGCGTAAGCTACTTGTAATTTATTTCCGCTTAACTTAAACAAAGTCCTTAAGGTAACACTAAAGCTACCCGCTTAATTAACTATAGCCGATAAGATAAAGGTAATTTTTTATTATTAAGACAAAGTACTATAAACGCTTATAACGCTAATATTAGTAAAGGGTCTTGCATTATTGCATAATCTAATTAAACAAGATACTTACACACTAAACGAGACAAGTATATAGCGCTTAAAAAGGTATATATAAAAG
>Ga0302221_10001093_pt1 | contig 17957 bp, 2 predicted proteins | sample II_Palsa_E2_1_FD_193517 | JGI IMG/M metagenome (GOLD analysis project Ga0302221, IMG submission 193517) | Peat permafrost microbial communities from Stordalen Mire near Abisko, Sweden - II_Palsa_E2_1 | ecosystem: Environmental > Terrestrial > Soil > Palsa > Peat permafrost | place: Sweden... | reverse complement strand
ATCGACTATAAATATATAGCTACTAACACTTAAACTTCGACTTATATGCACCTTAAAATACAAGAATAACTTAAAGAGGACTATATTACTTAAAACCGGACTTTACTTAAGCTAGGACTTAGTTAATAACTATAATTTGTAGATATAATTATTTAGCAAAAGCTAATTTAAGCCGCAAGTAATATAAAAGCTATACTAAAAGCATTAAATATAAGATAATAATAAAACCGGAAGACTAATAATAACGAAAAATACTAGATAAAGCCCTTTATTTGACTATAACCGGAATAAATAATAATAATAATAAAATTATAGCCGCAACTACTAAAGTATAAGCAAAAGAACTTAAGAGCTACAAGTATTAGCTAAAGAAGGTAAAGAAACTTTATAATTAGCTAAAATAAGACTTTAATAGTATTATTATACCTTAAGCTATTAGGATGCTAATAGTAGCTATAAGAGGAAGTATTATTAGAGGAAAAGAGGTAATTATATAAATTGTTTTAAGGGAAAACCCGGCATTTCTTTCTTATTTCGGATTTTAAATGCTTGTTGCTTTTATGTGCAATTATTAAAGCTTTTTTACTTATTTCCTTTATTATATATGATTTCCTTTGTTATATATAAAGTTTCTTATATATTTTGTTTACTTTTAACTTATATTCGCATTTCTTTACTAAAAACCCTTATTTACTTTACTTTTACTTGCTTGGGACAAGCAATAAATATAAGAAGAATAAAGTTAACTTATACTCGCTTTTTGCATCCCTTTTACTTGTAAAAAACCCTTAATTTGTTCTTTAATTTAGTCAAGTTAATAGAGCTATGCATATTTGCCTTAAACCCTTTATTTCTTAGTATTATAATTGCTTTTTCGCTTTAAGCAAATATGTTATAAAAGACTTTTTTACATATAGCACTAACTTACCTTTACTTTTATATAACAAAGGACTTGCACTTTAAAGAAGAGACCTTCTCTTTGATTTTTCTTCTTATTTTACACATTTAAAAGCTTATAATATTTAAGAGTATTACTTTTAATTGTAAACTAGTCGATTTTTCGAAGTAGCAAACATTTACCCCTACTAAAACTTATATAACCTTACATTTACGCTTTATAACCTTATAACTTACTTACGCATCTTACACTTTGCAAGAATATCGAATTCCTTATAAAATGCAAGAAAACGAAGCTTAAATATCGAGCGCTAAGTAAACCCCCGTTAAAGAAGCTAAGAATGAAGAGCTCCTAGTTGCGCGCTATACATTTACACCTTATAAACCTATAAAGCTGCAAATTGCCGGTATTAAAGTTACAAGTCTAGCGCAAGCTTTAGATGTTATTAAGAACTTCCCGGATAAAGAGAAAGCTATTGCGATTATAACGTTTAATGCTATACTATTATAGAATAAGGATAAAGTAAAGGATATAATTATAAGCTAAAAAGATATAATCTAAAATAAAGAAGCTCTCGGATTAGAAAGAGACGTATTAGCGGCGTATAACATTTAAAACAAGGCGTTTATCGAAGCTGCAAAGGATGTAAAGAAAGCTAAAGCTATTTCTTATAAAGCTTTAGCTAGCTTTATTAAAACTATAAACCGGAAGAACTCTTCTCGAGCGTAAGCTTTTAGCAAATTTATCTAATAAAAACACCTTTAACATAGCAAGAATGTATATAGTAACTTGAATGTGCTATTTAAATCGAAAATCGAGCTATATAAAGCTATTAAGTTACTTAATATAATAACTTTAAAGCGTGCTTGCAAAGCTTTAGTTTACACTTAATTAGCACTTACAACTAGTAATATTAAAGCTGCTTTAAACCATTTAAAGGGCTTAGCAAATAATTAATAGCTAGAAATCGATAAATTGCAAGCTATTAAGCTTAGCTAGCTAAGCTTTACCTTTAGAAAATCGGGAGTCTTAATTAAAGGAACTTATACCGACGAACTATTTCTTGCTTTTGTAGACGAGCTTATAGACTAAAAAGCAGTTATAATTAATGCACCGAAAGCCCTTACACCTACACTTGCACTTGCTATAAAAGGACTTGCTAAATAACTTGCTAATTAAGAGTAAGCTGCTAGGCAAGCGCAAAAAAAGGTGCAATACGATATTATTTAAGATTTAACTATTAGACTTAATATAAAAGAGGGTAAAGTCAATTTCGATAAGTTTTTATATAAAGGAACTAATATTGCTACTAATCTCTTAAACCCTAAAACGGTTATAACCCTAGTATTAAAACTGGCAAATGATATAAAAGCTAGCAATATAAACCCCCCGGCAGCTAGCACCTTTATTAGTATACAAATCGAAGCTCTAGCTGCAAAAGGAGCTAAGAGAGCTGCTTTTAAATATAGTATTTACTCTAATTTTAGTTCCGACGATAAGGAATAGCTTTTACCCTTTAATAAAAGACTTAAAACGAAGAGTCTTAGCAAAAAGAAAGCTATATTTAAGGGAAAGAAACCTATTTTTTATAAACTAGTCGAGATCGAGGAATATCTTTATACAATAAGTAATTTATAAAAAGGGGATATAGCTTTATAGTCGAACTTAGATTTTAATAGCTAATGCTTTACTTTAAAGGCTATTGCATTAAGATAGCACTATAAACTTAAACTATACGAGATCCCTTGCTTAAAGCATTTTAAGGAGCTTATATACTTTCTTTTTATGTAATTTATTTAAAACGCAAATAGTATAATAGAAAAGATATTACAGGTCTACAAAGTTATTAGGGATAAAACTAGTTTCCGACTTGCTTAAGTCTATTTAAACACACGAAAGCTCTTCTTAAATATACTTATAATTGCAAATTATATCAAATAACACCTTATCAAAAATCGATTCCGGCCTAGAAAACGGATAATAAGCCTTATATTAACCCTACTAGTCGATTTGCTTGTTAAAGGTGTAAAGGTATTAAAATAGTACTTTGTATAAGTAAAGAAGGGTGAAATTTTAAACTTATTAATCGATAAAATTGAAATGCTACGTTTTTAAATCTATTATAATGCTAAGAGACTAAACGGTATTATGCCGAATAGTTATTTCTCTCTTACTATATAGCTACTTTAAGCAAACCCTCTAATTTAGCTACAATTTTATAAAATGCTACCTAATAACTTTATCTTTTTAGTTATATACCCTTAACTTATCCGGTATTATAATAAGGACTTTATAATATTGCAATTTTATAAAGGGGATATTAGAAGATTTAAGACTATTACCTCTCTTTATACTAAAACCCTCTTAACTAGTAATAAGCGAGAAATCGGGTACTTAATCCTTAAGGACCCGGGACTTTTCGATGCTTTTATAATATACACTTTCTAGAATCGGAGATATATTAATTTATTTATTTAAAGTAATAAAGGGAAGGCCTTTAGTAATTTTATAAAGGACAAAGAAGACTAAATAGTAAGTATTACGCTAAAGGTATATAATATGCACATTTATCGTTTAAGGGTTTTTATTACTTACCCCTTTTCTAGTAAAATAAAGCTCTTATAACCTCGAATTTCACTTCTAATTAGCTTGATTTCTATTAGATTTAATAGCATAACCGATACAAGAATCTTATACGACATTGTTAAAGCTTTATATGATACTCGGCATATTTTTATAGAAGGTTGTTTTAGGGATATAAATAACGATAAGTCTTTTGCTAGAAGTATTTAGCTAAAAGGTGTAAGAGCTTTATATAATATAATCTAAATGCTTAAAGCGCCTTAATTACCCGGTAATGCGCGTAAAGATAAAGAAATAGCTAGCATATAGCGATACGCAAGCTAATAAGGTAATATACCTTGCTTAGCAAAGGGAAGCTATAAAGCAAGTTAAAATTGCGTTTAAGTATTTGCGGGAGGACAAAATGGCTATATTTCCTAAGAACAAGTCATATTTTAAGTGCAAATAAGAAGGATTAGAAGTCCTTGCTAGAAATAATAAGGAATACCTAGTAATATCGGATAGTGATAAGGTAAAAAACGAGGGATAGTTGCTTTTTGTTGCTTAAAGACGAGCAATAAATATAAGAGGGACGAGTATAGCAAGGCGCTAAGGAGACTGCTAAATTTTATCGATTTTAGAGGTTTTTAGAGGTTCTCGACTAGTGCTACACATAACTAGAATAGAGGTATAATTGCTAAGTTTTTGTAGCTAGACATGCATTACTTTTAATTATTTATACATGCATACTTATCACTTAATAATCGTTTATTCGTTGCTTGTTTATGTATTTTGCTTTTACTTTATAATTACACTTAGTTCTTGCATGCTTTAGTTGTTTCTTTTGTTATTGCTTTATACTTACATATGCGTTTACTTATTGCTTGCTTGCTTGGTATCCGAGAGACGTTCTTGTAAGGCCTTTTCTTCTAGCTAAGGTTCGCCCCCCTACAATACGCCGGAGGAATAGGAGGCAAAAAGACCCGATTTAAAGCTCGGAACTCTAGTCGATTTAACAACAAATCGTTTGACTTTAGCAAGCGCTTTAATAAAGGCTATAAGCAATATATTACTAGTTTTAAGGGTAATTTTAATAACGACGACGACGACGACTTAAAAGACGCTTTTAAAACTTTACTCGTCAACTATAAGGAAGATAGTAATAGTAAAGAAGAACTTATTAATTCTTTAGCTCCTTCTTTTTTTATATTAGTTAAGAACTTTACAACTAAGTTATTAGTTCCTTATATTGTTCCTTATGCAAAAACCCTAGTTAATAACCTTAATAATCAAGTACTTATGCATTAGCTTATAACCCGGTTACCCTCCGAACTAAAGAATAGCATTATAAATAACTTTACTACCGGGGACACATTTAAGTATAACTCTTACTACTTTTATAAAGTTATTATTAATACCGGAGCTTTAAAATACTCTATTGCCGGATATAGAAAATTTTAGGCCTTATAAAGTACTAATGGTATTACTCTTAATAAGAGCACTAAAGGACAAGTGATAATATAATTTAGTATCGGTTTTATATTATTTATAAGATTTATAATAGTAAAAACACTAATCGGTCGAGTAAAATTCCACATTATACATGCGAAAACTCTATTCTTACTTAGCTTAGCCGATATAAACAAGTTAAGAGTTTACTTTAATAACCTCTCTAATGTCATTATTACTTTAAAGGGAGACGTATTAGTAATATAACACTTCGGGCATTTATTCTTGCTTTAAAACACTTTATTACAGTCCTTTATTATAAAGTCTTTTAATTATGACCCTTGCTTTTTAACTAATATTAAATTGCAACGATTACACTATAAGTTCGGCCATTTATTAGTTGCTAGGCTATAAAAGGTCTTAAAACAATTAAGGCATAATAACGTCGATAAGTCTATTCTTAAGTACTTTATTAAGTATTACAAATATTGCTAAAAGTATAGCTAATTACTAAGTCGATTTAAGTTTAACTTTAAAGACGGTATCGACTTTAATTATTGCATTATAATCGATATCTTTTATATTATAAGGAAACTAGTATTACACGTTATCGATAAGGGTACGCGATATTAAGCTAGTAAATAGCTATAAAATATTAGTGCAAAGTATACTTGGGATGCACTTAAGGCTTGCTAAATAAATACTTATTTAAGCCCCTTTAATTAAATTATTATAAATGCCGGTAAAAACTTTATTAGCAAGGAATTCGACTAATACGCAACTACTATAAGTATAAAAGTCAAAATTGTACTTGTTAAGGCTTATAACTCCGTGAGAATCGTCGAACGTTATTATAAGCTAATACGCAAAGCATATTCTATTATTACTACTAAAATACCCGATATTAGCAAGGATATAGCTCTATAAATGGCTTTTAAAGCTATTAACGATATAATAGGACCCGATAATATAGTATTAACGCTTTTAGTATATAGTACTTACTTACAAATTACCGAGCACAACCCTCCTTCGCTATTAGTCACTTAGCAAGCACTTGCAATTAAGAAAGCTATAGCTAAAGTATAAAAACTACAAGCGAAACGCCAAGTAAATAATGCTTTTAATACACGAAACGGACTTAATATAACTATAGTTTATAAGCTTACCTTAAATTTTAACGTCTTAATATAAAGAGCAGACTTGGCCATGGGTAAAAAAGGACGTATCTAGAGCTTTTAATAGAGGGTAATAATCCGAACCTAATTATAGATAGATGGATACCCAGGTTTCTGTCTAGATGGGTGGATTACCCGGATAGAGAGTCATGTGACTATATTAGACCAATTAGAGAGCTCTATTTTGGCGCTAAACTATACTAAGTTGCACATTTTAAGCTTAAATCAAAACACTATTATATAATATACTCTTTTACCACTACTTATACACATTATTATAATCAAAAATGCCGCGACACAATTAACAAGCTCTCGACTTCTCTAGCAATATTCAACCAAGAGCGCCAAGTAGTCCGACTCCCCTCCTTCCTCGAGAAACGCTCCCAAAGCGCCCACAAGCTCCTATAGCATTAGCATCGACAGCACTAACATTGCCTCCGCATTAACATTATACAGCAGCTAAATAGAAAGCACTTGCATTAAAGCCGACAAACAGCTATATGTTTAAAGGACTATATCCGCTATATACTCGTCAAGTTATTAAAGATAAGCATACTAAGATGCTAATCCGATATAGCCAGCTAAACTACTAGCATAGCAAAATCATCGACTATATCCTTTATAATACTAATAATTATAAGTTTTATTACTATAATACACATCCTAGTATCCTTATATCTATAACAAAAGAGAAAGAATAGCTAAAAGCGCAAGCTAACGTATTAAGATCCACGAAGCAATTCTTTGATAAGCTAGCCTCTAATTAGAATTACAATTAACGATTTAGAAGTCTCCTCCTCGAATGGGTTATTAAAAATAACCTCTCTTTCGCAATCGTTAATCAAGTAAAGACTAAAGCTCTCTTTTCCTTCCTCTCCCCGACTATAACGCAAATATCACGATAAACCTTAACAAGAGACTTAAAAGCTTAATATAAAGGCGCAAAAGATGCAATTTATACTAAACTTTAAGACTATATTGCTACTAGTAGACGAATCGCATTAATAATAGATAGCTAAGCAAGGAATAACAAGCTCGATTATATTACTATTATTAAGCATATTATACACAAGTCGACCGGCCAAATAAAGTCCTTGCTTCTTGATATTATCGAACTCACGAACCCCGTTTATAATAGCTTATATTTAGCCTAAAAGCTCCTTAAGGTGACAAATCGACTACATATCACTTGCGCTATTATATTAGTTACTCGAGATAATGCTTTACCGAATAATATAATGCTAAATAAGTTTAAAGCTATTATAGTAATATAATAAGAAGCTATAAACGAATTAGAGCAAGCTAGGTTTTGTTGCAAGTTTAATCGGAAGGATAGCGATGTTTAGTGTATCGCGCATATATATAATATTATAGTATAAGCTAGTAAGCATTCTTATTTTTTTGCGATAACAAATTAGCATTTAAATTCCTCGCGCCTCTTACAAAATTAGCAAGAAGCGTGAGGTAATTTTATACTAATTCATCTTAAGTCTTAAAACTAATATGTTAATTTTTTAGCTCTTAAAGCAATTAAAGCAAAACCCAAAGAATACTTCTTTAATTACTACCACACAAGCAACTAAGTACCTCCTCCTCCTTCTATTAAGCGCTCCGCCTTTTACAAATTGCGTAATTTATCGATTATCTTTAAGCTATAAAAGCTGCTACGCGCATAGCTTAAGAGCATATGCGCTATGCTAAGTATCAAGTATAAAGACTTAATATGCAATATGCTAATACAGTGGAATTCGACAGATAAGATGCTTATAGCAAGACTTTATATAAAGAAGGCAATTAAGGCAGTCTTAACTACTTAAATATAAGATAAGTTAGTAAAGGAGAACTTGACTTTAATAAAAGAGGACTAAAACTCCCTTAAAGAGATGGCCATCTTCTTTAATATCTTTAAGAAACTTATAATACAATTTTAAGTAGACGAATACCTTACGCTTTATAATACGATCCCGAATTACCTTTATATCCTTCGTCAATTAAACGTGTGGCAAGCTTAAGACGATCAGCTTATCCTTAAGCTTATAGCGAAAGCGGCTTACAAAGTTATAAAGGACTATTATAAAGAAGCCATCTCCTCGCGCTATTTATTTGTCGCAATTATCTGCGATCCTCGATATAAGCTAAAAGCACTAAAGTTCCTTTTTAACGCGTCTAAAGGCATTAAATCGACGGGTTATAAGCGCGCGAAGATACACTTTTAATATAAATATTTGTAATACTAAAAGAGGGCAATAAGCCTAGTAAAGCTTAAGCGCTAGCACTTGGAAAATGACGCAATTAATGCTTATAGCAGTTAATCGCCGACTTTTAAAGTCGAGGGAGAAGAGCTATAGCGGGTTAATCCTTTATATAGCTAGGACAAATATATCGCGACTTTACTTATATAACTTATAGCTATAAACGATGAAGTGGCTAGGTAGTTAAAAGAGCTTATAATATCGCAAGAAGCAACGCTAAAGGCTTAACGATTATATATGCTATTAAAAGCATTCGACTTCCTTATAATTACCTAAATAGCCCGCAATTACTATGCGATTCTTGCGACCTTTGCTCCTTCCGAACGAGTATTTAGTATAGCGGGTAATTTGATATCAAAGAAGCAGACACGAATATCAAGTGAGAATGTGCGCTACGTCCTTTGTTTACGAAGCTAAGGGCTATTAAAAGATGACGACGATGAGGATGAGATTATTATTAGTGAAGATAGTAAAATTATATAGGTTTTGCTAGAATAATTAGACACTTTACCCCCAAACCTCACTCTAAAATAGGCAAAATGACATTATTATCCTCCTTTTCCATCCCGATTTTTAATGGAGGGTACTATACCCAGCAAAAGTTGCCCTGGATGGTACCCAGGGCAATAAAAAATGGTACCCAATGGAGTTACCCATACCCATGGCCAAGTCTGATAAAGAGAAGGAAATATTAGCTAATCTAAGAGCTAATGTAAACTTTATAAGCTTATTAGTATTAATAGCAAATTATATATACTTGCATTTCCTTATAGCAATATAACCTTCCGCGTAACTTCCGTTAAACTATACTTTATATTAGATGTCTAAATTAATAGCATTATAGTAAAACTTGCTAATGAAGAACTTATAAGTGACAAACTTGCTAATAAACCTAGTAAAAAACTTGCACTTTTACTAGTAAAGCGTAAAAGAGGATAATTGCGCAAGAACTTTAATATTATAGTATTCTTGTAAGAAGACGATTAATATTAAAAATCCCGATATGCAAAAGTCCTTAAATTAATCGCAAAGGGTATCTTTGAAATTATAATAAAATCCGAAATCTTAAAAGAATCTTACATCTTTAATTTTAAGTTTATCGACGAAGTAAAGAATAAAGGCACTAAAAAGGCCTTTACAAAATCGAGACTCATGGTTTAAGCTTATAATAATAATAAGAAAAAGCTAATACTTACGCAATCTTTTACTATTTAGCGTATTAGCTAAAAAATTATCCTTTATATTACTATAATAACAAGTAATATAAGATTATATCTATGTGACATTTTATAAGCGTATATATAGTTTATAACCTTATTAAATCGCGATTTTTATATTAATCCTTTATATGAGCTTGCGCAACAATTAAGACTTTAAAAACAATTAATCTTAAAGGTTATTAAACCCTTATACGGTATATTAAAGGCTAGAAACCACTAGTTTAAGACTTACCATCTTTACTATATTAAGAACCTCTTAATAAAGTAATTAATATACAATCCTTGCCTCTTATATAGCAAATTACCCGGTTTTAGTATTATCGGGCTTTAAACCGATAATACTCTATTTGTAGCAAATAACTAATTTGTAAAACAAGAGCAACTACAATTGCAAAAAGCTAAGTTTTTAGCTAAAGAACGAGAGCGCTTTACTTTTATCTATAACCTTAAATTTAATAATAGTATTATATACTTTAAAAACGATAGCAATAGCATTACCCTTACTTAAAAACGACAATATAAAAACCTTAAGCTTATATGCGATAAGAATATAAGCATAACTAGTAATAGAAGAACTATGCGTTAAAACCTCTCTATTAAGGACTAATATATTGCTTAGCAAGCTAAGGGTGCATATATTACATTAGTTTGTTAATTAAAGGCTATATACAACTTATTAGTAGCTATACAAGCTACGGAATTGATTGAAAAAGACGTAAAAGCTCTTAATAAGCGTATTTAGTAGCAAATTGAGAATGCGACTAAAGGATTACAATTTATAGCCCTTAAAAAGGAGTCTTTGTAATTACTCGTTTTTACAAATGCCTCCTTTGCAAATAATAAAGACTTTTCCTCTTAAATCGGGTATATTTTAGTATTAACTAATGCAACTAAGCGCGCAAACATATTATATTAGTCTTTTACTAAGTGCAAAAGAGTTACTAGAAGCGTTTTAGCTTTTAAGCTTTATATAATAATATACAGTTTCGATATTAAAGCTTCTATTAAGTCTATAATCGACAAAGTCCTTAAAATTAACTTATTACTAGTCCTTTATACTAATTTTAAGTTATTATACAATTGTCTTGTTAAGCTAAGGACTACGCAAGAAAAACGACTTATAATCGATATTATATGCTTACGCTAGGCTTACAAGCAAAGAGAGATTGCTTAAGTAAAATAGATCGAAGGCACTACAAACCTAGCCGATTCTATAACGAAGTCGAAACCCTCCGACGCCTTAAAGCTCCTCCTCGATACAAATAAGGTACAAATAAAGGTATAAGAATAAGTAAAACGCGATTAAAGGATATACAAGTGTATAAGGGATATACGGGTGTATTAAAGGCATATGAGCATATTGCGAGATAAATGGGAGGATATATATAGACATATTATAAGAATATAGAAGGACTAGGCCTAATTAGACAACTTGTATACATATAGAAGAAACTGCGTTTTTGAGCACTTTTAAAGTGGCTCTAGTGTTAGTGCATTTGCATTTACTAGTTTTAAGTCACGTGACCTTATGTCATGTAATAGCGCACTAGTCCAAATCAAGTAGCCGAGGAAGTATATCCTACACTATAGTGTTAGATATCCTTCCTTCGAATCAATTATCTACCTACCAACGCAAATAGCATTCCACGACATTACGTGACGGTGCTACGCGTTATAGGTAGACCGACAATAACCTTTGCCCTTTAAGCTAAATTATTAAAAATTAAATGCAAGAAGTACATTTTGCACTTGTTCTTTTATAATTGCTTGTCGTGTACGCTATAATTTAGTACTTCCTTCTTTAATTTATAAAATTTGCCCTTAAATATGCCCTTAAGCTTAGCTAGCGTAATTAAATACCTCGCAATTGCTTAAAATTACTTTAAATAGCTTTTATTAAGTAAATTAATCGATATAAAACTATTAGTCTTATTTTAAAGTATTAATATAAAGTAATATATAGTGTTATAGTTATTAGTTATATAGTTCGGAATAGCTTTTCGCTTAAGTGCTTAAAACTTAAAGCTATTATAAGAGGGGGAATTCCCCCTTTAAAAGTAACTTAAAAAAATTAAGCTTGCTTTTAAAGTAAAGCTTTAACTTGCAAGTTTTAGCTAAGCGAAGCTTCGGCCAATTAAAGCGCATATCGCATTTAGTATTATAATGCTTTACTATTTTTGCGCTTTTAGTAACTAGTTAAATTCCGATTATATTAAGCTTTAGTATAATAAATTTATTAATATCTAAATTATCCTCCGAATCCTTTTTATAATAAGGGCGCCGAGATAGTCTATCGGCCGCAATATGTTTTTTACCTTTTATATAGCATACCTTAAAGTCGAATAGCTTAATTTATATAAGCTAGCATATAATTAAAGCTTTAAGAAAGTTAATAGCTACCCGATTTAGCTAAGTAATAAGCGTATTTGCGTCTATTTCTAAGATGAAATAAATATTATATAGCTAAAATTATAGTTTTTATAAAGCCTTAAAACCCCTTTTATATTTTCTCTTAATAGTATTATAGCCTTATTTAGCCTAGTTTCACATTTTAGATTTATATTAAGCAACCCTCTTATATCCCTTATTATTATATTAGCTTAAAACTGCTCTTTATCCGAATAAGCTAGCGTTTATAGCTAGGATAATAAGTCTTTATAGCTTTGCTAAGTTATAATATAACTTATAAAGCAATAGCGTAATAGTGAGTTTTTTTAAAGAGTTTGCATTGCTTTAATTTATTCCTCCCCTTATAAGAAGGGCTCTCCTTTCTTAAGTAGTCGATAAATTAGTTTAGCTATTATAATATATACTTCGATTTAAATTCTATAATATACGCAAATTCTTAGGAATGCCTTAGCTTTTATAATATTATTATACTAGTGCTAGTTTAAAATCTTACTAACTTTAGCAGTAATAAGGCTTCTTCTTCTAAAATTGTGTACAAAACTTATAATACTTATACTATTATAGCAAAACTATAATTTAGGTTTAATAGAAGCTCTAGCTTGTTTAATCCGATTTAAGGCTTTATTTAAGTTTTGCAAATGCTTAAATATAAATCGACAAATCTTAAAAAGCTTTAGTTTTTTACTATAGTTAATATATAGCTCTTTTACTTTAATATTATCGATAAATAGCATAGCTATAGCTAAAAATAAGTCTTCTAAGATTGTTATTACTACTTATACAAATTAAGTTACTAAATTAGTAGCTCTTTGTAGTAAAGTAGTTATTTTAAGCAAGCTAAGAAGGGTTATAAAAGCTGTTATATCTTTGCTTTTAACATTTAAAGTAAGCTAATTATATTTAAAAAAGAAATCGATTAAAGAAGCATACTAGTATCTAGCAAATTCCTCTAAGAACTTGTCTACTAATAAAGGCATACTAGCATCTTATAAAGTAATAGAATTCATCTTTATTATTATGTTAATAAGTTTGTAAATACTAGCTAATTTCTTTGCAACTAAGAATTAAGGGTTTTTGTAAAGTTTATTGCATTTTTTTAATACTTTTTAGTTTAAGCGTTTTAATAGCATTTTTACTATTATTAGCACTAAAGCTTTAAAGCAAAGGAAGTTCTTTTCTTGCTAAGCTTTATGCGATATTATTTTAATAAAAATAAGGGGGCTAATATCTTTATAAATCTTTCTTACTTCCTTTTAGTTAAAAGTAATAATACCTTTACAATTAATTATTAGTTCCTCGAATATAGCCCTTTCCTTCTTTTAAAGCTAGTCTCTAATGTCTAGTTTTGCTAGTTGTTTTAGTATAAAGCAAGAACTTCTTAATATTGCAATAAAGCGTAAAAGTAAGCAATTTTAATATTTGCTTACTTGCTCTTATAAGGTGTCTCGTGCTTTAAATCGCTTATACTAATTAAATTGTCCTTTAAGTCCTTTTCTTGTTTTATTATTTCTATTAACTAGCTATACCTTCTTAGCTTTTAGTTTGTAAATACCGTTTGCTAAGAGCGTAAAGGGCACGCTTATAAAGTCTTATAATACAATAGCCATTTTTTCTAATTTTACTTATTTTAGCGTACTTATATGCAAGATCCTCTTGCTTTTATCCTCGTCTTTTAAGTATAGCGATACCCCCTTTAATTTATTAAAAAACTATAAAAATTTAAAAACTCTAATTTATTATTTTTAGCTTTAAGGATAAAACTAGCTAATATCAAATAATATAATTCTACTTTAATATCCGGAATATTAATATTTAAAATGTCTATTGCTTATTTTTGTATTATATCCGAGAAGTGCTTTATAAGAGCTAAAATAAAAGCGCCTTTTATAGCTCTTATATCTAAAAAATTAGTAACGCTAGTCCTAAAATTATAAAACTCCTTAAAAAACCCCGGAATAACCTTTACTCTTTAATACTCTCTTTAGCTAAAGCATTAAGCCCTAGTTTTCCTCCTCTTCTTTATTACTCGAGTCTACTTCCTCGATTTTAGGCTAAAGGTCCTACTAAAACTAGACCCTCCTTCCCGAGATACTCTTTAGCAATAAAACAATTATAATTATATAAGTATTCCCCGAGTCTTTTAAATTAATAAATATATTATTTTATAAACTGTTATCCTTATAATTTATAGCTATTTTCATCTTATTAATAAACGGCATTCTTAGTAAAGTCTTAAGAGAGTTATTAATTAAAAAGAATATATCCTTACAATTAACCCCTTTTATAATCTCGATTTTAATCTTAGCTATATTAGCAAAACCGAATTAGTCTCTTATAACTATAAATATTATAAAGGTATTAATGCTATAAATAACGCAGCTTAAGTTTTTAGCTATCTTTATAAATAAGATATTATATTTAGCTCTAATATCTAATATGCTATAGCATTCTATTTCCTTATTAAGGCTATATAATAAGAATTAAAGTTGAAGGGATATAATAATACTCTTCTTCGAAATAAAAGTCTTAAAGTTAAATATAGCTATATTTCCTTAAAGCATATAGCTAGTTACTTAAGCCAGCTAAGTTATATTTTATATTATATATTCTAATTTATTAGCTACAATAGTTATTTTAGTTGTTTTCTTAATTTCCTTAGTTATATATATAGCTATTGCATTTTTTATTTTTAAAATTGTCATATAAGCTTAGTTATCTCTTAGCTATTAATACTAAATTATAGCTACAAGATCGGGAGTTTTAAGGGCACTAATAATTATTTTTACCCCTTTTTGTATACGTAAAAGCGGAATAGTTGCTTTCTTCGGTTATAAAATAAGCTCTTTTTATAAAGTATTAACTAGTTTTAGTTCTTTATTAAAAGCTAAGTTAAGGTTTATATCTTATAAGGGTTTAATATCCCTTTTAACTCTTAATATAGCAAATTTTTAGCTTTTTGCTTATAAGAGCTTTTCTTTTACTTTTGCTTATTACTTTATAATATCTCGGGTAATTTGTAATCCTTTTCCCTTTATTTTTAAAGATTTAGTAATATTAATAAATAGTATAAGATATATTATATCCTTATATATATTACTAATAAAGATACTATCCTTATTTATAATATTTACGTAATTGCCTTTAAAAATAAGAATATTATTAGTGTCTTAACGCAAAATCTCTTTGCTTTTATATAAATTGCTAAGTGTAAAAGGGGCTTAAAACTTGTTTTTTTATAATTGCTAAGCTAAATATTATTTTATAGTTATTAAGCGTTTATAAGTTATATTAATATATTATAATTATATTTACCCCTTTAAAGCTAAGTCTTAATCTAGTCGAATTAACGCTAATTGTTTTATAAAATAAGAAGTATAAAAGGCTAGTTAAAGTCTTATTTTCCTTTATATTAATTATAGCTATCCTTATAAATACATTTAAAGTTAATTAGCTCTTATATTAATAAATAGTTGTTTAAGTGTATATAATTACAATTAAGATTTATAATATTATTATAATCCTTTTTAAAATACTTTAAATAGTCTTTATCAAATAACTAAAATGTAATATTAACTTAAGCTATATTTTGCTAAAAATCCGGGTATAAGCGATTATTATTAGTTAATATAAATGCTCCCCCTCCTCTTTTATTATAATAATTACTTTGACCTCGATTGCGTTTACTAAAACCCCCTTTATTATAATAACCTTTAAATGCTTAAATGTCTTTTAAATTAATTGTAAAGAGTATAAATTAAATCTTATTAATAATAGCAATAGTCAAAATATTAATAGCCTTTTGCAAATCCTCTTAAGTGACGGATAAAATCGATAATTTTTATAATTCTTTCGTTAATTAATCGATTTTATTAGCGGGTTTTTTAAGCTTTATTATTCTAAAAATAAGAACCTTTAACACTTTATTAGCTTTAATAAGTTCCCTTGCTAATATAAGTATAATTAAAGGTAAAAAAAGGGCATATTTATTATTTGTTATAAGTATTATATCTTATATAATTATATTAAAGTATTTTTAATATAGCTAAAAGTATTTTAAGTTATTAGCCTTATTATACTTGCGTCTCTTCTCTTTATACTTATATGTAAATATAGCGATTTTATGCATTTTTCTATAATTATAAGTTAATATGTTTATAAGCTTATAATTAAAGTTTTTAAAGATCCGGTTTTTAACTTAAAAAGGAAGACTTTTTATAAACTCTTAATACTAGTAATTGCTATCTAATTCCTTTCTCTTTATTAGTTTAATTGATACTTTATAAAATGGGTCGACGAAGGTCTTAATAATAATATGCCCTTTTTAAGATTAAGTAATAATTCGATTTAAGAAATTATAACTAATTTTAAGGGTCTCTTAGTTATGCTTTTTATACTCTTTCGTTAAAGCTATATAAAACTTGGCTTTATTATACTTATTAAAGCTATTAATATAATATTTTAGTATAGCTTTAACTTAGTCCTTATATAATAATAAGATATATTTAATAATATGCTCTCTTTTTGTAATTATAAAGACTTAATAGTCTTTATATATATTAGTATATTATTTTAAGAAAGTAAAGATGTTATTACCTTTAAATTATAAGGCTCTTTATACTTTAAATAAAGGAAGGTATAATTTAAGAATTAACACGTACTTATTATCCTTTATTATACTTAATTCCGAAGTTAACCGGGTGTTTTTTGTTAAAATAAGTAATAAATATTTCGATAATAAGTCCTTTAAAGCTCGATTTTTGCTATTTTAATTACTTATACTATTTTATTCTTGTTTTTTTACTTTTAGTTATACTTGTAGCTTCTTTTTTCTTTTCTTCCTCTTAATTGCTATATCCCTTTAAAGGATTATAACCCCTTTTATAATATTATCCTTTTATTTATATTATAGCTTTTTAGCTATTTTGTGTTTATATATTTTTAATTCTTTATATTTTTAATTCTTGCTAGTTTTGTATTTATACTTTACTTGTTTTTAGTTTTTCTTATATATTTTATATACTTTTATATAGCATTTATTATATAAGGACTCTTAGCTAATATTTTTATAATTTAAACTTCGAATTAAAGTTAGTAGCTTTCTTACTATTAATAGTAAAATAATTAAAAATAAAACGCAAATCGATAATATAAGCTCGTTTAAAAGTGCTAAGACCCCTTTTTAATATAGCTTTATCTTATAATTCCTTTATTTTATCTTAGCTATCTCCTCTTATTACATTTTTATCCCCTTTAAGTTAAACTTAGCTAAAGCTATTTTTAATTAAGCTAATAAGCTGCTTTATAGCTATTTTAGCTTTATATTAGCGGGAATTGTTCGGAAATTAGACTATATAAGCGAACTAACTAGCTAAAACAAATTAACTAAAATAGTAATAATAAAAACAAGCTAACTAGCCACTTAATAAAACAAGGATACCTTAGTATACGACTTACTTTACAAACCTTTAAGCTTTGCCTTGCAAGAACCTTAAGTTATACGATTAATAAAAGCTTCCCTTAACTGCGTTTAATCTCCTTACGTCGCTTACTAAAAACATGTAAAGGGGCGAACCTTAGCTAGAAGAAAAAGCCCTATAAGAACGTCTCTCGGATACTAAGCAAGCAAGTAATAAGTAAATGCATATGTAGAAATAAAGCAATAATAAAAGGACTAAAGCATGCAAGAACTAATTGTAATTATAAAGCAAAAGCAAAACGTATAAACAAGCAACGAATAAATGATTATTAAGTGACGCGTGCGCATATGTATAGATAAAGTGATTATTAGGAGTAATGCATGTCTAGCTACAAAAACCCAGCAATTATACCTCCATTCTAGTCACGTGTAGCACTAGTCGAGAACCTCTGAAAACCTCCAAAATCGACAAAATTCAGCAGTCTCCTTGGCGCCCCGCCACACTACTCTGAGTAGTTAAGTAGTCTGAGTATTCCTTTGACACGCTGATAGTATTAGCCCTTTTGCTTTCTCGTC
>Ga0302221_10001087_pt1 | contig 17984 bp, 4 predicted proteins | sample II_Palsa_E2_1_FD_193517 | JGI IMG/M metagenome (GOLD analysis project Ga0302221, IMG submission 193517) | Peat permafrost microbial communities from Stordalen Mire near Abisko, Sweden - II_Palsa_E2_1 | ecosystem: Environmental > Terrestrial > Soil > Palsa > Peat permafrost | place: Sweden... | reverse complement strand
AACCTTAGCTAGAAGAAAAGGCCCTACAAGAACGTCTCTCGGATACCAAGCAAGCAAGCAATAAGTAAACGCATATATAGGTATAAAGCAATGACAAAAGAAAGAACTAAAGCATACAAGAACCAAGTGTAATTATAAAGCAAAAGCAAAACGCATAAATAAGCAATAAATAAACGATTATTAAGTGATGTGTGTACATGTATAAATGATTAGGAGTGATGCATGTCTAGCTACAAAAACCTAGCAATTATACCTCCATTCCAGTCACGTGTAGCACTAGTCGAGAACCTCTGAAAACCTCCAAAATCGACAGAATTCAGCAGTCTCCTTGGCGCCCCGCCACAGTACCCTTTCTCTTCTTAATTATCTTTATATAATACTTAGTACTAATCTTAATTAATATAGTTATTAATATAAAACATATCTAATACCCGGGCTTTAGCTTTAAATAATAATAGTATAATATATACACTTTTAAGTACTAATAAAGGTAAATAAAATCGCTATCCCTTTAAAATTCGAGGGCTCTCGGTAATAGGCACTCGAGCTTTAAATACTTTTATTATCCCATATACCGGGTTAAGTATACTTATATTTTTTAATAAGTAAACATTAACTAAAGCTACGCAATATATAAGGTATAACTCTCGAGGAGATTCGACTCGATAGCTTATATTTATTACTTTAACTAGGGCGCGTATTTGCCCGACTAGTTAACTATTTAAAGGGTAAGCTTGCGGCTATTTGGGTCTCGGCCTTATTAACTACTTTAATGTTAACGCGTTAACAAGTGTATTAAGGGCAATAGAGGGGTGCTTTTAGACTTAATAGAAATTATTACGTGGTCCTTTTCCCTTTTAACTTAATAAACATCTTAAGAACTTTAGCTCTTTAGCTTCGCTATCCCTTTCGTCCTTGCTAATACGCCTTTAGAATCTTATATTAGGATAAAACTATACTAAGTAGTTATATATCCAAGTAAAGTTTACTTTATATAAATTATTAAGATTATCTTTAATATATTTACTTGCTAGCTTTGCCCGGCGCGCTTTAACAAATATAGCTAAAGCTTTAATAAAGCTAATAAAGCTAATTGCTTTTGTAGCCTTGCAAGTAATAGTTATAGTTTTATAATCGAGTTAAAGTAAATGTAATTTAAACTAAATATTTTAAGGCAAACTTTTATAGCTAAATATTTGCACTTTAAATAAGGTTTTTAATATAAAAGATACTTGCGCTTTAATCTTAGCTCCTTCTTACAAAGATATGCTAAAGAAGTGTAATAAATAGTCCTTTATTGCTATGCGGTTAATATCTCGGGTATTTTATAATATAATCTAGTTAAAGTAATCCGTATTCTTATTAGTATAATCTTAAAAGTCCTTAACTTAATATATATAGTTTATCTTTATATACTTAGTATCGAATTTATTTAATATATTATACTTTTTAATAAAATTGATATAATACTTTAAAGCGTGAAATTTAAAGTAATTCTAGTAAGCTTTATTGTTGCTATTTATCGGTCGATACTTAGCAAATGCCTCTTTAGTATTATTAATACGAAAAAGAGCTTAAGATATATAGTGTAAGGTAATGTTGTTATATGTTTAATATTATACTAGTAAAATAAAGTCGACTAGGGCTTAAGTATACGCTAATGCGGATAGCGCCTTATAATAAAGGAGTAAAGCGATTATAGTAATAAGGATTTATATTAAAGCTTGCTTTTTATTACTTGTTTATTGCTAAATATAGCTAAAATAATTAAAATGTTTTAAGCTAGGGTATAAAGGTATAATAGTAAACCGGGCATCGAGCTATATAATATTAAGAGATTTATTATATATGTAATCTTTCTTCTTCTTTGCTTTAATAACTTGCTAACTAGGAAATAGATTTTGTATAAGAGACTAGATTTAGTTAATAAGGTCCTTAAAGACGCCCTTTTAAAGTTAGTATAGCATATTAATAAATATTGCTTTATAAATGTTTATAAATAAATAACTTTAAGCAAAGTATTTTATTTGATATACTTAATCTTAATTAGTTAAGTTAACTTTCTTACTACTTTACGTTTATATTTAATAGCGCATTTATTTGTGCATTCTTAGTAGTTACTATATTAAGAGGTTTTAAAGTTCCTTCGATAGCATTTGATATATATTATATTACTTATTTTTCTTAATCCTTATTATAAGAGTTACCTTTTTATAATTATAAAGCATATTCGAAATGATAAGATAATAGTGCTATACGTGGCCGTTAGCGCAAGAAACTAGCTAGCTAGTTCTTGTAAAGACATATACCTTATACTCCCTTATAATATAGCAGATATATAATATATTATTAATATTATAAGGCCGGATTTTCTTAATTATTAAAGATTTTAAATAAATATCGAGTTATCTTATATATACGAAAACGCTTTATAGACAGCTTTAAATCTCGAATGCGCATTAATCGCGTTTCCTTTTATTAATATTAGCGTAACTAGTATTCTAATAAATAAAGCTATAAGAATAGCTTTAATTATAGTTTATAACTTTATTAAGGACTTTAATACTATTAAAGCGGACGAGACTAGTAATAAGGAGCAATTGTCGGCGCAAATTACATTTATACTCTTAAAGAGAGAAGACAACGAAATAACGGTATATAAAGACTAATTTAAGTAAGTAAAGTTTAAAAAATTAGCAAAAGTTGCAACTAAGTTTATAAATAGTAATATATTTGCTTTATTAGCTCTTGCTTTGCTAGCTCTTGCTTTACTAGCTCCCGCCTTGCTAGCTCTTGCTTTACTAGCTCTTGCTTTACTAGCTCTTGCTTTACTAGCTCTTACTTTGCCTCTTAGTATAGCTTAAAGAACTTGTAGTGCAAATGAAGGGGTAATATAGTTTAGCTGCCTATGCAATTATAAGCCTTTAACGGGGCAAAATTGTTACTATTATTATTAACCTTTTTCTCTTATTTATAATAGTAATACGAGGGTTTTATTATTGCGTCGAGGATTTAGCTTAAGTCTTTAAAGTAAAAGATATAGTTAAGAGGATAATTTAAAAGGATAGTTAAAAGGCTAGTTTAAATGCTTATAAGTCGAACTCCTTTTTTTTTATAATAATAGCAAAAATAAGATAAACTAATAATTATAGTTAGCTATAATTTTATACTTGCGACGAGAAAATCCTATTATAAGCTAATATAATAAAGAAACTGCTAAGTTTATTAACTTTAGCTATATTATTTTAAAGACGCTTCTTTAAGTCATTTTTGCTAGTAAGACGTTTTCGAGGGCAGTTTTAATAGTAGCATTTTTGGGGTAATTTTAGAGGCTAGTTTAAGAGGCTAGTGTAGGTTTAAGAGGACAGTTTAAGAGGGCAGCTTAAAGGATAGTTTAAAGGATAGTTTAAGAGAGCAATTTAAGAGGACAGTTTAAGAAGATAGTTTAAAAGATAGTTTAAAGACAATTTAGGAGGATAGTTTAAGAGGATAGTTTAAGAGGATAGTTTAAGAGGATAGTTTAAGAGGATAATTTAAGAGGATAGTTTCGGAAGTTGTTTAAGAGGATAGTTTCGGAGGATAGTTTAAGAGGTTAGTTTCGGAGGATAATTTAAGAGGTTAGTTTTAGAGGTTAATTTTATTTAAAGGGTCTAATTTTGCTACTTATTATATAAATTATTATTAAGGTTAATAACTTGCGTTAAACTTTGTCCTTATTTTGCTTATATTAAAGCTTTGCCTTTGCTTTTGCCTTTGCTTTAAATATTAGCTAACGCTTGCGTTATAGCTTTAATAATATTAGCTTATAGCTTATTAACTATGCAAATTCTATCTTTTATAATATTATCCTTTGCAAGAAATACTTAAGAATACACTTTTATATTCTTATTTCCTTGCTTGTAATGTCGAGTATACTTTTATATTATAATAGTAGCTCGATAATCCGGTTTTAAAAACTTGACTAATATAACTTTAGCTAAGGTTAAACTAGTTATAAAAGCGCTACTTGTTATAATAATATATCAAGTAATCCTTTAATTTAAAGCTTCTTTATTAATATCGAGATAAAACCTCGCAAGCTAAATAGTAATTGCCTTAATAGTTATTATTTTATTAATTTAAATAATATCTTCTTTCGAAATCCCGCAAATATATACTATTTATTAAAGAATATAATTAGCTTTATGCATTAATATAATTTTATAATACATATAAGATATAAAATATAAGCGCTAACAAAGAAGTATAAGGTTTAAATTTAATAAGCCTCCTTTCTTTTTATATTAATAAAGTTATGCTACTTGTTTATCTTTTTGCTAATTGCTTTAAGCTTAATAAATAAAGCAATAATTGTATTAAGATTCTTGAAATAAGGATCTAAATCTGACTTAAAAACTTATTATTAGATGTTATTATTCTTCTTTAAGCAAACGTGGTTTATTTACTCTTACTTAATTAGTTTAAGGGGTTTACTATCTTCGTTTTTTAAGTCTATTAAAGCTAGAAACGAGGCGCAAAGTCGAGCTTAGTAATATATATTAAGGAGATCTTTCTTAAGACTTTAGTAATTATTTATATTTCTATAATAATCCTTACTTTATTATTCTCTTTTCCTCTTCTCTTTAGCATTTAATAATTCCTTCTCGGCGATATATAATTACTTATAACAATTATTTTACTCTTTCCTATTATTATAAAAGATCTTATTATAAATAAATCGGGGCACTTTAATTAGGGGAAAGCCTAAGAAGTTACTTGTAATAATAAATCAAATAAAGAGTTTCTTTATAAGCGGTTAAAAGTCTTAGATAATCCGGTTTACAAGTTTTGCATTTAAAGTCTTAATGCAATATTTTTTCTATTATTTACTTATCTTAATTGCTTTAAGACTTATTTAATTGCGCAAAATCTTATCTTTAGCTTACTTTAGCCGGATTATTGCTTTAATATAATAAGCAATATCTTTAAGCCTAGACTATAATAGAGTTTTGCTTATAAAAATAATAGAAACCTTATAGTATATATAAGGTAAACTTGGTTTTCGAAGCAGATTATAGCCTTAGTATCTTTGTAAGATTTCGAGGGCCTTAATTGTTATTAATCCGGAATTCTTTTTAATGTGGAATTTATCTTAAAAGAGGGTAAACACAATTGTAGTTTAATAAAAGTATAAATTATAAGTAACTAGTTTTAGCTTTATTATATATTATTTACCCTTTGCATTTTTCTTTTTTTCTCCTTTTAGCTAAACTTGCTAAGACTTTTTCTTCTTAAAAATATCGAGAAACTTAATTTAAAAAGAATTAAATATCGAGACTATAAAGACTTTACTATTCTTAAGTTATAATATAAATTTTAAGGGCGCTAAGTTTTTATTACTATTTTTAAACTCTTTTTCCTCGCTAATTAAAAGTCCTTTTACTTTTATAAAGAGAACTTGCTAATTATATGCCTTAATTACAATTAGTATATTTTTAATACTAGTAAGGAAATAAGCTTAACTTTTGTATATTTAAATGTTAAAAAGGCTAAGAGGAATTAAAGTAATATTAACTTTAAGCCTCTTTTTAATAAAATAAGTAAGACTTAAAGGGGCATATAAGCAATTAAATCCGAAGCGCTTAATAAATTCTTTATTATAAGTGCAAGATATAATCTCTTTATTTGTAAGAGGATTATTTAAATAATAATATCTTTCGAGGGAGGCTTTAATTTAGACTTATATATAATTAATATAATATTAAATATAAGCAATAGCGTATGCTATAATAGTCTTGCTAATACTTATAATATAGCTAAGAAAAAGAGATTAAGCAAGGGTATTAAACATTTAAAGGCTATATTAAACCTTATATGCTTATACAAGTAAGAGTTATCTTTTAAAAAATCTTACTTTAATAATATAGTTTAATATTATCTTAAGTTTAAGATTATAATAAAATAATCGACAAACTTAAAGCTATATATGCAAGTCGAGATATATGCAAGTAATACTATTTAATCCTTATTGCATTTTAAGCTTACCTTATTAATATAAAAATTAATATTAAAGAGAGAAAAGTAAATACTTGTCCTTATTTATATTGCAAAGATACTTATTATACTCTTTTATATGCAAGTTATAATCTTGTTTTAACTTGTCTTCTTCTCTTTCCGGCAAGCTTATAATCTCTTCCTTATTAGCTCTTTAAAGCAATTAACTAATATTGTATATAGTTCCCTTAAAGCGCTTATTAACTATAATAGCAAGTTTCTCGGTAATAAATGTTATAAGTTTCTTAGCGATAAGGATTGCAAGTTTTTTGATAATAAGGATTATAGCTTTCTCGGTAATAAGGATTATAAGTTTCTTAGTAATAGGGACTTGTAATATTTCCGGGGCTCGATAATTATAATAGAAGATAAGCTCTTTAAGTATAAGTCTTTAGAGGTAAAGCGTTAATATGCTTAGCCTTTAAGAGGCATTAAAAGTATTAAATATTATACTTATAGCATTTGCAAATGCATATGCAAATAATATAATAAAATACTCTTTAAGAAGTCCCTTTATTAGCAATTCGACTTTAAATTTAAGTTTATAATTTATTAAAGTAAGAGCAAAGCCGAAGGTCTTTTTTATAAGCGCACAACACTTATTTTAAGAGAAATGGCTAGCGCAAAGCTTTTTAGTTAATAGCAAGCAAAATTGCTTATCTATTAATAGGGTAATTAGGATAAAGTAACCTTATAGTAGCGGATTTAAAAGACTTTAATATGCTTTATTGCAAAGCTTAATATTAAATATAAAGCAATTTAAAGGTAAAGGAGGAGGCCCGGCTACTTGTTATAAACGCAATAGTATAATAAATTAGGCTTTTTAAGCAAGAGGAGCAATATTTGTAAAATTATTAGGCGTGTTTTTAAAGAGCTTAAAGGCATAAGATTAAATAACTTACTTGGCATGTTAATATCTAGCAACTCTTGCGCTACCCTTATAAATAAACTAAAAAGCTTAGCTATTATAGTTATAATTTTAAAAGTAGTAACTAAAAGGAGAGCTTTAAAAGTAAAGCGCAATAAATAGTAGCAAGTAGCGTTTTGTAAGCTAAATATATATATATTAAAGTTAAAGTTAATATTAATATTAAAATATAAAAATCGAGGAAGCGCTATAGTATTATTAGTAAGACGCGAGGCAAGAAGCGCTAATACGTGATGTAATAAGGAAGGCGTTTTGCAAGGGACAATTTTATAAAGGACAATTTGCGGAGGATAGTTTTATAAAAGGCAATTTTGTAGAGGGCAGTTTTGTAAAGGGCAATTTTGCGGAGGGCAGTTTTGCGGAGGGCAGTTTTGCGGAGGGCAGTTTTGCAAAGGGCAATTTTATAAAAGACAAATTATAAAAGGATAATTTGCCTTATACTAGGCTATTTTAAGAAGGTTTAGCTTAGCTAAGCCTTATCGGCCTTAGCTTACTTCCGAGAATGCAACTATTTAAATTGCAATTTAATAATTCTTTAACCTTTAACTTCTTTTAAAGATTAATACTATTATTAGACCTTCTTAGTTTATTACGCTTATACTTATCTTAAATCTTTTATATAAAATATCCCTTTACGCAATTGCGTTAGCTTTAAATTTATTTGCTCTTTTATTACTTTATAAATTATAATAGTAAGACTCCGATTCTCGACTCCGATTCTCGACTTTAATTTATTATATATCCCTTTAGCCCTTGCGTTTTTAGAGACATTTGTTATCTTTAGCATTAAAGATATTCGATTTACCTTTATTTAAAAGCCTTTTTGTCTTTTACTTCTTGCGCGCTTTTTAAATAGTTGCTAGTATAAATTCTATAAATCCTTATTAGAAACCGGGCGAAATTAACAGGCTATTAGCTAAAGATCTAGTCTAGCTAGCATGCTAAGATTTATAGCTAACCGAATATGACAAAAGTATAGCTAGATTATAGCTCTTTATTCTATAAAATAATAACTTTGCAACGTTTATTAATATTATTATATAAGAACTAGCTTTATAGCCAAATTTGGAGTTATATATTAGAACTATTACCGATTATATAAGCGCGACTATTATATCTTTATTATAAAGGGTATATAAGGAAAAATGGGGTAAAAGGGATTTAAGTTAATATACTAAAGACAATATACTATGCAATATTAGACAAAGGATAGCTAATTTGCTAATAAAATCTTTAATAGTTACTTAGAAGGATAATATATAATTTTAGATATAGCAAGCATATATTATTATAGCTAAACAATTCTTAGTATTATAAAAGAAGAAGGCTCGGCGCAATAACGCTAAATAGTTTAATTAAAATGTCGATAAAGACGATACTAAGTTTATAGCTTCGACTTTTATAATAATAGCTAAGTTTATAGCTTTAACTTCGACTTTAACTTTTATAATAGCTACTTTAAAATTATCTTTAAAGGCAACTTTAAATACTAAGACGCTAAATAACACTAAAGCAATTTTAAAGAAGTAGCAAGTAGCAATTTATATAAGGAAGACTATTTCTTTTGCAACTAATTAAAACTTATATTATCCTTCTTCTTAGCTAAAGGGAAAGCGTTACTTTATTTACCGAATAATTATTATTTAGCTTAGTCCCGTTTATATAAAGGCTTATAAGGCACTATTTTATATTCTTGTAAGGATTGTAGCTATTATAAATTAAGATGCGCAAGTTATAAGTTATAAGGATATATAATACAAGCACTTAAGCTAAGACCGATTTAATACAATTTTAAGAGTAATGCATTTAACGTATAGCAACTTGCTATTAATGGGCCTTTATTATAATATGCTATATAAAGCTAAAGGAGAAGATATCTTAATTTTTAATAAGGATAACTTTAAGTGTGCTATTAAGACATTAGACTTGTTTGTAAGAATTAAAAGAGGAAACAAGTTATTTATAACCTTTTAGCAAAGGTATAAATACTAAAATAGCGTAAGAATATAAGAAATAAACTAGTATCTTAAACTAGCCTCTTAAACTAGCCTCCTAAATTGTCCTCTTAAACTATCCTCTTAAATTGTCCTCTTAAACTATCCTCTTAAATTATCCTCTTAAACTATCCTCTTAAACTATCCTCCCAAATTGTCCTCCTAAACTATCCTCGAAACTAGCCTCCGAAACTATCCTCCTAAACTAGCCTCCGAAAATGTCCTCTAAAACTAGCCTTTTAAATTGTCCTCTTAAACTATCCTCTTAAACTATCCTCTTAAATTGTCCTCTTAAACTATCCTCTTAAACTATCCTCGAAACTAGCCTCCGAAATTATCCTCTTAAACTAGCCTCCGAAAATGTCCTCTAAAACTAGCCTCTTAAATTGTCCTTTAAATTAACTTCCTAAACTAGCCTTTAAAACGACTCCAAAAATGCTATTATGAAAACTGCCCTCGAAAATGTCTTACTAGCAAAAATAACTTAAAGAAGCGTCCTCGAAATAATATAGCTAAAGTTAATAGACTTAATAGTTTCTTTGTTATATTAACTTGCAATAAGATTTTCTTATTGCAAGTATAAAATTATAGCTAACTATAATTATTAGCTTATCTTATTCTTGCTATTATTTGCAAAAAAAAGGAGTTTAACTTATAAGTATCTTATTCCGCTTATTAAAGAATTAGCTAACACTTCTTAACTATAATAATACTTTCTTAATAACTCTTTTAAAATAGTTTATTCGCTATTGCTTTATTATCTCTTAATATAATAAATAATTCTCGCTTTATTATAAGATTTTCCCGATTAATTGCATATATTGCTATCCCTTTAATAGTAGTAACTAGAGGGAGATAAACTATAAAAGGATAGCGCAAATAAGTACTTATAACTTTATATTAATATAAAGGGTACTTGCTATAAAAGACTAAATATAGTATTTGTATAAGGTTTAATTGCTATATTTTAGACTTTAACCTTATATTACTATTGTTAAGAGACGAATTAAAGCGTATACTTGTTAGCTATATTGCTATTCCCCTTCTTTGCTACAATTTCGCGCGATTAACTTTAATATTATAAACTATCTCGGGCTTACTAAGACGCAAGCTTATCTTCTTATTAAGTAAAAGCTAAAGTTTAGCTGCTTGCTTAAAGTAGCTCTTTATATTAAGCTATACTTTAGTTAAGTTTATTATAAAGTCTTCGTGATTAAGCTTTAAAAGATTTAAGCTTTTTAATATAATTTATTTATAAACTATTTTTAGGGTAATTTAGCTATTATTACCGCTTAAGTAAAGACCTTTTATATTTTAAGTATAATTTGCTTTATCTTTGTCGTTAAAACTTATAAATATTTAAATATTATTAACGCTTTTATTTTTATAAATTAACTTGCAAATATTATTATCGATATAAGTAAATTTAAAATTATCTTTAGCTTAGCAATTCCTAGTATAATATAGCAAGTTAATTTACCCTTTAAGTATAAAAGAGTTTAAGCAAGACAAGTAATATAAGATATTAAAGCGTAAGTCTTAAGTTATAAGCTATTATAATAGCGAGAAGAATATGTTTTTACCTTAGCTTATAACCCTTTTTCTATTAACCTCTTCTTGTAAATAGTATAAAAACATGTTAAACTTTATATAAAAAATATTTATAAGTTTTTAATTATCTCGGAACTCGGCAAAGAAATCGTATAAGTTAATTGTGTTTTGCAAGTTATATTTATCTTATAAGCCGGTAATCCTAGTAATATTGTCGAAAAGTACCTTCTATTATATGCTTAAAAGGATTTGTAGCTATTAAAGTAGTTAGCTAAAATACTTATTAAAGCTAAGTAAATGCTCCGGATATATAAAGTTAACTCCTTTTTTAAACATATATAAGTATTACTATTAGAAGTCGGCTAAACTGCTAATATACTAGTGCATTAAGCAAGTAAAAATCGAGTTAATTACCTTATTATAGTTCTCTTTTAGCTTAGTTATTTAAAGTTAAGTTGCTTATTTAGCAAATAGCCTATTATAAGTAAAATAGACAATGCTATAAAATTAGGCCTAATCTAGTAAGACTATTATATTAGTACTAATAATAGCATTTAAGAATAAGTAAGAATTTAAGTTTTTTTTATTATACTCTTTTTAGCAAAGGTTTATAACTTAAAATACTAATAATATAAATAGCTTATACACTTAGCACTTAAGTAGCTAGCTTAGCTAATTTAGTATATTAATTAGGTTTTTTGCAATAGTAATAATCTTATCTTTTGTTATTTTGTTTATATTTATAAGCTAGTCGATTGTTAATTGCTAATTTTTTAAGCTTTAAGTAAATATGTTTAAGAAAATATATAAAGTACAAGTAATAACTAAGCCTTTTACTAGTAAAAGTCGATTTAATATATTATCTTTGCTTAATATGCTTTTGTCGGCGGATTTAATATTAATATATTAGCTATTTGTAGTGTCTTCCTAATTACTTGAATCTTAGCTATTATCTTCGGATAATATAAAGCTAAGACTCTTAATAGTAAACTAACTCTCTTTTATGTTATAGCTATATTTAGCAAAGCTATATTTAATAGTAGTCTTTTTTCGTTTTGTCTTTACCTTACTACTAATATCTATTATTTGTATATCTATATTTATAAAGGAGGAGGCCTCGTTTTAGTTTCTTTGTTTAATCCTTACTTAGCTACTAATATCTCTTATTTATATATTTGTATTTATAATAAAAGAGGCCTCTTCTTAATTATAATAAAAGCTTATAAGATTAAATAATAAACTATTATTACTTGCTATCTTAGCTTTCTTTAGTAAGATGCTACTAGCGCTATAAGATAAAAAAGAGTGCCTTATATTATTAGAGCTATTTAATATACTCTTATTTAAAGTAGTATACTTTAATTTATAGCCTCCCTTATATGCTTTGCTTTAAGGATACTAATGGCGTATATAATATCCGAGTATAATACTTCGGGCATTGTCTAAGAACCCTTCTTTTTATATCCTTATTTATCTTTTATTATAGCTTTATACTCTTTTAAATTCTTATTTAATAGTATACTAAAATATAATTCCGCGACAATATTAGTTAACTTGACTAGGCTATAAAGTACCCGTTTATTAATAAGGGCGTTAAAGTCTTTATGGTTCTTAGAAATATAAATACCCTTGCCGCTTAAGAACTCTTTTACGTCTTAATCTCTTGCCCCTTAATTGCGTATAAAGGAGCTTAAGCTATCAATTAAGCTTTACGCTTAAAATAGTTTACCTTGAAAGGCTATATAAGCGATGTTATAATAAGGGGCTAACAAAAGCAGTTTTTTAATAGACCGAGCTAACTTAAATATACTAGCTTATATAATTTTATTCGATTTATTATATTTTTGCTTTAAAAATGTAATAATTGCATATTATACGACTAAAAGCTCTTAAAGCCGGCCTTTAAATGTCTTATAAGCGCTCTTTATATTATGCTATATATTTGCTATAAAAGCTTATTATTACTTAGTTTTAAGGCCTCTTATATAAGTATATAATTGTTTTAAGATAGCCTTTATAGTTAATTCTTTGCTAAGGGTTAAATTAATAAACTTAAATATATTAAACTTTAAAGTTGCCCCCTTATTTAATACTTTAATAAGGGGGTCATATTATAAACTAACAATTATAAGTTGCAAATTGTTTGTGTAAGATAAAGAAAAGCTACTTAGCCTTATATTTAGTGTTAAGGAGTATGCTATATTAACGTTTTAAGCTATATTAAAATTGTACTAATTTGAAATTAAGGACAAAATTTAAAGTATTAACTTATAATTTGTATTTAATAAATTATTTAAGCTTTTAAAATATTAAAAAACGTTAAGAGTAATAAAGACGCTTTAAGCGATAAAGATTATAAAAACAACGAATCCGGTAAAATATATTATTTAATAAAGCATTTAAGCTTTTAAAATACTAAAAAACGTTAAGAGTAATAAAGACGCTTTAAGCGATAAAGACTATAAAAACGACAAATTTAGCAAAATATATTATTTAATAAAGCATTTAAGCTTTCGGGATATTAAAAAACATTAAAAGTAATAAAGACGCTATAAGCGATAAAGATTATAAAAACGATAAATCCGGCAGAATAACAAAGAAAAAAAGAAATTTTATTAATAATTATATTAAAACAAAGAAAGGCTTTAGTAATGCTATAGCACTTAGCTACTAAGCTACTTGCTATTAGCTAAATTGTCTTAAGAAACGTCCTTAAAATACTTGCTACTAAAACTATCTTAAGAAATATCCTTAAAACGTCTTTAAGATGCTTATTACTAAAATTGCCTTAGAAAATTTCCTTAAAATGCTCGCTATTAAAACTATCTTAAGAAATATCCTTATAATGCCCGCTACTAAAACTGTTTTAAGAAATATCCTTAATATGCCCGCTACTTAAATTACTTAAGAAAATATCTTTAATATGCTTAAAGTATATAATTTAATTTTAATAACCCGGAGCATTACTTATATCTTGCGACTTTATTTGCCTTTTTTGCCCTTAGCTTTAGCTTTCTCGTCTTTAACTAATTTAAACGCTATTACCTTGCCCTTATATAGCTATATTTTTATTTTTATTATTAAATCGATTTCTTGTTTAACTTTTAACTAGTCAAATCGATTTCTTTGTCAAACTCGCTTAAGCATAAGATAGCGAAGTGTATTATAATCTTTATAACCTCGGCGCATAAATGTCAAGTTTCTTCTTATATTTGCAAGTTATTAAGCATTATAGATTTATTACTTTATATACTTATACTTTTGCTAAATCTCTTTAATAAAATAGCCTTAATTTAACGATATTCGGATCTTAATATAGTTGCTATTAGTAAGGGGGATATAAGTTTTAAAGGGCATAAAAGTCTTATAAGGGGGGAAGTAGTGCTATAAACGTAGTTTGTTATAAGATAGCTAAGACATAGTTGTTGCCTTAGTCGATAATAAGGTTAATAGCCGCTTAAGGGGTATAATATAAGCTTATATATATATATTAAAAGTCGGAGTCGGAGTTAATAGTATATTAGCAAATCTTTTAAGTAATAAGGATAACGCTACCTCGAAGCTAATAAGCTAAAGGCATATTGCCTATAATAGTAGCGTTAAAATCGGAATATTATTAAGTTATTATATTAGCTTAAATAAAGAATATGTATCAAGTTATCGCATTAGCCCGAATAAAGAATATATATATATAAGAGTTTTAAAGATTAACTCTTCTTATATAATTTTGTTATACTTATAATATATTAGTATATTTAGTAAGATAATAGTAAGAGATTATAGTGTGCATTCTTGCGTTATAAGCTTATCTTCTTAAGAGTTTAGGATTTCGTTATACTTGTAATATATTTGTGTATTTAGCAAGATAATAGTAAAAAACTATAAAGCAAATTCTTATATTGCAAGCTTGTCCTCTTAAGAGTTTGGGATTTTGTTACATTTATAATATATTTATATATTTGGCAAGATAATAATAAAAGATTATAAAGCAAATTCCTATATCGCAAGCTTATTCTCTTAAAAGTTTAGGATTTTATTACACTTGTAATACATTTATATATTCGGCAAGATAATAATAAGAGACTACAAAGCGGATTCTTGTATTGCAAGCTTGTCCTCTTAAAAGTTTAGGATTTTAGAGACAAATATTAAAACTAGAAATTAAGGGGTATATTCTTACTAAAAGTATAATATCCTTAGTAAATTAAAAATACTTATTATAATATAAAGATAAAAGGATAAATAATAATATATACTTATAAAAGGTAGCGCTTTTTTTATTATTATTTTCGTTTTAGTTGCTTACTTTTCTTTATTAGCGAAATTAAAGCTTTCTTATAGCAACTTGATTTAATTTTTTCCTCCTTTCTTCTTTTTTATCTAATATCTCTTTATTTAATATCTTTATACTTAACTTTATCTTATTAAACTTTCAAATAGCTATTATATCGACATTGTCTTTTTATATCTTTATTTAGCTAAACTTTATATCACCTTTTACAAATGGCTAGCAAACAACTAAAGCGGAGAGCTAATAAGGTAAGAAGACTTAAGGCAAGCACTAAAGTATATACTTTTATTACTAGACTTTGCATTTAAAAACTAATCCCTCTTTAATATACTTAAAGCACAAATTAATTATATAGCTAAATGCCTTAAGATAAGAGTGTTTTTAACTGCACTTTACAAATATATTATAATATAAGTTATTCCCTTGTTATTAGATGTGTATGTTTAATCTATTACATATAATAAGAATAAGTAATAATTAAACAATTAAAGCCTTTTAAGTATAATGCGAGATACTTTAAGATTATTTATATCGAAACCCCGCTTATCTTATTAACCTTTAAATAGCTCGAAAACTTGCTTGTCTTATTAACGTTTATATAACTCGACATCCTCCTCTTATTTAAGCGCTAAAGTTTTATTAAGTTATAAAGCAATAGCCCGACTTAATAATAACATATATAGCTAATTTTAAAGGAGTAATAAGGGCTTAAGCAAGATGCACTTATAAGGTGATATTAAGGCTTAAAGCGGGCGCAAAGATTTAGTAGTAATAAGTTAAACAAAAAGTATATAACGCGAGATTACTCTTGCTTTCTTTTTAACTTTTATATTATAAGTTACCGGGGAATTAGGCTTTAAATGGTTACTTTAGCTTAAGGATAATAGATATACATTTAAAGAAAGTATTATTAATTATTAAGAGTTAGTAAAAGAATAGCAAGAAAAGGACAAGTTTGATCCGCATCCCTTAAATAAAGTTATAGCTTAAAAGGTAAGCGCTTTAAATAGTGTTTAAGTCCTTAGGATTGTGCTAATCTTATATAAATGCGCGATTATATTTCCGAAAAACGTTTATAACTTATACAAATAATTCGATTTATAATATAGCTTAAGTTTGCTAATTACTTAAACTAATTAGACAAGACAAGGAAAGATGCATTTTAAATTCGGTTGCTAAAAGACTATAGTATTCTTTTATTAAACTTAGATCGAGTAAGTAAATTTAATTAGTTTAATTGCTTATTAATATTAAATAGCTTAAATACTAAAAATAGACTAGTAACATTATTTTAAAGTGTCTTGTAATATTCTTTTAATCTCCGGGCATATAAGCATTAAGCTTTTATGCTGCTATAAGGGAATAGTAAGATCTAATTCTTGCATATACTATTATAATAGTTTATAGTATAATCTTTTATGCTATAAAGGCTAAGGCTTAAGGGGGTAAATTATAATAATTAGATTTTGCATTAGATTATAGTAAGTATTTTATTTAATAATTTGTTTAAAAAGATTATACTAATATTATTACCTTGTCTTTAAGCAGTGTTTTCTAAAGTAAAAAATAGCTAGCAAAATATGTTAAGTATAAAGTAGTCGGCGCTTCGCTGTCTTCTTATAAAGAAGGCCTAGAAACTTGTTAAGGTAAATAAGGATCTTGCAAATTTTATACTTATCCTAAATAAATAAGATAATATGTTAAATGATTTATTTAATAATCTCGACTTTAAAGATATATGTTATCTTATTCCCTTAAAAATTTTTTAAGCTAATTATATATAATAAGATAGTCTTGCAAGAGCTAATAAACTTCTTATTTGCTGTAATAATAGGCACTCTAATACGCTAATTCTTTTTAAGATTGCAAAGACTATATTGCATTTAATATTGCGCTAAGTTAAGCAAATAGTAATAAAGAGGCATTTGATATTAGGCTTTAAAAATCCTTCTTTAGCGAGTTATTCCTTTGTTGTAAATAGGGGCATAATATTATTAATTAATCCGGTTATTTGCAAATCTTAATTAAAATAGCGATAATAATAGTAATAACAATAGTAGCTTTCCCTTAATTAAGGATATAGCACTAATGACTAAAAAGAGAGCTTGTTTAAAGGCGGCTTAAAGTAGCGTAATAGGCTTAAAGAAAAGGAAGACACACCTTAACTCGTCTTAAACCGGCTATAAAGTTATAAAGAAGTCGATGCGTAAGCTTCCCTTAAATTATAATTTTATTAGATTTACTTTAACGTATGTTATAATAATAGGAAGTATACAAAAGATTTTAGTTTAATTTAATAATAGCGAAGACAAATTCCTTAAAAAAGTCTTTATTACTTGCAAATGGATCGAATTTATAGTAATAGCAAATAAATATATAAGAGACACACTATTTTAGTTAAAGCTTAAAGATTAAGAGAAATTTAGAAGGAGGGCAAGAGGGACTATAATATGCGATAACGCAAACTTTACAAAGATGCTATAATAAGCAAAAAGTTCTAATTAGCTATATATATAAGTTTATAATGCTATTAGTTAGTTTCTTAACGACTTAGACGAGGATAATAATAATTGAAGGGTAGCTTGGGTCGAGGCCACTTTTTGTAAAGGACACTTTAGCAAGTTATTTTAGTAAGGCGTTTTAGCAAGGCGTTTTGGTAGGTTATTTTAGCAAGGCGGGTTTCGAGGCCACTTTTTGTAGAAGACACTTTTGCAAGGCGTTTTAGCAGGGCGTTTTGGTAGGGCAAGTTTCGAGGCCACCTTTTATAGAAGACACTTTGGTAGGTTATTTTAGCAGGGCAGGTTTCGAGGCCACTTTCTATAGAGGACACTTTTATAAGGCGTTTTAGTAGGGCGTTTTGGCAAGGCGTTTTGGCAAGGCGGGTTTCGAGGCTACCTTTTGTAGAGGACACTTTAGCAGGTTATTTTAGTAGGGCGTTTTGGTAAGGCGGGTTTCGAGGCCACTTTCTATAAAGGACACTTTTGTAGGGCGTTTTAGCAGGTCGTTTTAGCAAGGCAGCTTGTATAAAGTCATATTTTCGCAATATTAAAGCAGTTTTATAAATTATTTCCTTATAAGCTTTTATAGAGGATATGACTAAATTAAAACTCTTAGTCTTATAAATATTATATAGCATATATGCACTTATGTTTTAGAGGGGCTAGCTAGCATTAGATATCCTAATTAG
>Ga0302221_10001085_pt1 | contig 17990 bp, 1 predicted proteins | sample II_Palsa_E2_1_FD_193517 | JGI IMG/M metagenome (GOLD analysis project Ga0302221, IMG submission 193517) | Peat permafrost microbial communities from Stordalen Mire near Abisko, Sweden - II_Palsa_E2_1 | ecosystem: Environmental > Terrestrial > Soil > Palsa > Peat permafrost | place: Sweden... | reverse complement strand
TTAATATATTTATTAAATATATTTATATAATTTAAATTTTTTTAATTAAGTTTATTTATTAAATATATAAAATTAATTTATTTTTAAAAAATTTAAAATATAATTAAAAATATAATTAAAAATATAATTAAAAATATAATTAAAAATATAATTAATAAATTTATTTTTATATATAATTTAAAATAAAATATTTTTTAATATAAATTTTTAATATAATAATAATAATAATATTATTATTTTTATTAAAATATTAATTAATATTTATAATTTATTTTTTATATAATTTATTTAAATTATATAAATTTTAATATATTTTATTTTAACTTTAATTAACTTTATATTAAAAATAATTATTATATTCTTTTAAACTAAATTATATATTTTTAATATTTTAAAATTAGATTAAATTACTTTAAATATTTTTTATTAATAAATATAATTTTTTTTAACTTTAAAAATATTTATTTTAATAATATTAATTTTTATTATATATTTAAAGTTAATTTTAAAAACTTATATTTAATTATAATTAAAGTTAATATAAAATAATAAAAAAATATAAATATTTTATAAAATAATTTTTTTTAATTTAATATTTTTTAATTTTTAATTAAAAGTAATTTTTATTATATTAAATAATATTTATATTATAATTTTATATTTATTTTTTAATTTATTATACTTTAATATTATTTTTTTAATTTATTTTTTAATTAAATATTAAAAAAAAAAAATTATTATTTTTTTAAAAAAAAATTTAATAATAAATTATAAAAAATAATTTTTTAAAATAATTATTTAATATTTATTATATTTAAATAATATATAAAACTTAAATTCTTTAAAGTTAATTTATAAATAAAAAAACTTTTTATAATTTTATATAAAAAATTAAAAAATAAAAAATAATTAAAAATTATTTTAAAATATATAAAATTAAAAATAATTTATTTTATTATTATTTTATATATTTAAATTAAAAAAACATTTTAATATTTATTAATTATTTAATTCATAAATTTTTTAAATATTAATAAAATAATTAATTTTAAAGTATAAAAATATATAATTAATAATTTAAATTAATTATAAATTAATAATTAAAAAATAAAAAAAAAATAATAAAAATAATAATAAAAATTTATTTAATATAAATAATATATTAAAAATTAATTTTTTTTAATATTTATTTATAATTAATAAAAAATAAAAAATAATTATATTATTTAAAAATTATATTATAAATATTATAATATTATTTATATAATATATAAAAAAAAAATTATATAAAAATAATTTAATTATAAAATAAATTTATTATTTTAATTATATTTAAAGATTTAATTTTTATTATTTTTTTTTATTATTATTAAAATAAATTTTTTTTATTTATTATTTAATATTTAAAAGACTTAAGAAAACTTATAATATTTTATTAAATTAATTAATAATAATAAATAAAAAATTAATAATAAAATTAAAATTAAAGATTTTTATTCTAAAAATAATTTTTTTTTTAAGTTTATTTTTTTTTCTTAAAAGTATTTAATTTTTTTTAATTATTTTTTTTTAAATATTTAATTATATTATTTAAAAGAATTTATAAAATTTTAATTAAACTAAATAATTATAATATTTATTTTTATTAAATTAAGTTTAAATAATAATAATATTTAATTAAAATAAAATAATATAAAAGTCTAATTAATATATTTAATATAAAAATATTAAAAGTAATCTTAGACATAGTATTTGCCATCCCGGGTTTAGCGCCTGCCTGATTGGGAAAGGCACGCGTCGCTGAGCCTTGCCGTTTTTCTCGACGACTAAAATACCTGCCCCTCCCCCCTCTTCCCCATCCATCCCTCCTGCGTCTCTTTTAATTCTCCCTTGCCCGCTCCAAGTCTCTAGGCTACTTGGATCCCTCGATCTTCCTGCCCCCTCTCGCACCTTCCTGTGCCGTTCGGCTTTGCCGCAGCTGATGCGACGCGACGGCCGACAAGCAGGACTTGTGCTGCATAGCCGACTACGACTTATATAAACATTATTTAATTATTTGATTTTACTCTTAGCTATTCTTTATTAATGTATTTGTTAATATTAATATATATTTGCGTTTAATCTATAATAGAATATATTTTTATCTCTATCGGGCTATTATAATTTATTATCGTCAATAATTTATTTTTATACTTTTTAAAGATTTTTTATTTATCTTAAAGAAGAATATTTTAGATTATTTTATTATAGATTTTATTAATCTCAATCACGACTATATATTAAGTAAAAATATTAATACTTTAACTAATATTTTAAAACTAGATTTTAATTCTTAAAAAATAAAGTAATCTTTATTTTAATTAATACTCTTAATTATTAAAAAAATTTTTTTTTAGATTAAGCTTAAGTATATCTTTAAGCTTAATCTCGCGAATAATTAACGGGATAATTAAAAGCTAAACTTAAAATATATTTTTATTTAATAATTAAAATTATATAAATAAATATTTTAAAGACTTATAAAAGAAAATATTATTAAAAAAAAACTTCTTGATTTTTTAAAGAATAATAATAAAAAAATTTATATAATTATAATAGTTTATTTTTTTTTAAAATATTAAAATTAAAATTAATAATAATATTAATTAAGAAATTAAAATAATAATAATTATTTTATTAAATATTATTTTTAAAAATATATTATTAAATTCTTTAATAAAAATAATATATAAATAATAAATAAATTAAATTATTAGTTATATAATAAACGAGAAATAAATTTATTAAATTAAGTATAAAGTTATTAAGTTAAAGAAAAATAACTTTATAAATTTTAATTTAAGTATAAAGATTTTATAATTTAATAAAATTATAAAAATAAAATAAAAGAGTAATACTTTTTATAAAAGCAAGATTATAATTTATAAAAATAATAAAGACGATTAAGATAAAATAAATAATAATATTAATAATAATATTAAGATTTTAAAAAAAAGTCTTATTATTAAAAATTTAAAGATTAGTAATATAATATTATATATTTTAATAAAAGAAATAAAAAATATATATATTTAAAGTAATATATTTTATTTAATTATATAAATTAATTAAATTTAAAAAACTAAAATATATAAAAATTTATTTATAATTATAAAGAATATAATAATAAATTAAGTAATTTTAAAAAAAATTAAAAAAATTAAATAAAAGATTTATAAATATACTTAAAACTTTTATAATTTAATAATTATAAAATCTTTTAATTATTTATAAAAGTATTTATTACTTTAAATAATAATATATTTAAATTATATAATACTTAAAGTAATCTTTTTATATAATTATAATAAATATTTATTTATTAAATATTATATTAAGTTATTAAAAATATTAATAAAATAATTAATTATTTTATCCGATATTTATATTTTATTTATTGTTTATTTTATGATTTTTTATAAAAATAAATAATATTCTTTTATAGTTATTTTTTTATAATTAAGTTATTATTTTAATTCTTTAAAGAATATTATTATTTATTAATCTTAATTAAATATATAAAATATAATTAACTCGTCTTTAATTATAAATTATATTTTAATATATATTACTTTATTATAATTTATTATAAAAGTCTTTAAACTTTAAGTTTATTTTATTATATTTTTAAATATCTTAATTATTTTATTAAATATATTAATTAAATTAATATTATTAAATATAATTTTTAAAAACTTAATAATAAAAATTTTTATTTATTAATTTATTGTCTTTAATAATTTAATAATTTTTATAATATATTTTAATGTTTTAAAGTTATTAATAATTTTTAATATATATTATTTTATTTTATTATAATCTTTTAAATATAAATAATAAATATTTTATTAAATATAAAAATAAATAATTTCTAATAATAATATTCTTTAATTTAATCTTTCCGGATTTAATTTTAATTCTTAAATCTTATCGATATATATAATCGCGATAAATTATTCTTTTTTGTTTATAATTATTCTTATAAGTAATTTAAAGTATATAGTTTATATAAATTTATTATTTTTTAAAGTTATTTTCTTTAAAGCTATAAGTAAATTATTTTTTATTTTTTTGATTTAGTCGCTAACTTTAAAGACTATAATCATAATAATTTTTAAAATTATTAATAAAATATTATATTTAACTAGTTTAGATTTTTGGAATAATTTTAGAAAATTCTTAATTAAATTTAGTTATTTCTTTAAAAGTATAATATTTTAATATATTTTTATATATACTTTAAAATTATTTTCTAGTAAAAAGCTTAAATTAATTTTTGGAATAATATTAAAAAAATCATGATTTAAAGTTTAGAGTTTAAAAAAATAATTTTCTTATATATTAATTTTATAATAAGAAATAAAGATTTATAAAAGAATATAAAAGTAAATTTTTTTTAAAGAAAAACTAATATATAAAGTATATAAATTATCGTTAATAAATATTATTATTATTTTTTTAAATAATAATTTTTTTTTAATAAAAATACTTATAATAATTTTAGTTTAATTTAAAGTTATTAATATCTTGACTTTTTTAATTAAGATTTAAAATTAAGTATATATATATTAATTTTAATTATATTTAATAATTTAAATTATAATTCTTATATACTTTTTTATAATTTTTAAATTTATTAAATTAAATATCGATAAAAGATTAATTATATTTATAATATTATCAAGATTATTTATATTAAAATTCGGATTCTTAAAATTTATTTTATTTAAAAAAAATTTAAATTTATCGAAAAAATTTATAATAAGACAAAAAATTAATTTCTTGTTTATATTATTATTTTAAATATAAATTATAATATATATTAATACTTTAAAGATAAAATAATTTTATAAAAAAAACTTATCTTTAAGTTTAAATTTATAATTTATTCTTATATAAATAATTAAAAAAAAATTATTTAATTTAAATATTAATTTATAAATTTTTTTTAAAAAAATATTATTTTTATTAAAATCTTAATTTATATATTTTTAAAAAATATAAAAAAATATAATTATATTAATTTTAAAGAATAAATTTTTTTTTTAAAGATATTTAAATAATTTTAAAATATTTATTTAAATAATAAATAAATATATATATATATTAATAAAAATATTATTTAATAACGAGATATTAATTTTTTTTAATTTATTTTAAATTAAAAAACTTAAATTTAAATATAGTTAAGATTTTTTTTATAAAAATATAAAATTATATTTTAGAATTATTTTTTATAAAAAAAATTATTATAATAAAACTAAATTAATCTTAGCAAAAATATATTAAAAAAATAATTAAACTAAAGAATATTTTCTTAAAGTATAAATATAATTTAATAAATCTTTTATATACTTTATTTATTAAGATTATTTAATATATAAAAAATATATATAATTTATTTAATTAATTTATAAAGTTTTTATAATATAATAAATAATTTATTTTTTTATTTTAAATTTATTTTAAAAGTTTTTATAATAATAAATATTTAATATTTAATTTATAATAAATTTAATTAAATATAACAGGATTATCTTTAAAATATATAATAATATTTTAAAAATATTTTAAGTTTTTTTTATTTTTAAATAAAGAGTCTCGAATAAATAATTCTTTAATAATATTAATTAAAAGTCCGATTAAATTATAATATTTAAAGTATTATAATCTTAATTATTCTTTTTTAAAATATAAAGTAATTAATATTAAAGTTTTATTATCTTGAATTTTATTTAAAAAAAATTTTAATTAAAACTTTTTTTTATTTTTATATAATATTCTTATAATATATATTTTTTAAAAATCTATTTTTAAATTATCGATAATGATTAAATATTAAATTAAGTTTAATTATTAAATAAATATTATATAAAATAATAAATCAAAGAGTAAACATTAGTTTAATAACTTAATAATTAAGTCTTTAAATATATTTAATAATAAATATATAAAATATTTATAATTATAATTAAATTAAAAATTATTATAAATAATTTATATTATTTTTTATTATTAATAAAAATATTTAATAAAAATAAACTTATTTATTTTAATTATTTCTTAAATTAAAATAATATTTATTTTTTGATTATTATTTTAATTAATAAATAATTTTACTTTTAGATTTAATATATTAATATTTTTTTTTAAAGCTTTATTTCCGGAATTAATAAAAAAAATAATAATTATTTAAGAACTTTAATAACTTAGTTTAAATATATTTAATTTAATGTTTAAAAACTTTATTTTATTTCTTTAAATAAATATTTATAAATAAATAAAAATTAATAATTAAAAGAATAAAGATTAAAATATATAATAAAAATAATATAATTATTAAGTTTAATAATATAATTAAGTATAGCTAATTTATATTTATTATTTATTAAATATTTTTATATTTTTATTATAGTTTTAATAAAAATAATATCTTTTATAAAAAAATAAAAATAAAATATTTATATAAATTTTTTAATGATTATTTTTATAAATAAATATAATATAATAAAAATTTAAAAAATCTTAAATTATATTAAACTCTTAATAAAATTAATATTAAAAAAATTTATAGTTTTAATATTTTTATATATATTAATAATAATAATAATTATTTTATAATAAATAAATAAAGTATTAATAATTATAATATTAATTTAAAGTATATAATAAGTCGATTATAATAAAAATTATAAGTAAACTCTTAACGAATAATTAATCTTTAAAAAAATAATTAAAATAAAAATACTTTAAAGTATATATTTATTATTATTAATAATTTTATATATATTAAAATATATTAAGTTATAATATTTAAAGTTATATTTAATAATAATTTTTTTTTTAAATATTTATTAAATATAATTTATATTTTAAATTAGATTATTTATAATTATATATTAGTTTTATTAATCTTTTTTAATTTTTATATAAAATTAAATAAAGATTATAATAAAAGTCAATGATTAATATTTTTATTTTTATTTAATTAAAAAATATATTAAAAATTAAATTATTTTTAAATTAATTTTTTAAAACTTTTTAATATAATTTATAAAATATAAAATTATTTAAAATTATTTAAATAAAGAATATATATTTTTAATTATTTAGATTATTATATTAAATATTAAAATTTATTTAAAATTTTAAATATAAAATAAATAATATTATTAAAAGAATTTATTAAGATTTTTTTTAATTTTAATTATTTTTTTAATATTTTTTTATATTTTTTAAATAATATATTAATTTATATAATTTTATAAACTTTAAAAAAATTATATTATTTATAATATTTTATTAATTAATATAATTTAATTTTATTAAAATAATTTTATAAATTTTTTATTATAAATATTTTTAATATAAATATAATATCTTATTATTAAAAACTTTAATTCCGTTTATTAAAAACTTATATTTATATATTTATATACTTTTATTATATTTTACTTTAATTTTTTATTTATTTTTTAAATATTATTTTAATTCTTAAATTTTTATAATAATTATTATTATTAAAATATAATTTTTTTTTATTAAATTTTAAAGATTTTTTAATTTAATAAACTTTAATCTTTTATTTAAATTAATTATAAAATAAAAAATAAAAAGATTAATAATAAATATTTATTTTATTAAAGTTAAATATATATAATATTATTTAAATAAACTTAACTTTAAAGAAATAAATATATTATAATAATATTTTATTTATACTTTAATTTATAATCAAGTAAAAAAATTAAACTAAAAGACTTAATTTTAATTTAAAGTTTAAATTTATTTTATTATAATTAAAAAGAATTTTTATTAATAATAATTTATTTAATTTATTATAATTTATTTATTTATAATTTTTATTTAAATATATTATTAAAAAATTATATTTTATATTAATTAAATAATTTTTTAATAAATATATTTTAATTTAAAATAAATTAATTTATTATATAAAAAAAAATATTATTTATATATTTTACTTATACTTTAAGTAATAACTTAACTCGTATATATAATAAACTAAAGTTTATCCGTATTATTTAAAAGTTAAAATTTATTAAAACTAAATTATTTAAATTCTTTAAGTAATATTTTATTTTATATTAAGATTAATTATTTAATATTTTATAAAATACTTTATAAATTATAAAACTTTAATTATATAATAATTAATAATATATAATAATAATAATTAAATTTAAGAAAAACTATAGTCTTTATTATATTTATTAAGTTTATAATTAAGCTTAAAGTAAAAAAAATTAAACTTATATTTTTTTTTTTTATTCGATAAATTATATTTAAACTTAATCCCGGTTATATAAATCTTATTAAAATATAATACTTAAAGCTATAAAGTTTTTATTATTATAATCACGTTAAAGCTTTAATTAAAAAATCTTATAAAATATTTTATAAATTTAAGCTTTATAAAATATTTTAATCTTATAAATTAAATATCGATAATACCAATATAACTAAAATATATAATTATATCGAGAGTTATATAAAAGTTAAAGATTATATTATAATATATAATATTAAAGATTTAAAGACTTTAAGTATTATTAATATAAGTTATTTATTATTATAAAATAATAATTAATTTAGTTTTTATTTATTTAATTATATATTATATATAATTTTTATAATTATTTTAATTATATTATAATTAAGTTAATTTATAAATTATTAATCCGGATTATCGAGATTTAATAAAAGAAGTTTTAAATAAAAAATAATTTATTAATATATAAAATATTAAAGAAATTAATTATTTTATTATTTAATAATAAATCTTATAAAAATAATTTTAAGAATTATATTTTTAAATAAATATTATATTTAAATACCCGAGATAGACTTATCGCGACATCCCGCTTAAATAAATATTAGATCAAGACTAGAATAAATATTTAATATTAAAGTAAAGACTAATAATAGTCGAACGCCATTATCGACGACTATTATAAATAAATATAACGTTATAGTTAAATAATTACTTTTTAGAGATACTAAATTTAGATTAAATATATTAAATAAAAATCACGTATTACTTAATTTATAATCTTAATTTATATTAACTTATTTTAAAACTTATATAAATCTTTATTTATTCCATTACTTTATAGCTTTAAATAATTTATAATTTAATTATTTTTACTTTAAATTAGTCTATTATTAAATTAATTAATAAAATATTATTATTGAAAGTCGTTAAAAATAAACATAAAAATATCATTAAACTCTTGCTTAATAAAGGAGTTAATATCAAGACAAATACTAGTGATGATTAAGTATTATTATTATAAATATTTAAGAATAAATATAATATAATAATAAAACTTTTTTTAAAGAAATTATTTATTATTAATAATTATAGTCTAATATTATTAAATATAAGTTTATTTAAAGATTATAAAATAATTATTAAATATTTATTTATTAATTACTTTAATAACGTGACTTAAAGAGACTTTAATTAACTTCTTGACTTTAAAGATATAAGTTTTAAAGTAATAAATATTATTTTTTTATTTCTTAAAATAATAAAAATTAAGTATTAAATTTATTTACTTAATATTATAATATCTTTATTTAAAGTTTTTATTAATTTTTATTAAATTTATTATATATATAAATAAAATTTATTAAAGTAAAAAAAAGTTTATTTTTTTATTTAATAATATTTTAAATTAAATAAAAATTAATATAAAGAATTATTTTTAAAAGTTATAAATTTAATAAAATATTTTTTTTTATTAAATTAAATAAATAATTATAATTTTATTAATTTTATAAAAATTAAAATAAGGATTTTTTTTAATAATAATAATAAATTTAAAGTAAAAAATATTTTTAATATTAAAAATAATATAATAAATATAATATTTAAATTTTTATTATAAATAAAAAAATATATTAATAAATATATTTAAACTTTATTTAAAGATTTAATTTATTATTTATAATTTTTATAATTATTAATATTTATTATAATAAAAAATAAAAGAATTTTTTAATTTAAATTATATAAATTTATTTAAAATTAAATAAATATAATATTATTAAATATATTATAAATAAAATTAATTAATTAATTTTTATTATATTTTATATAACTTTAATTATATATTATTTAAGCTTTAAAAAAATTTATTATAATAAATATATTATTTTTATAATATCTTTAAAGAATTAAAATTCTTTATTTAAGATTTTAATTATTAAAATAAATATAATTATTTTTTAAAATATAAATATTTTTATAAATAATATATTAGTTTTTATATAATATAAAATAAATAATTTAAGTCTTTTTAAAAATATTTTAATAAAAATTAATATCTTAAAAATATTATTTAATATTTAAAAATTATATTTATTATTAATAATATTTAAATAAAAACTTTATATATATATATTTATAATATAAATATTAAGTTTAAGATTATTTTTTTATTTTTAAAATTATATTAAAAAAAAGTAATTAATTTTTTTAAATAATTTATTAATTAAAGTAATATTTATTAATAATTTATTAAATTAAACTTATATTATTATAAGTTTTTAAAAGTTTATTTATATAAAATTTATAATAAAAAATAAATTTTTTATTTTTAAAATAAATTTTTTTAATTATATTTAATATAATAATATTTTAAAGTATTATTTATTTATAATATATAAAAATATTATTAATATATAAAAATTAAATTATTTTATTATAAATATTAATATATTTTTTAATAAAAGACTTTATAAACTTTAAATTAAAAAAAAATTATAATATTATAAAGAAATTTAAATATTAAAAAATATTAATTTTATTAAAACTTAAATATTTTTATTTTTAAGTTAAGTATTAAAATATTTATTTATAAGATTAAGATTTTAATTAAAGTAATTATTATTAATAAATTTTATTTTTTTTAAAGAAGATATAAGTCGCGAACTTTTAAAGAAATATTTAATAAATATAAAAATTAAGTTTATTATTTAAGATTTTAATAAAATTTTAATAATATTATAAATATAATTATAAAGTTAAGTAATTATAAATATTTATAAATTATTATAAAGAATATAACTTAAAATTATATTTATAATATATTTATAAAAATATACTTTAGTTTTTTTTTTTTTTTTTTTTTCTTTAATTTTAAATCTTTAATAAAATCATTTTATATTCTTTAATTATTTATTATATTTATTATAATATATAAATAAAAATAATTCTTTAAAGATTAATAATTTAAGTTTATTATAAATAATAAATTAAATCGATTAATATATTAATATTTTTATTAATATTATTTATTATAAATAATTAAATAAAATATTAAAAATTTAATTACTTAATTAATTTATTTATTTTAAAGATTTATATTTATTTAATTTATTATAAAGACTTTAAATAAATTTATAGATAAAAATTATAAAAAGAGTTTTTTTTAAAGTATTAATTTAAAAGTTATTATTTTTTTTATTAATAAATTTTATATTAAAGTATAAAAAAAATTAAAGTTATAAATAAAACTTATCTTTAAAAAAAAATTTATTTTAATAATTAGATTAATATTTTAAATAATATTATAATAAATTATATATATTTTATATTTAAAAAATTATTAAAGTTTTTTAAAAATATAAAAATTTATTAATATTATAATTTTATAACTTAAATATTTATTTTTATATTAAACTTTATTATAATAAATATTTTTTTTAGTTTAAGATATTAAAGGACTTAAAATAATTTATAATTTTTATAATTATAATATTTTTTTATTTTAAAATATTAAATTATATATATTAAAAAATTATTAAAATACTTTAAATTAAAAAAAAATTATTCTTTTTAATAATAATATATCTTAATCTTTTAAGAATAATATTTTTTATAGTTTTTATTAAAAAATAATAACTTTAAGATAGCGAAAATTATTAAATTAAAAAATATAAAATAAAAGTTTAAGTTTTTATTTATAAGATATTAAATTTATAAACAAAACTTTATATTAAATATAATTATATTTTAATAAAATTTTGGTCATGTTTATAAGATTTTTAGATTTTAAAAAAAAAAAAAAAAAAAAATTCTCGAGCGGAAGTAATTTATATTTTTTATACTTAATATTAAGAATTCTTTTTTAGATCCACTTAATCTTATACTTAATTAAATAATGCCGCTTTAAAAAATTCTTATTAATAAAATTTTTAAACTAAAAATTTTTTTTTTTAATTTTTAATTTTATTTATATTAATAATAAAATATATAATGCGACATTAAATAATTTATAAATAAATATTTAATATAACTTATTATATAATTTAATATCACGTGATAAAGTAATTTTGTAATAATTAATATTATAAAATTAATAATAATAAAAAATTATTAATATTATTAAATTATTAATATTAAAAAATAATTAATATTATTAAATTATTAATATTATTAAATTATTAATATTATTAAATTATTAATATTATTAAATTATTAATATTATAAATCTAATAATATAAAGAAGTAATTAATATAAATAAATAATTAATTTAAAAAATATAATTTTTTTTTTATTTAACGTGAATATTAAACGAGTGATTATAATTATTAAAATAATATTCTTTAAATTATTTAAATAATCATAAGTTAATAATTGATTTATAAAAAATATATTATATTATTATTATCGCTAAAGTATAAATAAAGTATAATAATAATTTATTAAATAATTATTACTTGACTAGTTTTATTAATTAATAAAAACGAGATCTTTTATATATAAGTCGCTTAATAAATAAGTCTTTAAAAAATAATAAAAAATAATATTTTAAATTATAATCTTTTTAGTAATTAAAGATTAAAGTAAGGAATAATTAATAAATAATATACACGTCGTCTAGCTTACTTAATTTTAATGTTTAATCCTTTAAAAATAATAACTTAATTCTTTTTAATCTAAGGATTAAAATATTATTACTTTAATTATAAAAATAATTTTAAGTATAATGTTTATTTTTTTTTCTTTAAATTTAGCGCTTGTTATATTAAGTAAGGAATATATATAAGCCCGCCGTTACTTTTATAAAATATAAAAATTTTATAACTTTATTATTTATTTTTTATTTTTTATTTTTTATTTTTAATAACTTTAATTTTTTACTTTCGCGACACTTAATACTTATCTTTTATATATATTTTTCGTCTTTTTGTTTAAATCTACTTTATTTTATTAAACTTTTTTAATCGATTATATAACTAAGAAAATTATATTAATTTTAATATAAAAATAACTTTAATTAAAATCTATAATCGTTTTTTATAATTTAAATATTATTAAATAATTATAATATAAATTTATTTATAATATTATTTTATATTAATTAAGTTATAAACTAAATAATATTTAAATTCTTTTATAATTTATTTTATTATTATATTATTATTATTTTTTATTATAAGATAATTTAAAGACTAAGAACTTATAGACTTAGTTTATTCGTATTATAATATAATAATTAATCGCAAAAATACTTTATAATAAAATAAATTATTAATAATAAAATTAAATAAAATAAAGTTTAAGATTTATATATTCTTAAAGTAAATATATTTATTTTTATATATTTTATACTTTATATAATCTTTTTAATATTAGAGTTAAGTTTATTTTATAATAATAATATAACTTAATTTTTATTTTTTTTTATTTTTTAAAATACTTTTAATAAAATTTATTTTAATAATATAGTTTATTACTTAAGATTAATTAATAATTATTTATAATAATTTAAATTTCTTTATCTTTAAAATCTTAAAAGTTTATATTTTATTATATTAAACTAATTAATTTTTATAATATTTTTTATAATATTAAATTTTATTTAATTAAATAAATTAGTCTTAATTTAATTTAAGTTTATAAATTATTTAAAAATATTTATATATTATATACTTATAAGTAAAAATTTTTTTTTTTATCTTTAAAGTTTTTAATTATTTAAATAATTATATATATAGTTTAAATATTAAGTTAATAAAAAATTAAAGTTCTTAAATATTTATTAAATAAAAGAATAAAGAATAATTTAAAAATAAAAATAAATTATTTTAATATCTTATAAATAATAAAATAAATCATTAAATTATAAATAAATAATTAAAAATAAATTAAATATAATAATATAAATTCTCTTGAGTTACTTTAAATACTTAAAGAAATATATTATTATTTCATGTATATAATATTCTTTTTTTTAAAGTCCTTTTTTTTTTATAAATATTTAAATCCTTAAAATATATATATAATTTTTTTTTAATTTATTTCCTTTAAAGAAATTTTTATTTTTAGTATAGCGAAAACTTTTATAAAGCTTAATTTTACTTTAAAGATTTTATTTAATTTATTTTAAATAACTTTTTATTTAAATAAGTTTATTATTTTATTTTATTTTTTAGTTTTTGTTTATAATTAATATAAAATAAAAAATAATTATATATATTATTATTTATTAAATATTTTTTAATATTTATTAAATATATTTATACTTTCTTTATATAATAATTTAAAATTTATAATATTAAGTTTATCTAAAACCAAAACTCTTAATATAAATAAACTAGTATAATGTTTATATAAAAAATAAACTAATACCAGAAATCATTAATATAAAAAAATAATTAATATAAAAATATTATTAATATAAATATATAATTAATATTATAAAATTATTAATATTAAAAAATTATTAATATTATTAAATTATTAATATAAATAATTTATTAATACTAAAAAATTATTAATACTAAAAGACTAATAATATTATTAAATTATTAATATAAATAATTTATTAATATTATAAACTTAATAATATTAAGAAATAATTAATATAAATAAATAATTAAGTTTTCGTTTATATTATATTCTTTATTTAATATAAACATTAAATAAATAATTATAATCATTAAAATAATATTCTTTAAACTACTTATAATTTTTTATTATTAAATAAATCTTATAATTAAATTATATATAAGTCTCTTTTTTTCTTTATCCTAAATCCTTTAATTTTTTTTTAATTTATTTAATTAGCTTTATAAAAAAAAACACGGAGTTAAGTTAAATTAATAAAATAAAAAAAATATAATTTTAAAAAAAATAAAAATATAGCTTTAAAAGATTATAAAAATTAATAAAAAAAAATAAACTAATAACTTATATTTATTTTTTTAAAAAGAATATAAGAAATAAAATTTAATAAATTTAAATAAAAATCTTACTCTAATTTCTTTAATTTAATATTATTCTAACTAAATAACCGGAGCTTTTGACTCGTTAATTAAAGTCTTGAATATAAGTTAAAGATTTAGTTTATATTTTTTTTATTAATTAATAAAAAAATTAAGTTCTTTAATATATTATTACTCTAATTAATTATTATTTATAATATTTTAAATATATTTATTTTTTATTAAATAAATATAATATTTATAATATTAAAACTTATATATAATACTTAAAAACTCTTTTAATAATAATAAAAATAAAGTTTTAAAAAAAAAATAATAAAATTTTTAATTAATTATTATTTTAATTATAATTTTTTTTTAAAAAAAATTTATATTTAAAATATAATATTTTATTTATAAAATTAATATTTTTAATTTTTTAAGAATAAATAATTAAATAAATTTTAATATTTATAAATAAATATATTTTTTATAATTATAATAATTTTTAATTTATTTATTTAAACTTTATTTATTTATTATATATATTATTATTTATTTTTATTTTAATATTATTTTTATTTTAATATATTTATATTTATTTTTAATATTATTTATATATTATATAATTATATTTATAAATATTTTAATTAATATTTAAATATTAATAATAATTTAATTAACTTTAAAGTTAAATATTTAATATTTTTTCTTTAAGTTATATTAAAAATAAATAATTAAACTATTAAATTTAAAGCTAAATTTAATATTTTAATTATTAATAAAGTTATTTAATTTATTTTTAAATTTTTAAAAATTTTTAATTATTTATATTATTTATAAAATTTTAAAAAATTACTTAAAAAAAATAATTTTTTAAAAAAAATAATTAATTTAAAAAAAAATATTTATTATAAAAATTATAAACTTTAAAAAAATTAAATATATTATAAGATATATATAAATAAAAATTAAAAATAATTTATTTTATATAATATATTTTAATTTAGTTTAATATCTTTAAAAATATTATTATAATTTATAAATTTATTATATATTTTAATAAGTATAATAACTTTATATAACAAAGTCCGGTATAAGATATATATAATCAATATATTAATATTTAATACATGCGACCGATATATTATTAATAAAGTATAGCGTATAATATATATAACTAGTATAACAAAAGCTGACATTAACGAAGTCCTTGACATAAACAAGAGTCTAATTTTTAAAGAGGATAAAGATAAATATAACTTGAATATCTTTTATTAAAAAATAAGCTTAAGTTTCATGATTTATTTTAAAGATATTATTCTTATATATTCTTTAATTAATTATCTTTAATATTTAAGTATAACTAATATACTTTTATTTTTATATATATTTATTTTATTATTCTTTTATCACGCGCATTCCTTATTCTAATATTTATAATCCCTCTTGTTACTTTTAAGTATTTATTTATTATAATAAATAATCTCTCTTCTTTTAATTAATTAATTAAAATCTTTTATTAAGTAATAATTAATAATTATATAATTATTATTAAAACTTTTATTACTTTAAATTAATTTATATTTAATATTTTATATAATTTAATAAAATTAATTATAAAAAATTATAAATATTATTAAAAATAATTTAATTAAAAAAAATAAAAAAATTATTAAATTAATTAAGTTTTTTTATTTTAAGAAATAAATAATATTTAATTTAATAAACTTTAAAGTAAATTTTTTTTTTAATAAAATCACTTAAATAAATAATTAATATATATTTAAACAAGAAATAATTTAAAACTCGTTTTTAAGTAATTTAAAGTCCTTTAATTAATTTTTTTAATTTATATAATTTTTAATATTTTAAATAATTATTTTTAATAAACTTATTTTAATAATAAATATATTTAAATTTAATAATTTAAATATTATTTTTTAAGATATATTTAAATTAAAAATATAAAAAATAAAATCTTTAAAGTAATAATTAAATTATTAATATTATAAATAAATAATAATAAATTTTTTAAAATCTTAACTTATAATAATAATATTAAATTTAAAAAAAATAATAATTACTTTATATAAAATATATAAAATAAAAATTATTAATAATAAAATTTATTATTTAAAAAACTAAAGTTTTATTAAGATTATAAATAAAATATTTAAAGTATAATTTAATATTATTTAATAAAATATTAATATTAAAGATTAAATAAAATTATTTTTAATTATTATTTAAATAATTAATATAATTTATTTAAAGATATTATTAAAAGAAATTATATTATATTAAATATAATTTAATAAAAAGTCTTTTAATTAAAAAAAATCTATTAATTAAAAATTATATATTAATTAATAAATTAAATAATAAAAATAAAAAAAATAAAAAAAAACTTTTTATTAAAAATATAAAAAAGAATTAATTCTAAAAATATATATTTTATTTAAACTTAATTAAAGAATAATTAATTATATTTTATTAATATAAAAAAAAAAAATTAATATATTAAAATATAATTTATAAGAAATAATTATTTTTATAATTTTTTTAAATCTTAAATTTTTTATAAAGATTATAAAAATATTAATAAGAATTTTATTAAAGATTAAAAAAATAAATAATAATTTTTTATTTATTATTTTTATTTATTATTTTTATTTATTATTTTTATTTATTATTTTTATTTATTATT
>Ga0302221_10001082_pt1 | contig 18008 bp, 4 predicted proteins | sample II_Palsa_E2_1_FD_193517 | JGI IMG/M metagenome (GOLD analysis project Ga0302221, IMG submission 193517) | Peat permafrost microbial communities from Stordalen Mire near Abisko, Sweden - II_Palsa_E2_1 | ecosystem: Environmental > Terrestrial > Soil > Palsa > Peat permafrost | place: Sweden... | reverse complement strand
TATTAGATATAAAACTAGATATAAGTATACGCCTTAGCAAGGGACATTATAAAAATATTTATAAGACCACGCATTAACTCTATATTATTAAGATTATTAAAAATAATTACAAAAAGAGAATTAAATCGGCGAAAGCTAAGTGTAATATACACAAATCTTTATAACGTATAAGTTATAACTTAAAGTTATAGCGCTATATAGCAAAATTAACTATTGCAAGATCCTTTATTCCTTAATTATATATTATATATATATTTGTATAATACTTAAATAAGTCTTTATCTCGCTATATACATTTATATGCGTTATAAAGCTAAGAATCTAATATGCTTGCTCCGTATAAGGTTAAAGGGCAACCCCTTAAATATATATTTGCCGAATTTAGAACCTTAGCGCATAGTGACGATTGTAAACTCTTTACTTTAGCAAATGCTTTTAATTTTCCGATTTTTGAAATTAAAAAAGGTTATTTACTAAGATATAAAACCCGAGAATATTTTATATAAATATAAAAGGAAATATGCAAGGGAATATATAAGGGAGGATAGCAAATTCTTCTTATTAAACTTCGGTTTAATCAAGGATCTTGCCTTAAAAAGTGCTTATTCTCGCAGCTATAGCGCAAAGGCATTTATTACTCTAAAGATGCAAAATCCAAAAATTGGCTATTAAGGCCCCGGACTAGACTATTAGTCCCTATTTGTAGTAGTTCTTTATATTATTAATAGACACTTTCGGAAAGAGGCTAAAAAGTATAAAGAGATTAAAGACCCCGAGAAAGAGTTTTTAAATCTCCCGAAACTTGTTTATAAAAGGATTAAGCACTAGTCGACTAGTGCAACTCGCGAGGTAAAGGATATAGCGGGCTTAATTGCAAGGACGTAGTGCTTAGCTAAATAAGAGCTAAAAGCAAAGTATTTAATTATCTAAGACTTAAAAGCAAAGTTATAGAAATTAGTTTACCGAGTAACCGATTTCTACTACATCCGGCTCTTTAAAAATTTTTGTATAATTCTTTGCAACAACGACAACGCTATTGTCGCAAAGAATTATACATTTCTTAAAGGCCTTTTACTCTTAATCGATTTAGCGAAGGTACTATTATTAAATATGTATAAAGCTATAAATACATATCTTTACATATAACAAATCAAGATAGCTACTTACTAGTTAAAAGATATTATAGCAAAGCAAAGGACATTGCCAGAAGATGACTATAAGCAATTAACATTAAAGCACAAGCTTGCAATTGTGTATCTCGAAGCCGGACAAATTAAGGAAGCTATTAACTTGTTAAAGCGTATTATAGCAATGCAAGAGAGATTGTCGGAAAAAGATTATAATTGACTAATATTAAAGCACAAGCTTATAAGATTATATCTTAGTAGCAGCTAAGTAAAGGAGGCAATTAAGCTATTAAAGCATATCGTAAAAGTGCAAAAGAAATTACTAGTAAATTATAATCCCTCTTTACTCTTATTAAAGTAAGTCCTTGCAATAGCATATCTCCTTACAATTATACTTCTCGAAAGCAGACGAATTAAGGTCGGCATATTTAAGCATATTATAAGACAGCAAAGGACAAGATAGCAAGTACGCTATTAAGGGCAACTAACGTTAAAGCATAACCTCGCAAGAGATCTTCTTAAAAATAAGCAGCTCGATCGCGTAAAGAAGGCGATCGGGCTACTAAAGCATGCTATAAAAGTCAATTAGATAGCTTTAGCCGAAGATAACAAGTCTCGACTAGTATTATAAAACCTCTTAATATATATATAGCATTTAAAGAGACTTTATAATATTTTCTAACTTTTATATAATATAATAATAAAATGCAATTATTTATTTATAACTATTATCGTCTTTTGCTATAATGCTATTATACTAAAAACGGTATCGTATATTTAAGAGATAATAAAAGCGGGATAAACTTCAAGTATATAAGCAATTATAGCAATAGCATTAAATGTTAGCACTAAGCTAGTATTTGCTCGCTTAATACAATTTAGCTTAGCCTTAGCTACAAGCTTAAGCGATGCAAATAATTATAAAAGTAAAATTACCTTATAAGTTATTTATTATTATATAAGATATACGGGGTCGTATTATATTAACCAAAATTCGTTAGCCGATTTAATTAAAGGTACCGACTTGTATTATTACCTTATATAAACTTGCTTGCTATAATAGTTATAAGGCTAATAATAATTTCTAATATAATAAAAAGGCCTTAAAGCTTAAATAAGACCCTTTTATAAGTATTAAGAATAATAAGCGCTTAATAGTAAAGTAATAGTAAAAGAACTCTATTATACTATAAAAAGAAACTTTTCGCAAATTAAGCGCGAGGGCGATAATACAAATGTAATTTTCTAGTAAGACGGGTTTATAATGTTTAATAGTAGCTATAAAATAAGACTTATATAATAATATAAGAAACTTTAATATGTGTATAAAGTTTAAGAGGCTTAAAGTCAAAGTACTTATTATTTTTCTCGGCATAATAAATTTCTTGCTATATAAGGATAAACGTTAGCACTTTTCGAGGTAATTATACGCAATAAATAAGAGAGACGGCTTAAATAGGCTTATAACTTATCTTATAACCTTAAAAATTTCTAAATACTAAATTACTATTTTCGATACTCGGAAGTTAATTATAAGAAGCACTAGTATAGTACTTATTATAATAAGCTTTAAGATGTAAATGGATTCTTAAAAGAGATAAAGCTATATATTAGGAATATAGACTTAGAGCCTTTTAGAGATCTCTTTTTTTAAACGAAAAATAATATAATATCAAGGGACTAAAGACTCTTTCTTGTTCTCTTATGTTATAAATCTTAAATCTGATAAGATAATAAGATAATAAAGTATAGAAAATATACAAATTAATAGCTTATTTTTTAAGAGCCGGCTACTTAAACTTTCTTATCTCCTCCTCTAATTCTTTTATAGCTTTAAAATTTAACTTTAATTTCTATATTAGCTTTTTATTTATACGTTTTTTCTTATTAACCTTTAATAAAAGATCTATTATAGCTACGGCCTTCGGCTTTATCGATGCCTTATCCTTATAAGGAGTAATAGCGAGTTTCTCAGTAAATGTTATTATCTTAAGAGTATAACAAGGAAGGTATATCGGGAAGGAATAAGGAAATAAAGGGCGGGCGGGTCATTTATATACTAAAAAGCAAGGCAGGCTTTAGCTAAAAACGCGTGGCTTTGCTATTTAGCCTTCTCTCGTTTACGTTACTATGCATAATTAAGTCACTTATAATATAAAGCGCTTACAAGAATTTCCTTAAATCTTATAATTACTTTATATCGCATAATACCGGTCTCTTAAAATCTTACCTTTAGCAATATTAATTTAATAATTAATTATAAAAATTATGCTTTATGTTATTATAAAAGTTACAATGCAATATGCATCCCTATTATCGCTAAATAAGGTAAATATACAAGCGTTTACTTTTAACTTGATTTTAGCTAAAGCTTTAATTTTGGCTTAATCGAGGTTAAAATTTAACACAACTCCTTTTAATACTATAGCAATAGCGTCTATTTTTAGAACTTATTCGATTTTAATCTCTTCCTTTAATAACAATTCCTCTCTTTAACTTTTAAGCTTTTTATATACTTAAATAAAAAGGATATGCAATTTGAATTAATTGCATAGTTGCATAAACGCAACTTGCCGATTATAGAAGTTAATAGACCGTTAAAGGAGCTTAAAAATAAAAAGGTCCTAGTTAATAGCTTTCGGCTATTATTGTAGCATAAGTTGCTCACCTAGTGTCGAGATAACAAGTTTATATTAGCTAGTTATCGCCTTGCATTTAAATCTTTTTGCTAATCTTTAAAGAGCTTAGGTTATATCTATAACAAAATTGTAAATATTTATACTCACATTCTTAATATAGTCCTTTTCGGAACTCTTCTATTTTTTATATATAATAAGGTCTATTGTCAATACACGAATACTTAACTAAGTAATATTATTGTATTTTTAGCGTTCTTTTAAAGTATTACTATTTGCTTTCTCCTCTCGGCCTCCTTTTATATTATATCGAATTATAATATAGCAATAGTAGCACTAAGTAATTACCTCGATTACTTAAGCATTATAATTTTGATACAAAGATCGATTATTCCTTTTATTTATTATGGATTTTATTATAAACTAAAGCTTTAAAAGAAATATTAGCTTTTACTTGCGCAATTGCTACTCTTTACTACAAATTTTACTATCCAAATTTTCGGCTATATCGGGCTATAATATACTCTAGTCTCGGCCTTTTTTTTATTTGCTTTATTATATATAGCCTCGCATTCTATAGTTGGGTTATCTAAAACGGTAAAATAAGCTTAAGCTAAATAAGGTTAATAAGGGGGCTAAATTTGATTAGTATAATAGTTTATACTATTAGCATTCCGGAGAGATAATATTTACGAAGATATAATATTTATAATAATAGCTATTAGATACTTTATATTATAGTAATATTCGCGGGGCTAACATATTTAGCTAGCTTACTAAGTGCATTCCATTATTTGCATATATATTCTTAGTCCCTCCGATAAAGAGTGTTAATGCTTATAAGGTATTGCTTATATAAAATTAGCAATAAGTAAGACGTTATTAAAAATTTTATTAGACCAAATATAAGGTTATTCTCTCGAAGGCCATTTGTAAGGTTTATATTTATAATCGGCTACACGGTCGTTATATAAATATAGATAGCCAGTTTTAAACTATTAACTTGTATTATATAAGTAACATTGTTATATATAGTGCCATTTTGAGGTAGCCTTTATTTTTAGAGCTTTTAGTTAATAAGACGGTTGAGGAATCTTAGACTGCTATTGCCGCTAAAATCACGTGAAGCAATATTAAGAATTGCCTTAGGATAATTAGGCAAAATAAGGAAACGTTTTAGCTGGCGCTAAAAGCGAGCCCCTATTGTAAAGCCAAAAATAGAGCCGGCCAATTCTAGACTAGTCTTGCATGTGCAATATTACTAATATGAAGTCATATTAGGCACCAGCCATTTTAGGCGCTTTTTAAATTAAACCCTTAAAATAAGGCAAACGCAAAGCTAGTTAAAGAATTTTTATATAATAAGAATAAGCAAGTCATTATTGCACTTTATAACTTAAAATCTAAACGCTTATCCTTAAATAACTTATTAAATACCTTAAAGTGCTCGAAGACTTTTAACTATCCTTTAAAAAGTGCTTTATATCTTCTTATTTTATTATAAATATTTAACGTTAGCTTTTAAAAGTTCTTAAAATCAAAATAAGACTCTTTATTCTCTTAAGTGCTTTAGTCTTTGCTACTATTTCTACGCTTGTTGCGCTAACCGACGCTAACTTTACTAGTAGATGCTATCCTTTATATGTAATTCCTAGCTTTATAAATAGCTAACTTATATTAATAATAATAATAGTTCCGACACTTACCTTTGCATTAATAACTTTATATACTAATATGCTAATAATATATAATATTAACATTAATAGCTTATTATAGTTTTGTAACTAGATTTATAAGCTTTTACAAATTAAATGCTATTAATAGCGATATTAGAGGGGGTAAATATAACTTACCTTAGCAATCGGACCCGACGAGACTTATATCCTTAAGCATTGTAGCTAGAAGAGATAATAATAAATATAACATCTCTCTTTATATGCCGAAACGCACCTTATAACGAAACAAATTTATAATTTACTAATTACTACTTTTTTATTAGCAAGTCTATAAGTTTATACTTAAAATGTTACTTTATTTAACTATTTCTCCTTAAAGAGACTACTTTACAAGAAGAAAATAACTATAATTAATTGTGCTATCGATTGTTTTAATTACGCTACTAATCGCCGTTTCAACTATACCCTTATACTTAATTACGACTATTAAAGTCTCTTTAAAATTCGGAGCACTTAAGGAAAGGTTTTATATTAGAAGAATATAGCTCTAATTTTTGAAGACACTTAAAGGGGAAATGACATAGCCCGGGAGTTTCTCCAATATAAGGAAAGGGGTGTATAAACGCTATATATTTTAGCTTTATTTTATACTTATTAATATGCATTAGCGGGGTTATTTATACAAGTATAAATCCGGGCTTACTATATTTTCTTTAGCTACTACTTTTAGGCCTAATTATATACATAGCGTTAAAATATCACACGTGTGGCGTAATAGCATATTTTTCGAACATTTTATACGCAAGGTGCATAATAGCACGCTAATGCTTATAAGACATGCCCTTTTACAACATTATACTAGTACTATAAGGTTACAGCTTAGCTAAGTGCGCTAATCTTAATAAGACGTCTTCTTTAACCTTTACCTCACTTTACATTTATGCCCTTTTAACGGCTTAAGAGCTACCGAGAACCCTTCTTCCGCAATCCTCGAACTTAGTCGAATAATGCATTTGTTATAATATAATAACGATAGCGATTTTAGCTTAACTAAGTTTAAAGAGAGCAATATACTTGAGTATACTATACTCTCGCACATATAAGAACAAGATAATAGCAAGGAAGTAATATATGCGGAAGTAATAAGCAAGACTAGCTAAGATAAGGATAATTTTAAGAAGATTAAATTTTATAAAGAATAAGCTAAATAAAATAGTTTATTATATATTTAAGTTAATACTTGCTATATTAACAAGCAAAATAAGGCTAAACTTACACACTTTATTAACTTTATATTTTATTAGTATTATAATACAAGTCGATATTATATTTATTTGTTAAATGTTTCTACAACAAAGCGAAAAGCAAGTAATTAGTCGTTAAAGTATACTTAAGACTTAAGCTTTTAAGAGAGTAAATAGTTTACTCGAAGCTAAATACTCTAAAAGCTCTTTACCTTAGCTTCGGTGGAGTTTTTCTCCTTTAAAGGCAATTAACTTAGTAATAAGAGCTCTTTTTAGAAGCAAATTTGCAAAGCAACAAATATTTCCCCTTTTACGCTTTAAGCTAAATTATTATCTTATTTTCAAATTAATAAGCAAATGCAGTAGATAAAGTATCGAAAAACAAGGCAAAAAGAAGATAAAGCATACTTATTACTAAGTATCTTTAGTATCTTTATAGTCTTTACTTATAGCAAAGGAGTAGCGAAAGCATTTAATTAACTATAAAATAAATTTCGCGAAATATAGAAATGTATATAAGACTTACAGCCTACCGACCCCCGCTTTAATAAAGAATATATCAAAGATATTAAAGGTAGCTTACTAAAAGAGGCTTATTAATAAGTAATAGAAACCTCCGACTTTCAAAAATGGCGGACTAGCTATTATAATCGGTTATTGTAAATTAAAGGCGACTTTAAGAAGGGTAAGACAATATTACTTTATAATATTACCGATAAATTACAAAATTCGTTAGCCAAGTTTGCACTTTTATTATACTTCTTTTGCTAAGCTATAAATTCCCGGATTAATAGCGCTATAATTGTCTTACAAGGTCTAATTTATTTACTAGTCGATTAATAGCCATCTCTTGTCTCTTACATGCAAAGGAGTTATAATATAGCTAGTAAGGCACTTTTTAAAGATGCGAATGCTTAAGTTGCTTTAACTAAGATTTTTTTTAATATTTTACATAATTTAAATTTACTTATTACTTATTTGATTGTCAATGCGCTTAATAAATGTGTAATCGACTTACTAAGATTGTTAAGTTTTATCGTATAGACTTTATCTATATCTACTCGTGTTAAATAAGTAATCTTTAGCTATAACTAGCTAGAAATCGAGAAGATACTTGACATTATAATATAAAATTAAAGGCTATATCTCGAGCTAAATACAAATTTTGTCTCTTTTGCTATTACGACTTTTATTAAGGCTAAAGTTTATAATTTAAGCATATATAACAAATATAAGAGCAAGACACGGGACGCTATCTTGCAACACCTTTTACTAAACGCAAATAGTACCTTTCTTTAAGTAACATTAGTTTGTTAAGAGCTGTCGACTCTTTTAAGGTAAAAAGCCGTCTAGAAGTTAGACGCTTTATTACTTGGACTCGATATATTTTATTAACAGATGTTAAATTAAATTATAATATTAAAAGATTTTGAACTTTGTATAAGTATACTAGCCGTCGTGTCGACTATATATTAGCTTATTACAGTCGACAAGCTAGTAACTTTAATAAAGCTGCTTAATAGAATTAATAGCAAATATGAAGCTTTAGCAAAGATTATAAGTTACTATAAATCCTTTCTCGCAATTCGAGAGCGTATAATTTTTTTTGTATACTAGTTAGCAAAGGACTTTTTAATTAAAAAGGCACCTCAAGAACCACTTCTCCTTAAAGTATAAGACGTGTATAATAGTCTCTTTTCTCGATTATTACAAGCAATGTTAATAATATTATAGCGTAATATCTATAATCTAAGGACTCCCGGAATCTATATTAACCAAGTTAAGCAGCTTAGTCTTAATTTACTCGCAGCTATATAATATTCTTGTCTTTATTAGGTTAATTATCTCCTCTAATATCAATAAAGAGAAGAAATAATTAAGGACCTCGAAGATAGTGGCCCGGCTTATAGTTTCCTTTGTTAATACTTCTTATATTAGCTTAAGGCGCTAAGCTTGTTAAAAAGTGTATTAGAAGGAATAGTTATAATTCGGAAGCTTGAGGACCTTTAAGTAGGTTATTTATATAGCCTTATTGCTATTAGACTAACTTAATGTGAACAAGTTTAATAAAAGTCCTAATTTGCGTGCCTTTATATAAGATATAACGCGATTTGCTATATTTAACTGATTAATTATTAAACGAGCGCCTCTTTAAGTATATTATTTAGCTTTTGTCTTTGCCTTAAAGAAAAGTATTATTCGAAAAACGTTCGAGAGATGTATTTTGTCTTAAATTTAAAGAAAACTTAAAGTAAAAGCACATTAGAGTGCGATGCTTTAAATGCTTGAGGGCTATTTTGCCTCGGTCGCGTCTGTAGCCTTCTCCCCCGACGGCAAGCAAGTCGTGTCGGGCTCTTATAATAGGATAGTATAGCTTTAAGACGTAGCGATAGGAGTCTTATAGCAGACGCTCGAGGGCTATTCTAGCTCGGTTACGTCCGTGGCCTTCTCGCCCGACGGCAAGCAAGTCGTGTCGGGCTTTCACAATAGGATAGTGCAGCTCTAGGACACAGCTACAAGAGCAGCACTATAGCTACAAGAGCAGCACTATAGACGCTCGAGGGCCATTCCGACTAGGTCTACTCTGTAGCCTTTTCCCCTAACAGCAAGCAAGTCGTGTCGGGCTCTCACGACAAGATAATACAGCTTTAGGACGCAGCGACAAGAGCCTTACTACAAACGCTCGAGAGCTATTTTGCTTAAGTCGCGTTTGTGGCCTTCTCCCCCGACGGCAAGCAAGTCGTGTCGGGTTCTCACAATAAGACGGTGTAGCTTTAGGACATAGCCACAAGAGTAGCACTATAAAGGCTCGAGGGCCATTCCGGCTAAGTCTACTTTATAGCCTTCTCGCCTGACAGCAAGCAGGTCGTGTCGGGCTTTAACGACAAGATAGTACAGCTTTAGGACGCAGCAATAAGAGTAGCACTACAAAGGCTCGAGGGCTATTCTAGCTCGGTCACGTCTGTGGCCTTCTCGCCCGACGACAAGCAAGTCGTGTCGAGCTCTCATAATAAGATAGTATAGCTCTAGGACGCAGCTACAAGAGCCTTATAGCAAACGCTCGAGGGCTATTTTGCCTCGGTCACATCCGTGGCCTTCTCCCCCGACGGCAAGCAAGTCGTGTCGGGCTCTTACAATAAGACAGTGCAGCTTTAGGACATAGCTATAAGAGTAGCACTATAAACGCTCGAGGGCCATTCCGCCTCGGTCACGTCTATAGCCTTCTCGCCCGACAGCAAGCAAGTCGTGTTAAGCTCTTACGACGAGACGGTACGGCTTTAAGACGTAGCTATAAGAGTAGCACTATAAACGCTCGAGGGCTATTCCGACTAAGTCTACTTTATAGCCTTCTCCCCCGATAGCAAGCACATTCCGACTTTACATATATCTAATAAATAGCTAGTAAAAGGTACTATTAGATATTTCTAGTTACCTTTTAACTATCGACTTACTTGTAAAGCTATACAAGGTAAAATTATTATTTTAAGGCATTTATTAAGCAAATTATTATTTCTTTAAATTTAATAAAGGCTAAACTTATTAATATAAAAAGCGGGATAATACTTGCTAATAGATAATATATAAAGCTTTTAATATAACTTAATATCTCTTTTTCTTTTATCTCTATTTTATAAAAGGTCTTAAGGGAACTTAAAACTTTATATTATTTAATAAATATTAGTTGTTTTTAAAATCTTCTAAAATAAGCTAACTTAAATGCTTAAATACGCTTACATAACTTGGCACCACGTGACGTTCTATCATAAAACCGCGTAGCTACTTTGCAACTATTTGCGCGCTATAGTAGCTATAAAGGTTAAGAGGGTCTTAGACAAAGAAATGTAAATTTAAAGCTTAAATAAGAATTTTTAAAAAGTGTAAAAGGTAATAAAAGCTTACTAGTATAGCTATAGTAAAAGACTTGTACTTAGCTTTACCACATTTTACTAGTCGGAGGATATTAAAAAACGGAATTTTCCGGTAATATCTATAATAACTTAGCTATATACGCGTATTTATAAATTAGCGGGTATAGCTATTAACTTATAATATTAATAAAATTATTTTTACCGAGATTATTATAATCGCGACGCAGTTAACTAGGGTCTTTCCTCGCTTAAATAGAGGAAGTATTAGCTTATGTGGCAATGTTATATTATAAGGCATACGTAGGCCGCCACAAAAGTAGCAATAGCATTTTCGTATTATTATAAAACTTAGATGTTTATATTTAATTGTTTTATATGTTTAAATAGTAAAAAAAAATTAATAGTAATATTATAAGTCGAGGGGTCCTATTATAAAGTAAAAGGAGACTCTTTGTAAATTTAAAAGAGCAGCGACGATACGATAATATTTTTCGGAACTAGTAAGTTAAAAGTATTTAAAGGAGGTATATAATGCATTAAAATGAAAATAAATAGGAATTTTAACGAGTTTACAGATTTTAAGTCGCTTAAACTTGAAGTACTTACGTTTTATTTTGTTATAAGGTGCGTTTCGGCACACAAGGACAAACGTTATCTCTAATTAATTATATAAATATTAATAACGGCTATCTTAAAAACTTTTAAATTATTTATAACTTATAACATTTATTATTATTAAACTCTCTTTCGTTCTCTTTCTTTTATATAATAGCTCTTATAAAGTCAAGTACTTTAAATATCCTTAATAGTAATAAGCAAATTATTAATAACTCGATATAAACCTTATAAGTATTATAAAGGTAATTATTTCGATTCGACTTATATAAGGGGTGATATTCTAAAAATCTTATAAAAAGAGTATACTTAGAAAACTTTATAAGAGCATATTATTATAATTAAAGAAGATAAAGATGTTATTATAGATAAGTAAATTAAAGTGTATATATTATATATTAGAATTAAGTGTTTCGTTTTGTGATTTTATTTTACTTCCTTATATAAAATAGACTATAAATAGAAAGTAGCTATAATGCACTTTTTATTTTAATAATATTTCTAATTAAATTATAAGAGAAGAGACACTTGTTATCATTTATTAAAATGCTAAGTGACTAGTTCGGTTATTAAGCTAAGAGGCTAGGAAATGGTTAAAAATATCGATAAATAGTAGCATTTGTATTATAAAACAATAAAAGCAAGCATCTTGCTTTTAATTATTTTAATATTATTAATATTTATTTAGTTAAGTAACTTATAATAGTAAGTATTAAAATATTAATAGTAGCAACCTCCTTTATAGCTTACAAATCACCGGCTATAAGACCCTCTTTTAAAGCTTTCGGATACTAAGACGTTTTAAAATCAAATATATATAACTAGTCTTTTACCTCTTATAATAAAATGTGGAGAATATTTTAAATAAGAGTTCCCGGATAGTCCTTGTTTATAAGAATTATAGCACTTACAAGCATAGAGTAGCGAAGCTATTTTAATTATCTTATTCCTTGCATGTCTTTTTATACGAGAAGGATAAAGTTAATTATATTATTTAGCAATTGCTATAATAGTGCCTTACATAATATGCTAATATAGCAAGAGATCAAATTGCTTTTAAGATTGCTTATATTAGCGTTGCTATTATTTAAGAAAGTATAAGTAGCACTTATATAAAGCGCAAAAAAAGGTAAAAGGGGTCTATTTAAAGTAAATCTTGTAGCGTTAAGGCATATAAGACCGTTAACTTAATCTTTGCACTAAGCTAGCTTAAAAAGCTTAATATTATAGCCGGTAATTGTAATTCCCTTAAAAAAGCAAGTTATAAGTACAAAATAGCTATTTATATAACTAATATCGATATTTAAAATAGCAATAGTAATATTTTTAAGGATAATAAAACTCCTTTCAATCTTGCTATTATTTATGTTAAGGTTTAGCTTAACACTTACCCTTTTAGCTTATTTAGTAGGATAAATGTATTAAGTATTAAAAGAATTAAGGAGTATCGTAGGTTATAAATTACTTAATAAGGCCGGGAAGCTTGCATTTAAGCCGAAAGAGAAGAATAGCTATACCTTATATAAATTTGTAATTGCAATTGTCATTTCGTCGCTTGTAGCGCCGGTAGCCGCTAATATACTTATCTTTATCGATATAGCTTATATACTAAGATAGTCTATTATAGCGTTATGCGTTATATATGGCGTTATAGCTATTAGAGTCGTAAACACAAGAAGGGAGATAGTAGCATAATATATAGCAATTACTTTAGCTTTAAGCTAAGTTATAAATAGATCTTTTAAGAGTAATTTAGAGCAATAAGAAGTTGATTCCGCTTTTTAAGGGGCTATAATGATTTTATTATTAGATTTTAGCCTATTATAGAGGGTTGCAAGGAGCTAGTTTAAGCTTATAATAGACTTACTAGGATATAAAATTTAAGTATCCGGAGAATAGATAATAGCTATAGCTTAATTAATTTTATTATTTAAGAGGAAATTCTATTTAAGTCTCTTAGCACTAACTTAAAAGTATATCTCTTCTATTTATACTTGTCCGGATTTTTATATAATTTAATAAGGTATATAATAAGCGAGACTAGAATAGAAGATAAAATGAAACTTAGATAAAAAATTATCTTATTAGCTATATTTAGCCCTTACTCCGATTATTTTCAACTTATAAGCAAATATGTTAATATAATACCTTAAACTTATCTTTCCTTTTTAGCCCAAGTTCTATCTTATCTTATATTAGTCCCCAATTACTCCTTAAAGCTTTCCTAAATCCGTATATTACTTTGTTATAAGCTACTCTCACTTATATAACTCCTTATATTAGCGTTTTATTAACGCAAATGTCGACTTGTTAATCGGAATTTCTCCCCTTATAAACTATAAATAATAAGAAGCTTGTTTTATAATACTATAAAGGTAAGGTTTACTAGTCTTATAAAGGCAATTACAATTATCTTTCTTAAAAGCATTTTTATTATAAGAAATAGTAATCTCTTTACCGGCTAAAATCTTCCTTAAAGCTATAATCTTAACCTCCTTATATAATTTACTTGATTTTAATCGGGCGTTTAAGCTACAATTGTAATTTGCGAAACGTGCCGGACTATATATTTTAAATAAGATCTTATAGCGGCTTAACTTTATAATATTAAAGTTATCTTAGTTAAAGGCTGCCTCTCTTATAAAAGAGGCTTAAGTTTTATATAAATATATAATCTCGCCTCTCTCGATGTCTTTTTACGCTTTAAGTGCGGCCTCGGGTATAAGTAAGTATCGAGTCGTCCTTAAAACCTCGAATAAATAGTCTAGCAAGTAAAGATTAACATATTTTCTTATATGCTTTTAAAAGTCTTCCTTCTTATTAGCCGACGCGAGGTTATTTGAGAATTTTTTTAAGTTAAGAACTTGTAATAACTACGAAACAGCTCTTATAAGATCCTTTTTCTTAATAATAACATTTTTTATTATCGAAATTATCTCCTTTCGATTTTCGCAAGTCGGCAAATACGTGAAACGGTTCTTCCGAATTATTACCTTAAAGTATACTTGTATATTAAATTTAGCTAAGGTTATTTAAACACGTGCTAAGCTATCTTACGCTATTAATAAGTAAATCTGTTATAATATCGTCAAAGTCACGAAGCTAATTAAGCGTAATGCGATATGCAAATAAGCAAGGAGCAACTTTACTTCTATTTTGATAAGTAATAAGTAAAGGTATAAGTATAACTAATATTACGTGAACGCCGACTTAATTTATTTTACTTTTAGTAACAAATAAAGGATATAGCATTAAAAGTTCTTACCTTTAAAGCTTAAAGTGTTTAGCCTTATAATTCTTTATTTTAAGGTACGTTTATAGACATAAAAATCTTTCCTTTTACGTTTTAATATCTTATATAAAAGAAGTTTTAAGAATTCGGTATAATACAAGGATAAAGACTAAGAGAGACATAAAAGCATAGTACTAAGAAGGAAGAGTTTAGGTTCTTATAGTAATTTAACAAGCTAGCACACGTCTTTGGGGTTTACCCCTACTTTAGCTTAAATGCATATATAAGATTCTCTATACTATGCTAGCTAATAACCTTAAAGCTCCCTCGCTATAGCTAACTCCGGATTGTCGATTTTGGAATAAGGAAGCTTACTTGCTACGCTAACTTATGCAAGCTTAACTTAAACTTGGATAATATAATAAAGGATATACAAATAAGGGAAATTATTTAGTAAAGCAAAATTTAGAAGTGCTAAATAACTTTAACTAAAGGTTTAATTAAACTTTAGCTAATTAACGAGCCAACTAAGCAAGACTAGCTAGCCTTAAAGTTAAAAGTAAGTACTTTAAAATCGCAATAGCCCTCCTTTAAGAAGATAATATCGCGAAGATTGTCGCTAGATAAGCCGATATAAGTATAAGCCTTTCCTTACTTAACCCTATTTAACTCGGCTTTTATAATATACTTATAATATTAAACCCGTTTTTGCCTTAACTCGAAATAAAAGTGTCGCGTGTCGAATATTTAATTAAATAGCGACAATTCTTTTAAGGCATTCCTTTAGCTAAATTATAAATCTTATCTTAAAAGGATGCTTAAGAAGGAAGGGAATATCGTATGCTATAAGGTAAATATCTCGATTTAAGCTAAATTAGAGGTAATTAAGGTAGTAGAAATAGATTATAATAAGAGGACACTTTTAAATTTATTTAAGCTACCTTTAGCTATAAACCTTATAATAAGAGGCGCTTAAAATAGGCTTTAGCTAACTTTAAGTGCTAATAGTAAACTTGAGACTTAAGCCCTTTACTATAACAAATAGCTTCTTAAAGTGTGCGGTAAGTGCTAGCTATTATAGCGGCTTTTACTAAGTTATAGGCCCTATTTTATGCGTGATAGTCACACTTGATAAGGTTTAATAATATGTGCCAAATAATAGCATAATCCCTTATTAACGTAGCTAAGTAAAGAAGTTAGACTTCTTGCCAATCTTATAACTTAGTTTATCGCCTCTATTAAGGGTTAAGAAGGATAATTTTTACCCTTTATAGCGCCACTTAAGCTATTTAGCTCCGATATATAAATAATATTATTATAAGTCCATCGCCTTTATTAGGCTATAAGAAGGATAATGCTTATATAATCCGGGCATAATTTAAGATTATTAAGTAGTTAGAATAAGTGTAGCATAAAAACCCCTTACAAATAAGTTATTTTAATTTAAGCCGTCTCTTTTTATCCTTTATATAAAGTATTTAACCTTACTATTATAATATTTAAAAGCAAGGTAAGTTTAGCTTAATGCAGCTTATACTCGATCGGAGACGTAAGCTTTTGCAAGGGCGAGATAAGGGGGAGCTTTGCTAAAGAAAGATTTATATCCTTATTATATAATTATGCCTCTTAACAAATCGTATAAGTATAAGGACAAAGGTCACTTGCATTCGTAGCAAGGTACGTAGCTGCTAATGCAAGTAAAGTCGGATCTTATATGCTATTTATATAAATTAGTGTAACTGCGTAAAAGGAATAAAGGAATAACTTAAAAGGTCCTTCTATTTTTAGCAAATAAAGCTAATATAATAATTCTTTCGAAAAAGCTTGCCCTTATCTTCCCCTTATATTACTTAGTTTAAAGCACTAGTAATAAATAATACCGAGATACTCGACAAAATAAGCGGCACAAAGATAAGCGACAAATGCTTATTAATTAATAAAAGAATAAACGTGCATTTCGATAAGGAGAAAATTTGCTATAATTTATCGATTAAAAAGGCTATTAATAAAGCCTTATTTATAAGTGATATAACATTTTGGGATTTTCTTTTTGCTAATATAATTATTTGCAAAAATCTATAGCTATAACTAAATCGCATTAAACGGGATCTTTAATTTAAAGTAAAGGAAGAGCTAGCTTAATGCTAATATCTCTTAAATGTAATAAGTAATTATGTGTATCGCTAATTACGTTAAGACTTATTATTATAAATATTTTTAAGCAATGCTTAAAGTCTCTTATACTACATATTAAAAGCCTCTAAAATGATAATAAACTTCTTCGAAACTATATTATTACGTAAATTTGGGACTTTAACTAAATAATAGTTAATTATCGAGTCGATATAAGGTTAAAGGCTATTAACTTCCGAGATAAGATAAAACGGAAAATTAAGACCTTTAAGCTCAAGGTAAAAAAGTTTATAAAGGCAATAAAAGAACTTTATAACAAGATAAAAAAGTTTTTAAAGACGATAAAAGAACTTTGCAATAACGCGAAAAAGTTTACAAATATAATTAAAAAACTTTACAACAAGATAAAAAAGTTTATAAATATAATTAAATACGATTATAATAACAACTTGCAAAAAAGAATAATAAGTAAACTTGCAAAATATAATAAAGGAAACTTAAATAAAGCACCGAGATTAAGAAAGCGCATATATGTAAAGAATAGGGTAAAATAGACTTTAATAAAAGTAAAAAAGGTATATAATACTTGTTTAAGATATTTGGCAGTTATAGTAATGCACTTTATCACGTAATTAAGACTAAAGAATTTTGCACTCCTTTGTTTGCATTTTACTTAAGTTATTAGAAAACAAGGTCGTTTAAAATATTAAATTATTTTACTATTAATCAAGATTATAGTTCTAAATTCGAACAAATACCTTATTTCTTATTTGCTTTTATTTGCGAGTTTTTGGAATAATATTAACGCTTATTGCTTATAAAAGAAAATAGTTAGCTATTTAGACCCCTTTATATTATTAATAAATAATTGAACTTAATAACCACGTTGCTAATAGTATTTCGACTTAATTGTTATAATAAAAAGTGACTTAGAGAAAAGAATTAAGAATAAAAGAACCTTTATCGAACACGACTAAGAGGCAAAGTTATAAATATTTGAAGCTTAAATTTTTAACGCCCTTAAAGAAGATCGAGTCTTCTTATAAAGGCTAAGAACTTTAAGGGAAGTATCTTATTTACTTTTTACTTATTGCTATTAATTTATTATTTATTAGATAACTTATCTATTTTTGTTATTATTTACTTTAGGATATAAATCACGTAATTTAGACCGGAGTCGCTAGTTTTAGAGGGTAGCTAATTATAAAGCAGCCAATTTTACTTTTATTTTAATAAGCCTTATTAGTAAAACTTTTATTATATATAATTTGTGACTTTTGTAATAATTTTCCTTTAAAGCTTTTAGTCTTATATTCTCTTTTTCGGTCTAAGACCCTTAAACTATATAACTTTATAATATTTAATGCCGCTTTTAATACCTTAGCCAATTCTTACGCATTAGCTTTTTAATAAGGGGGTAAGGGTAACTTTAAACTTAAAGCCCTTTTTATTTAAGCAAGGTTTAATACCCCGGGT
>Ga0302221_10001078_pt1 | contig 18029 bp, 7 predicted proteins | sample II_Palsa_E2_1_FD_193517 | JGI IMG/M metagenome (GOLD analysis project Ga0302221, IMG submission 193517) | Peat permafrost microbial communities from Stordalen Mire near Abisko, Sweden - II_Palsa_E2_1 | ecosystem: Environmental > Terrestrial > Soil > Palsa > Peat permafrost | place: Sweden... | reverse complement strand
AAGCAAAATGTAGGAAATACCGGTTCGCAGAGAGATACTACCTATTGAATAATTATCCGATTAAATAAAACAACGATCCAAACCCGGCGGGTTGGGTTGGGTTGGGTTGGGTGGGCTGGATTACCCATAGTCGCTGCGTGCGACCCATTAGTCTGATTGGGTCCTAGCTGCCGCAATCCCTAGCTGCCAAATCAATCAATCAGGTTCTGTTTACAAGTGGGGAGGATCAACCGATTTTATATGTGCCCGAGCTAGGCCCTAATCAGACCTATGGGTCGCCCGAGTACGTACAGTACCGTAGTAATTGGGACTAGGGAACCCAATAAAATGTTTTTTATATAAAAAACGTGTTTTCTATTATTCCACATGACTATAAAACGTGACCTACTAGCCCATTTAAGCTAGCTTTAAAAAAAACTTCTATAAGTAGAAACAAGCTTCACTTCTTACTAATTATCAACATTCTCATTAAAACCTTTGATTTAACCACTATTATAAGTCGAAACAGACATAAGAGAGGCCTCACTAATAGCAAATTTAGGGAGTTTGACTCCCTTGAGTTTTCTATGAAGTATATAGCATGCAACTACTGCTCAAAGACTATTGCTAATACTAATACACGCAAATTTGATCACCTTGTAAAGTGTACGCCTTACTTTGATAAGATGATAGAGGTAAATCGAGACAATGCTATTACTCTTGCCGCAAAACGACTATCTTCTACTTAACTTGAGATATAAATAGCAAAGCTAGACAAGGGAGCAAAAGAGAGACTTGACAAGAAGGTGACATTAGTAGTAATTATAAGGGCTTGCCTATATTTACTATATAAAGAGTGCCATATAAAGCAATTTATTTAAAGTGTTTCTAGTAATATATATACTCCTCTTATAGCTAACAAAATTGGTAGAAAAGAGCTTGACAATATCTATAACAAGCTAACTAACAAAATTACTTTAAAACTAGCTTTACAAGACAAATTCTACTTTATACTTGACAAATCAAACAATGTCTCTTCTAATCAAACGATTAACCTCTTTATCTATTAACCTTGCCTTAGTTCCTTCTTTATTAGCAATACAAACGCATTTGCTATTACCTTTAATATAGCCTTTTTCTTTAACTAGTTTATTACCCTTGTTAAGCAATTTACAAAGGGTGATTAGTCCAAAGTTAGTGGTGTTGCTATAGATATATATAAGAGTAGGGGTCATTACTCTTTATACACTTAAGCGAGGAATGCGTTGTGTCAGTTTTAGCTACCCTCTTTTTTAAATAATTAATTTTAAACTAACCATTTATCCAAATACTTTAAAATTAACAATAGCAGATGTTCTTTTATTAAGCTTTAATATCTTAAAGCTTGGGAATGAATAGCCTTCTCTTGCATATATAGTTATTTGCGCATTAGACTAGCTTGGATTTTCTTTAAGCAAGATTTATAAAAAAAAACTATTGCCCTTTAATTAATAATTAGAGATATTTTACACTAAGAACACTTTTGCAAAGTATGCAAAAGTCGAGTTTACAAGCCTTGTTTAATGTCTACTTGCAAGATTTGCTAATATATTTGCTATATTGCAAATAATTAGTTAATATGTTGCTTTACCTTTAAGCAAGTTTATATGCAACTTAGCATTTAAACTTTTGCATAAATTATATAGCAAAAATTATATTATGCAAGCTATTAGTGATATATTGTGTGCCTTTAACCCTTTATATTATATAAGCAAGCTAAGAAGAGATTGGGCTTTGCACTTAAGCACTAGTAGTAAGGGACATTTGACTATATAGCATTTAGACAAGATAGCAAAGTTGGCAAAGACTAGCAAAAAGTTATTTGGTCAGATAAAGCTACATTTAAGATAAAAAGGTGTAAAAAGATTTAAGTAACTTGTCAGGTAAACAAAAAGCAGTATACTAATTATATGCAATTAGTATACTAATTAAAGAGGGTATTAGTTATAATTTGGGGGAGGTTAAGCTAAGATTACAAGTTAAAATTAGTATTTATGCAAAATCTTTCGGGTTATAAGGGCATTTGTTTTAAGGTTTACATATAGCAAGTCTTGCAACTTGTTATTTTCTTGCTTTTTAATTAATTAGGCTTAGAGTATATCTTTATAAAAGATAGTATTAAAGTTTATATTAAGAGCGTTTGCTTGCTATAGCTCTAATATAGCATTTGTGGGTTTTATTAGCCCCTTTCTTTACTAGATTTGAATCTAATTGAGAAGGTTTAGCAATAAATAAAAGAAAAATTAAAGAAATTAGGGTATATGCTAAAAAGTATAAAGGATTTGAAGAAGGAGCTGCAAAAGCTTTAGGATCAGGTGGACTCACGTGACTTCCGGCATTATACCCAGCAGTTAACTTGTAAATTAGAAGGTATAATTGCAGTGCGTGGATTAGCTACTATCCATTAATTTATAATTTAAATCTGGGCCGATTTTATTAATAAAGTAAAAAGTTATTCGAACTAGAAAAGTAAAGGGTAAAATAATGGTCCTCGCTTAAGTGTACAAAGAGTAATGGCCCCTACTCTTACTATAATAAGAAATATATAAAGGACTTTAGAAGCAGATTTAAAGCTTAAGCATATATTTATAGTTCTTTGCAATTTATATAAAATTTAGCTTCTTATTAAGGATTTAATCGACAGAGTACCTTTTATCAAATCGACTATTGTACGCGCTTAAAAGATTGTTTATTTATTTTAAAAAGCCATTAAATAATACAATATCCTCTACAAGCATTAGCTTTGTCTTTACAAGTAGAAATGTGCCCTTATCCTCTTAATTATTACATGATAGGGTTTTTAATATGGCTTGATTTTAGCTATATTTAAGAGCAAGAAGGTGTTAAAAGCTTAGGTGGGTAATAAATGTGCAAAAATGAAAGCAAAGGGGGTAAAGGAGGCAATAATCGACCAAGAGTTTTAGAATCGAATTAATAACTTTCTTACTATCTTTAAGATCATCTATGAATCTTAAAAGACCTCTAAAGATACTAAATCAAACATCTCATATATAAGACCACAATAGAATAAGATAAAGGCTAATTTGAAGATATTAATATCAATAATCCCCGAGCTTAATAACTTCTTAGCACCAAATAAAGGCTTTTAAGAGCGCTAGAATATGCAATCAACCGAATTATATAATGCAGCTATATAGTTAATTCTTTTATTTAGGGCAAAAGTCCTTAAGGAGCTTAAAAAGACAGCAATTACAAAATGGATAATATCTTACGCTTAACTCCCTTTAAACAAGGAAAAGCAAGCTTTTTTAATATTATTTTAGTAGTTTAAAACAATGCATAGCAATTTTTAAGTTATTAATATCTTATAGGCCTCAAAGAGCAATCCTTTTATCTTTTAGTTTTCTTATATAAGGGATCATCCTTTACTAGCCTCCTTTGCAATTCGACTATTTTAGCTTATTTGCAACTTAATTCCTTTTAAACAAGCTTAGTTTGTTATAAACTTGATTTAAACCCCAATTTATAGTAACTTATCCCCCGAGAAGTTAACCAAAATTACTTATATCTACATAAATTGCAAGTAGCTTGATCAGCTTAGCAATAAGCTCTTATATGCTATAATAGTAAATATGGAGATGGAGGAGCAAGTAGAGCATAAGGACATTGTTTTGGCAAATGATATTAAAGGAGATAATGACGATATTAGGGATACTAGGGAGTTAATTGATGAAGATGATGGTGATGCATAAGAGTAATGCGTGGGAGTAGTAGTTTAAGGACTTTTTACTATACTAAAACCTCTATTTTTCATATATTTTGCTCTATTTTTACCCCTATATAAATTTAAAAAATGTTCAAAATAATAAAAAACTAGTTTTTTATTCTAAAAATAATATAAAACAACAGGGTTTTTATATTGGGGGTTCCCTAATTGGGACTCAGCCTAGGTAAGCTGTAAGGTTGACATCTGCCCCTTCGGCTAATGCTGCTGGCTAATGTCGCCAGCCCATCGCGCTAGAATCGATTTAAGAGTCAAAGCCTGCAGCCCCGAAAATCGACGGTCCTTGCAAAATCGGCGCAGCGGCGCTAAGCCTCTTTCGCCCCACCGCTACCCCTGTCACCCCAACCAAAATTCACTTGCCCTCGCCCCAGGCCGCGCATACACCCCTCTCCCGCATCAATCAGCCCTTACTGCCCCCACCCAAAAATCGTAAAAACATTAAAAAAAAACGGCGTTCGATAGTGCAATGCAGTTTCATATTTCTTATGCGACAGATCCCTTGAGAATACGTGGCATGGGGGGCGCAAGGTGCTGCAAAGAAAAAACAATTGGGTTGCCACTTGGGGCTGTGCTCGAGTAAGCCTTTAACCGAGTTCCCTACAATACACGGTCCCACTAAATGCATGCACAAAAACTTCATTAAATATTCGAAATATAGAGTACGTTTTCGACCTTTTTGAACTGTACAAACATTGTATAGAGAAGGCATTGGACTTGTTGAATAGAGAATTAGTCCCCAATTATAAAGCTATAGCAGCAAGGGCAAGCCTTAGCTATACAACTCTCAGTTGTCGATTTTATAGTAGTACTATCTCTAGGGCCAAATCAAATTCTAAAATTCGACAATGTTTTACTAATGTGCAAGAAGAAGTTTTAATTAAGCAAATTAACAAGCTATTTATTTAAAATATGCTTTTTACTTTGCAGATTGTCAAAAATTTAGCTAAAGAGATATATAAGCAAAAGATTTATAAGAATTGTGTTACGGTTCTGGCATTCTATGTCACGTGGTCACGTGCACTAGCGCGGGCTAGCATAGGCGGTGTGGAGCGGCAGAACCCGAGTATTTGTACAAACTGATCCTTTGTAAATAACCTCTTCTTTCCTTAGCTTTATATAGTCGTAATTGAGACCCTTCCACTTTTGCCTTCCTTTCCAGGCCTTGAAGCTGGCGCTCGTGACAAATTGGACAGCTAATTTTGTATATTGCTACAAAAATTGCCTAAAATTTGCATATTTACAAAATATTAATAAAAATTATGCAAAAGCAATATATAAACTTAATATATAATTCTTTTTTGAACTAGTTAAGTGTTTTATTCCCTTTTAATTGTTGCTTTTAGCCTGTTATTACTTTTAATAAAGTAAAGGCTAATAACCTTATTACTTTACTTAATTTATACAAATTATCGAAAAATATAATTTAACTGCAAAAAATATTTATAATTAGGATAAAAAGAGTTTCTTAATTGGTTTAGCATTAAAATTGTATAAAATTATAAGCTAGCAAGCACACAAAAAAAAAGAGCTCTAAAGAGCTATATAAGATAAGTCTCAAGAATTTATTATGCTATTAGCTTGCATTTGTGCTAATATAATAGCTTTGCTTGCTGCATTAATTTATTAAAGGAAATTATAAGATTTGATAAATACTTGGCTTAATAATTTGGAAAAATAAGATATTATATACTTTATATCCTTTAAAAAGGGTTAAAGTAATAATATATATAAGTTAGCATAGCTTAACAAAATATTTAATTTGCATATTAGAGATAAGGCAAAAAGGGATAAACAACTTTTAATTATTAATAACTATTTGTTATATATTAATATAGCATTTATTAACTAATATCATCAATTAAAGATCCTCGTTTTAATTTTATTATTGCATTTTACACACAAGTTAGAGCCCCTTAGTTACAAGAACTTTTTACTATTATTAATTTATTATAGCTAAGAGATTAATGCAATTTTGACAAATAATAAAGGGGAATGTAATATAATTAAATAAATGTTTTATAAATTGTTTAAACTTGTATTTGAGAAAGCATTCTTTGTTAAAAATATTAAGTTTACTTAGCAAAAGACAAGTCTTTAGCTATATAACCTCCTTAAAGTGTTAGATATCTTTAAAGAATGTCCAAATATTAACATTTTTGTTAATATTACAGCACAAAATCCTAATAAAGTCAAAACTTTATATATTTCAAAGTTTATTTGACATTTTTAAGCTTAATTTGCCAAAGATTTGACTAAGCAACTATAGTAAAAGCTCTTTAAACCAAATATGCACCTTATAGTAAAATGTGAAATTGCAATATATAAAGCAAAGTATTTTAAATATGCTTTAGTTTACAAAAAGAAGAAAATAAAAAGCTTTAAAGGCTTAACCTTTTAGGTAAAGAAAAATTAAGGGTTCTTTAGTTTTTTAGTCTAAGGAAAGTAAAGAAAGCATATGAGTTTCGGGCTAGAAAGGCTATATAAGAAGAGTAAGAGAAGGCCAACAAAGCAGCTAAAAAGGCCAAAGATGCAAAGGATAAGGAGGAAAAGAAGACTAGAAAGGCTGCTAAAAAAGCAACAAAAGCTAAAAAGAAAGAGTTAGATTGTCAAGTTGCTCGAGAAGCTAAAGTATAGGCCAAAATCGAGGCTACTAAAGCATATAAGGCTATTGCTGCTACTACTGCTAAAAAAGGCTAAAAAAGCATCCGAAAAGGCTTTAAAAACATTTAAATCTACCTAGATTGTAATATTGAAGGTTAGAAGCATATTCTTGAGTAGTTTAAGTATAAAAGATAAAGTAAAGGTAAAAGAGGTTAAAAATAATAAAGGGGTAAGTCTTATAACTACAAGATAAGGTAAGAAGGTTAAATTGCTAGTACAACTACAAATATAATTAATCTAAGTTGTACAAATTATTCAAGTACCGTTATATAATCCCTATTTTAATTTTTAAAAAATTGCTTTTGATTTGATTTTATTATAATTATTCCATATTTGTAGTAGGTGGAACAAAATCACTATACATTGACTAGGACTGTGCATTGAGTAGGGATTACGGTTAGCCCTTTAAGCAAGCCCCTTGTGAGGATGTTGTTGGTAGGCAATAAGGCAATATGAAAAATTTAGTAGATTTTAAAGAGTATATTTAGTATAGAATTAATCTTTGCCCCTTTAGCAAGTGCAAGTGAATATCTTTAAAGCTTATAGCTTATAAGGATATAAGACAGGTCAAATATTCCTCTATTATAGACTAAATGTTGCTCCGGGAGTTCTAGTGCTTATAAGTTACTTGATCCTTAATATTATTAGCCTTACGCGTATAGCTAACTTCCCGCATATTAAAAGTATACCCCCTTTTAAGATCTTATCCTTAAGATTATCTAATTAAAGTCTTCGAAATAAGTTTTATTAAAAAGGGTAATAATATAATACAAATGCTATATAACTACTATAAATAAATAATATATAATATGCAATATAATTAGTCGAAACTCGCATAGCATAAGCTACACGGGTACGCGATTAGTTAATTTAAAAAACTAAGGAATAGCAAGAGAAATAGCCTAGCTTGTTGCTTCTTTGCATATTAATCCCAAATCCTTAAAAATATAATATATATCTTAAAAGAAAGCAAAAATAGATATTTGCATTACTTATATAACTATTAAATTGTATAAAAAGTAACAAAAAGGTTCTTAAAAGGTAAGCACTTAAAAGGCAAGCGCACTAGTTGCTTCCGGAAATAGATTAGCGTCGAATTTGGAGTAATTCCTTTATATAGCTCGATAACCGATTTCTTTAAGCCTTTTAAGCCTTTAAGTATAAAAACCCTTAATCGGTGCTCTTACTTCTTTTAAAAATAATATTAAATAACTTGTCCCTTTTGAACTTATTTATATAATTATTAATTTATTAAAAGCTTTACCTTTATATTATTATATTTATATCGGGTTTCCGGTCTATTATAGCACCCCTTAAGAAGCGCAAGGCCGACTTTGCCGATTCTTAGCTTTAATTAAGTCGTTATCTTAAATGCTTTAAGTATATAATTATTAATTTTAAGATTAAGTATTCGACTTTACTTAAAAAGAAGAACTACAAGCGTTATAATAAGGGTAAAACAGGTTACAAGAAAGTAAGCTTAGCATTCTTAACTTAAATTACGTTTTACATATTAGCATATAAATAAAACTAACATATACCTTTAAATTCTTAGCTGCCTTTATAAGGCTTGCTATGCTTAAGAGGATATTGTTATTATCTTTGTTATATAACCTCGAGATTACCTTAATTAGGAATCTTTAGCTAAAAAAGAGGATAATTATAATTTTTAAATTACAAAATTCGATTATAACGCTTTCGATAATATTTAAAACTTTAAATACTTTTAGCAAAAGATAAAGTTAACAAATTCCTTTTTGCATATTAAAAACTTAAAAGATAAAGACTTCTAAAAGGCCTTGCAAGTAAGTTTTCTTAACCTTGTAAAGAATAATACTAATCTTAGTCTAAAAATACTAAGATATATATATTTAAGGCATAAAGTTAATTACTAGTATTACTTTTGCTTAAAAGGATAATTTTATTGCAAGTGCCTCTTTTACTAATATTATAATACTCTTATTAATAAAGGAGCTAACTTCGGAGATTCGGCTTTTCCGGGAGGCATATATAGTTATAATAAGTCGACTAAAACCTTTTATAAAAGTCTAGAAATTGGCTTCTTTTAATATGCAATTGCTTTTAATAAAGATAAGCAAGTGCCCGAGCATATTTGTTACTATTTCACTTTTATATTATCTTAATTGGGGGTATTATTTTAAAGTTTTTAAGAATTTAGTTTTAAGCTTTAAATGCTATATAATTATATTAAAATACTTATAATAAGATTATATATAATAAACTTTTATTATACTTTATCCTTTATTTTAAGTAACTTTTAAGTTTAGCATTTAATTTAATAAGCTTTAATAAAACCCTAAAAAAAACAATTTATATAAAAAATTAAAGAAAGAGCATCTCTTATTATAAGCTATTCTAAGGCTTGCTAGGACCCTTCTTCTTTAGTTGCTTCTTAAGAAGTAATTTAGCTAATACTAAGTTTAATTTATAATTTTTGTTATACGATTTTAAAAGTTCTTTAAAGTTTTAAAAGTTAAGGTAAGCTAGCAATTAACTGTTATAATTATTAAGCTAATACTTTTATTTAATTAGATACTTTTAATTCTTTTTGCTATCTTAATAATTGATAATAGCTTTAACTTCTTATTCTTGCTCCTTATTATTATTTAACAATTCTAAAAGCTCTCCGGAGGGGTACAAGTAAAGTTCTTAACCCTTCTTAGCTATATACTCTTTAAAGAGGGAAATATAAAATATTAAATAAAGACAATTATATAATATTAATAGCTTTAACTTATATATTAATTCTTTAACGCATTATAAGATCTTAAAAGGTTTAATATACTTCGAGGCAAGCTTCTTTGCTTTTAGCTTAATATTCTTTGTTAATAACATTATTTAATCTTTTAAAGAGAAGTGCTTATTTAACTAATGCTTATTATAATAGCTTTCTCGGTTATTTTGCGCTTAATATTAAAGTTTTTAAAGCTTTTTTTACTCTTTATATAAAACTTTAAGCCTTTTGCGCATAGCTAATACTTCCTTTTAAATCTTGCCTTTAAGATTTTATAATAATTAAAGGTAATAATTATAATATATATAAAATAATATATCTTGCAAAACTTAATATTTTAAGCTATTATATGCAAATTTTGCAAAGGATAGCTTATTGCACTAATTATTCTTATTTACATTGCAATAAGCCTTTAAGTAGTATTTTAAAGCCTAGTTTTAGCATTTTGTTTGTCTATTAGTTTAAAGATAAAAGGTAATACTTAAATGCTACTTGCAAAGTATATAAAAGTAAAGCGCAAACTAAAATTTGCTAATAAATATTATTCCTTTATCGGAAACTATTTTATTAAGTGTACTAAAGATTAAGAAGACTTATTCTTATAAGATTTTAGCAAGTTTTAAAGAGTTAATAGTTTTATAGCATATAATATACTTAGCTATCTTTAAATATTAGTTAACTATTACTAAAATGGCATTAAAAGCAAGATTACTAGTAAGGTTTTTATATGCTAATAACCTAGTAATAAAATTTATAAAAATCTTGCTTTAAAGCTTTAATAATTGTAATAAATTGCTAAGTAAATTATATAGCATATGCCTTTTAACTTTAACTTTTTGGCAAATGTCGCATTCCTTATAATAAGTATATATAATATTATTTATTTATTTTTAATAATAAGTTTTATAAAGGAGTTTAAAAGTCTTATTAACTTTATAATAGCTTGCTAAAGGGTTATTATAATAAAGTTTTATAACTTTTGCATATAAAGTAAGGTTATTAAAAATATAAATTCTCTTATACTATTAAAGTAGCTTTAAGTTATTTACTATTTATATAACTTCTTTATTTATACTATATTTGCTAAGCTTTTTAGCAATAATAAACTTGCATTATTTGTTATTCTATTAAGCTACTTTAATAATATTTAAAAGGGACTTTATAAGAGGGGCTAGTGCTATTACCCTTTTAGTAATAGCATATATTTATAAATATAAAATTAAGTACTTATAATTACTTAATTTTATAACTCGAAGAAGAGATATAAAGTTATAAGTTTTATTAGATAACTTTGCTATAAATAGCTTTATTATTATAGCTATAATAGTAAAACTTGTAAAGTGCTTTCTTATACCTTCTTCTTAAATCGGGGGATTTATAAAATAATTTATTTGCTTAATTTATAGCAAATCTCTTTATATAATAGTAGCAATTACAAGAAATAATATATCTTTATTAAAGGTGGACTTTCCGGGGCTTATTAGGCCTTAAATTGCAATAATAAAGCTTCTTTTAAGTTTATTTTAAAAGGTAAAAAGCTAAGTTATATTAGCAAGTCCCTTTTAATAGTTAAAAAGTTTACTAGGCTTATTAGTAGCATTCGAGGCACCTTTCTAGTAAGTGATTTTAAAATTATAAGTAATAAAGTATATTGCTTATTATACTTAGCAACTCTTTAAATACTTTGTTTTTATAAAGTACTTGAGGTTATTATAATTAATTAAGACCTCGATTATATGCTTAAAACCTTTAAAGTAGTGTCTTTATTACTTAAAAGCTTTTATAATTGCTAATAACTTAGAATTATAAGTCTAATAATTGTATTTAATACTAGATAGCTTCTAGGACTAAAATGCTATAAGATGCTAATATTTACGCGTTTTAGCATTTGTATTAACTTATTAAAAGAGATAGCTAATAATAGTAAACTTAAATATATTAGTTTTTATACAAATCTTCTTAAAGGGGTTAAAATAAATAAGAATAAGCGCTTAGGTAAAAGTAGCTTTAAGTTTTTAAAAACTTTGTTTAATATCCGAAGTTTACTTAAAAGGAGTAATTTTTCGGCTATTCTTTATATTAATTAAAAGATTTATAAGACTATATGCTATATGCAAGTACTTGTAAACAAAATGGCAATAAAAATTTGCAAATCCAAGAAACACTTGCATATTATAAAACGATTTTAGCTTAAGCTACTTAATAATGCTATAAATCTTCTTAAAGTCCGGTTTAACTCTATTAACTTTAACGCAAAAGCCTAAGAATTCTAATTCTTATACGCTAAACTTACATTTGCTAAGCTTAGCATATAGCTTATACTTGTAAAGCTTAGCTATTACTTGGTGCACATGCTCCTTATACTCTTTAAGGTTTTTTAAGTATATAAGGATATTATTTAAATATATAACTACAAAATAGTTTAAGAGGCTTGCTATAAACGTATTAATATACGCCTAAAATGTAGCTAAGGCATTTACTAGGTTAAAGGGTATAATAAGGTACTTAAAGTGTTTATAACAAGTATAAAATGCTATTTTCTATTTATAACCCTTATAAATACAAATTCGATAATATATATCTTTTAAGTTAAGCTTTATAAAAACTTTAGCGCTTATTAAGCGGTTTAAAGTCTTATTAATTAGTAGAAGAGGGTATTAATTCTTGATTGTAACTTTATTTAAGCTATAATAATTGATATAAAAGTGTAACCCGCTATCCTTTTTAAGTATAAAAAGGATAAGGGCCCTTGCTAGGCTTATAAATAGCCGAATTTAACGCTTTTTGATAGCACTTGCTAGATATAACCTTAAAGCTTTAAGCTAGACTTTAAAAAGATTATATAAAAGCTTATATAAGGGAGGATTAGTAATATTAATAGAATATTTAAACCCCCTTTGCTTTAGAAGTTTATTAGCTTTGCTTTTGTCAAAAACGTTAATAAAGCTATTAAAGTATTCCGGCAATTTAATAGAACCTTTCGATAATAGCTTAGAAATCTAGTAAGTTAAGATAGTATTTATAACAAATTCGGGTTTTTAGATAAAAGTAGTAATAAAATAACTTTTATATTAGCACAAAAACTAATTAATTAAATAGTTATAATTGCCCTTGCTTATAAAGAGGACTTGAAGGGTAATATTTAAGTTCTTATTAAGCTTTATCCCAAATTCCTTTAGCATTAAAATCTTAATATTATTAGGCTATACAAGTGTATATGCTTAATGTTTTTTGATATAATTACAATATTACGTAATTATAGCCTTATAAAATTTTATTCTAAAAACCAACCAATAACTTATAGCTTTATATTTATAAAAATAGAGCTTATGCGATCGAGTTTTTGCATAATTATTTATAATAAAGATATTAAGATTATATATATAATATATCTTAAATTTATTATTATAAAAGGTAACAAATTTGACATTGCATTAAATAAGGGGTATAAACCCCTTTAATTTAGCTTAGTTATTATTAAGAAAATTGCAATTAGAACTAGTGTCCCCGAGGCTTAATAGCTGCTTAAAGGCTCTAGTATTAGCTTATACTAAGTAAGCCTTAACGCTTATCCTTTTATTTTTAAGTGTCTTTAGTTTATTAAGCCTTGTAATACTTAGGACTTAGACTTGCCTTTTCTTATACTTTTAAATAAAGAGCTTTATTCTTAATTTGCTTGCATAATCTAATTTATATAATATATAATAGTAATAGCATCTTCTTTAGCTTTAGCTTTTTTAAGGAAGTCCCGGGCTTAATTAGTATACTTTAAGCACCTTTTATCCTTAAATATATGTCCCTTTTAGTTATAAGTATAATAAGTGATATCGCGTTTTGCTTAGCCCTCGAGATTAAGCTTAAAGCTAGCTTAGTTGTTCTTAAAGCTATTTTAGGCTTTATAAGCTTTTTCTTTTCTCTTTCTCTTGCTCTCTTTTAGAGTATTAGAGGAGGTATTATTATTAGTATTAGAGTTAGGGTTTAAGCCTCCTTTAATACTTGCTTTGTGCCTCGAGTAGTGCCTTTTATTAATAATATACTTTATATATTATACTATTTTTAACTATTAAAAAATAAAAGTAACTATTTTCTTATAAAGTATAAAGATTAATATCTTTTTAGTTTTTTGGTTTATTAAAGCAATATTAAGGGTTTAAATGCAACTAGTTTTATTTATATCTTTAAAGTCGAATTCGAATGTAATTATCCGAGTATATAACTTAGTAACCGATTTGCTTAAGCCCTATTAAAAGTTGCAAAGACCCTTAAAAGCATCTTGACTTTAAGCTTTAAAGGAGTTGATTATATTTGCAAAGAAAGCTTTAAACTTCTCCCAAGTAACTAGTCTATAAAAGGACTTATTCTTGTAATAGGCTTCTTATAAGTTATGCGGGTTTTTGTGCAATATAGTAGCTATAGTATTTACTTTACTCGAATAAATATTATAAGTTTAAAGTTAAGCCCGAAATAAGGCTTTTTAACTAGTTGTAAATGTAATTTACTCTTTAATATCCTTCCTTTCATATAATTTAAAGACTTTAACTTTTAAGATTTTCTTATACTCGAGACTTCTTTTAAAAATGTCAAATAAGGGTTTTTCTTAAATTATATCTTTATTTGCATTGCTAAAGCTTATAATAAGTTATTTGTCTTTAATAAGAGGAGGTACAATAAAGGCTATATAAGAGGGGATAGTTGTTAAAAGAGTAAGTTTAATAATGTGTTTAAAGGGTACTAGGTCCCCCCGAATAAAGGAAGCTAGCATAGTTATAAAGTAGAGCTTTGCCCTTAAAGTAGCTTTCTTAGCTTTTAATATAGCAATGCTAGCATTTATAGCAACCTCTTTATTATTAATTCTATAATGTTTTTTAATTAAGTTTACTACTTTTGCCTTTAAAGTAGCTTCTTTTACTTTAGCTTAAGCTAATAAGGCTTGGGCCTAAGCCTCTTAAAGTAATATAATAAAGCTAAAAAGATAATTATTATAAGCTTTTAATAGGGACTTATTAATAGTATACAACTGCGATTTGCTATTATTTTTATTGCTTTTATTAGTATTAAGCTAATTAGGCTTAATACTAAAATTAAGTATAAGGATAACTTTAATATAATTAGTAAAAGATATAGTTGCTTTATTAAATTACCTCTTTTAAAGATAAAGAGATTAGCTTATAAAGATGTTATTAGTAAGCAATAAAGCAATATAAACAATTTAGTAGATTTTAAAGAGTATATTTAATATAAAACTAATCTTTGCCCCTTTAGCAAATATAAGTAAATATCTTTAAAGCTTATAGCTTATAAGGATGTAAGACGGGTCGAATATTCCTTTATTGCGGACTAAATATTGCTTCCGGGAGTTTTAGTGCTTACAAGTCACCTGATCCCTAGCATTACTAGCCCTATGCGTACAGCCGACTTCCTGTATATCACACCCCTTCTCTTACTAAAACCACACCTCCCAGGCGAGCAAGAATAACTTTTGTAAGAAAAATCGTAAAATTATATATAACAAAAATACTAATAGATAAGCAAAAGCTAATTGCTAATTGTTTATCCTTATATCTTTTTATAATATAAAGCATAGTATGGCAAGGCAACTAATAAGAGGTCGAATTCTATAGATTTTAGAAGATTCGACCAGCATAGCACGTGACTGCAAAAGTGGTATAATTGCTAGGCTTTTTATATTATACCTTTATATTAACACAATATTATCCACATTTATTAATAATTTATACACCTCTTTTCTATTTTATAATTGCATTTACACAAAACACTTCCTATATACTTTAGTTTATTTCTTTTGTTATTGCCTTATAGTTTATTGCTTTCCTATATATAGTTCTATTTGTTGGTCTTTCCTAGATGGTATTCTTATAAGGTCTTTTCTTTTGGCTAAGATTCGCCCCCTTACAATGGCCGCTTGTCGCAATGTGAATGCTCTCTAAAGAGAGGTTGAAAACTTTCTGATGAAGACACTCTGGTGAGATGCTCTGATGAGCTGAATTGATGTGGGCGAAGCCCCTATATATAGGCTACGAGGGGTGGGGCTAGCCCCCACCCCAGGTGACCTAAAAGCACTTGACATAAGCCCCCAAAGGGGGCCTGTTCAGTGCGACACCGCTATAATCGGCCCGATTTTTTTTAATTTTTTATAAGCTTGTACATTAACTGAAATATGTTTACTTTCTCTTTTTATAAATATAAATAATGCTATAAGCTTAGCAGTTGTGGTCCTTAGCAAGGACTACTAATTTTGGCCTATAAGATTTTTTTTAGCTTAATAAAGCCCTTTTAAAATAGCAATAAAACGTGTATAAATATAATAGGGTTGTTTGAGAAGGGTCAAAATTATAATAGTTCTAGTTTACTTGCTATATATACCTATTATATATATAGACCAAATGCTCGAGTTATAACTATATACTAAATTAGTATAGTATATTAGAGTCCTTTTGTCTATACTTGTTTTTGCTTCTTTTTCTATATTCATTATTCTATAAATAGAGTGTTATTTGGTATACATTCCTTTCGCATGCACCTATAAAAGCTCTAGCTGCCACGCTATTATATATATCACCAGCGCAGTACTTTAGGGCCTAGAAGGAAGGCAAAGGTAAAAGGGTCTCTTATTCGACTATTTAAAGCTAAGGAAGGAAGGAGAAGTATAAGGCTACTCCTTATATAAATATCTTAAGGCTTGCTAACCTTACCCAGCTTAGCCTAATTGGGAATAGCGCTGCACGTGCCAGCGCAGAACTGTAACAAATACTTTATTAAATATTCAATTTAAATTATATTTAAATTAAAAATACAAAATCTAGATTTATAAAGACAAAAGCATATATAATTGCTTTTAATTATTATAAACTAAAGGTAATATTTATTTATATAATTAAAACTACTAGCTATTAATTATCTTTTTGAACTTATTATATATTATTATTTAAAACAAATAAAAGCAAATAATATAATTATTAATCGATTTACTTTTATTTAATAAGCGTTTGTTTATTAGTGGCGCTCTTTTTTTAATATTAAGTAAAGAGATGCTATAAAGCATTATTAGCAATTATTTAGTCTTTTGGTTTATGTTAAAATATCTCTTTGCTTGGTAAGATATAGTCTATGCTAAGCATTATAGCTAAAATTGTTAAGTAGGTATATACCGCTTAGCTATAATGTCTAGCATAGACTATGTCTTATTAAACAAAGTGATAGCTTATAATAAATTGCTATAAGTTGATAAGGTTTCTCATTAAAAGATTTATTTATTTATTTAAATATTAATATTTAAAGATTATAATATTAATTAAAGCATAAACCTAATAATTAATATAATACTTATTGCTTAAGCGCTAAATAAAGTATTATTTTCGGCTAATTATATAAAATTTTCTTTTTAGCTATTATAAACTTAAAATTAATAATTTTGGCCAAAGGAGGGTTTAAGATTATATAAAAAGATTAGCAAGCTTTATATTATAATAAGTGATATCTTTTTTATAAAAGAATATAATCCTTTAAAAACTTATATAAAAAGGAATATACAAGTTTCTTTAAATCCTTTAATAGAATCGAAGAATTAAATATACTTATTAAATGCCAATTAACTTTTCTGATAATATTATTTGATTTCAATTTTTAAATATTATTTAAAAGCTTTATAATTTATATTAATATAATATTAAATATTAAATTCTTTTTAAATATACATTTTTAACTTTATCATAAATAAGTTTATAATAAAATTAAAAGGGTACTACTAAGTGTTTTTATTATTATTATTAATCTTAATAATTTTAAAGACACTTATATATATATTTAATATTTATAAAATGTTTAGCTATAATAATCTTTTTATTTATTTTATAGAAATTGTAATTTATTTTCTAAAGTTTTTTGTTTGCTATAGTTTATATTTATACATATAGATATGTATATATATAATTAAATAATTAAATGCCTTTGTTATAAGTTTTTAATTTTTTAATCTTTTATTATTATTTTATATTTATTTAAAATAAAAACGATTAATGAAACTAAATGGCTTAAAATATTATTATAAAACATAGCTAGTTAAATTTTAAAATTATTTATTTTGTTTTGCTATATATATTAAAAGTTTAAAAAATATTTGCTTATTTTAATTATATTTTAATAAAGGATTAATCGCCGCTTATTATAATAGCAAGGTTTGGCATTATTAATAATATTCTTATAGTAAGAAAGACTTAACTTTTAGCTAACACAAATAAAACGCTTTTCTTTAGTATAAATTTGCTAATAGCGTTTTAAATGCTTTATTTAATAAAAAATATTAAAATAATATTTATATTATATTGACTTTAGTTTTTGTTTGCTTGGCTTTATAATATATGGCCGTTGCTGTGCACAATGCCATTATTATCTATTTTATTTAAAATATCCTTTATAATAAGCATAAAAATGGCTATATATAAATGGCTATAATTAATAGTTTGCTAAAGCTAAAGTTGCGCCTGCCAACTTTTAATGCTAATAAAAGTAAAAAGCTTTAAAAACTTTAGCGCTACTAATAATATAAAGCTATTAATAATATCTTAGGGTTCCTATGCACACTAGCCTATACACCTTTCATTTTTGTCTTTTTAATCTCATATCTTTTATATTGCTGCCCATATTGCAACCTGTTCTTAATTATCATTTTTACTAATTATATAACTAATAGTTGGTTCTCCTTTTATGGTACTCTTGCTTATAATCGAGGAAAACAAATGTTTTAATATTTAATTAAAATATAACTTTATTTATAATAGTTGTATTTTTATATACTTTATTTTATGTAAAAGCCTTATTAAAATATTGTTA
>Ga0302221_10001075_pt1 | contig 18047 bp, 18 predicted proteins | sample II_Palsa_E2_1_FD_193517 | JGI IMG/M metagenome (GOLD analysis project Ga0302221, IMG submission 193517) | Peat permafrost microbial communities from Stordalen Mire near Abisko, Sweden - II_Palsa_E2_1 | ecosystem: Environmental > Terrestrial > Soil > Palsa > Peat permafrost | place: Sweden... | reverse complement strand
GACTTAGTCTTCAATAAGTAACAAATTATATATTTGTTAAAACTAAACATCATGGAACCACAAGTTTTCAATACACCTGCAGCGCCGAAACCTAACGCGTACGTACCACAGGCAGTGATTGCGGGCGATTTTATTTTTGTTTCGGGCACAACGGGTGTCGATATTGTCAGCGGTAAATTGGCGGAAGGCTTTGAGACACAGATCGTGCAGGCATTTAAAAACATACAACAGATACTGGAAGATGCCGGATCATCACTAAACAGAACGGTGAAGTTAACGGTGTTTATGGTTGCGGGCGCTGATCCGGATTTTTCAATGATCAACCGCTCCTATGCCAGGTTTTTCCCGGAAGTAACGCCGGCCCGAAGTGCGCCGCAGGTCATGCCCTTCCCGGGCGGTGTATTGGTGTCGGTCGAATGCATTGCGCTAAAATAAAGTTATAAGGGCAACTCCGGTTAAGGTATGGCAGAATGCTAAAAACTATTGTTAGAACCTTGTTTCAAAAGTAAAAAATGGGAAGGATTGGCTTCGCTGATCCTGATTGGGGGGTGCTCTAAAGCAATTAAAGCCTTTCGCTGCTATGCTATTTTTCACAAAGCCCTTCTTTCGCCAGAAAGCCCCAAAAGCAAAAAGTCTCCAGACTTTCGACTGAAGACTTTTTGCTTTTGACTTAAGGCTTTCGACTTAAAAAGTCGGGGGGGCAGGACGATTAATCCTTTCCGCAAATAATTATATATCAATAAGTTGATGAAGACTTTTTAGAACTACTCACTGTTCTACTCACATATCCTTTAACAGCGATTGATACAAATTTAATGATCTGTTTTATGTTATACAACTATAACTTATATTAATTTTAATAGATTTCATCATTAGATTCTATATCAAGCTTTACATAACATTCAAATTAAAGATTGAGCATGAAAAAAATATCAATTGCTCACTTGTATTAAATGCTTATCTGATAAATTCATGACAACCTGAGCATGACAAGCAAAACTTGGATAGTATGCTGAACATAATCTATCCTAATCTTACCGTTGTTTTGCGCTTTTTTAATGCCGCCTTTAAGATTTAATTTATTAAATATCACGTTCTCTTTTATCTGAAAACTCAAACAGAAATCAACGCTTTCGTTAAGTGCGGGAAATAGTTTTCCAATTTGACTGTCATTCCTCAATGAAAATTCAAGCGCCAATGTTGCAGCAATTGTTTCACCTCTAGTAGCCATTGCTGCTGAAGAATATGTGTAATTGTTCCCACCCGAACTATAGTTTTTTTTCATGGCCAATATTGTAGCATTTGCAATGTTCCATAACTCATCGTAAATTTTATCGTTTTTGACTATCTGATAATACTCCGCTAATGCTGTGGCTAGCCAATGATGGTGTCCATGAGTGCCATCGTTATTCAACATCGGATTTTTAAGCAAATAATCAATTCCTAATTGTGCATGTTTAAGCCAAATACCTTTTGGATCAATATGATGAAGTCTTATTAGAGCAAGAATGGCTTCTCCGGGATAATAAGTTGATTCAAAATCCGAAAATATATTTTCATTATAATAAAGCTTGGACTTGAATTTTCCTGTGCTGTCCTGCATCCAGACTATGAAATTGCCAAGCGCGCATATAAGTGACAAGTCATCTTGAACAGCATTTAGTTTGTATTTTTCAATTAAAGCTAATATAGTTAATGCTGTGCCCCCTAACTTAATTTCATTCTTTTCTACAACACAATACAAGTCTGGCTTATTTTTCAACTTCTTGATATGACTTTGTAAGTAATGTACTACTTTCTCTAGTAAAATTGCTTTGTCAGCTAATTGGTTATAAAAGTTAAGCCATTGGTAAAGAATATAAACACAGCCTGCATGACGTAAAATATTATATGAATTCAATCTCTTACCTGTCTTTGCATGTATCTCATAAACGAATGATCCATTGGGATTAATGCAGTTAAAGAGATAATCTATTCCATCATTTGCCGCTTCAATAATTTTTTCAGTGTTTACAAAATCAGATAAACAGTTTAGCATTAATGATACCGGATTCTTTATATTCAGTTGTTTTTTGACCGCTTTTTTAATCACATCTAATTCAGTCCGCAGAATAACACCTACAAGTACCTGAATCAATATATTTTGCAGCAAAATCAAATTTCCCCCAGTATTGTAACCCGCATGATTTATGATGTCAATCAGCGGGGTTCTTTTTTGATTTTCATAGATAACTATTTGTTGTTTTTCAATTACTACAGCATAACCGCCGGATCGAATATGTTGTCTTACCATTAAGTTGTCTGGTGATGTCGACGTAATGGCGACTTTACAGGAAAAGTCCTGAGCTAGTGATATCAGGTGCGGTCTGTCTGAATTGAAGATCAGGAATCCATTTAAATCGATACCCGATCCAAGCAGTTTGGCTGATTTTATTGTTTCAGACTTAATGTCTATATCGTTAATAATACCGATGGTAGCCGAATTGAAATTCAATCCATTGTTAAGAATCGCTGCTTCAGGGCAATCAAAAACCGCTATATTTACTGTAGGGTCTTTAAATATCATTTCGAGCCTTTCTGTATAGGAAAGGCGTTTTGAACTAACCATAATACCTTCGACGCTTACAAAATCCGTTACAGCGCATCCCACATGATAATCTCCATGACTTAAAAGGTCTGATATCATTCCAGCCAGTATTCCGTTTGCAGATTTTTCTATTATTGCGATTACAGGTATATAAGGTGTAGCTCCAGGAGGAAAAAGCATGTCAATGATTGGTGCGGTTACATTCCGAGATTTTCCCTCTGAAGGGTCTAAGTGTAAACGCAGGCCAGGAGCTGAATTGACTTCGACAACGGCGCTATTATTTTCACTAAAGGGTATAGAAATATCAGGACTGATGATGTCCAATCCGCAAATATCCAGACCGATTGTTTTTGTGATTCTTTCGGCAGTTAAAATATTATCAGGGTGAATTATTTCGGTCACGTCAGTTGAAGTTCCCCCTGCACTTAAGTTCCCGATCAATTTTAGATAAAGATTTTCCTCCTTTGGTAAGATGGAGTCCGTAGTGAACCCTCTGTTTTTCAATATTTGAAGCGTTGTTTGGTCTGGCTGAATGAATGTCAATGGCTTGCTATGACCATCACCACGTCTTGGATCATTGTTAGCCTTATCAATTAATTCCTGAATACTTAATTTCCCATCACCCGTTATCATAGCCGGTGTACGTTTTACGGCAGCTGTAAATTTGCCGTTTATAATAAGCAACCGGTAATCAAAGCCTTCAATATGTTTTTCAACTACTATTCCCTGGCCATGGACTATTTCTTCAGCCTTTTCAAAGGCTGTTCTTGCATCTGCAAGTGTTCGGATATTTACACCGACTCCCCTCCCGTTGTTTCCTTTTACGGGTTTTACTACCACAGGAAAGCCAATGCTTTCAATTGCATCCTGTAAATCTGTCTTGTTGTAGATTAATACGCCTTTTGGAACTGGTATGCCAATTCCGTTAAGTATTTTTTTTGTTAAATCCTTATTACTTGATAGTTTAACTCCAATGAAACTTGTTCCGCTGGTAAAGGATCGCATAATTCTTTTTTGATTTATCCCGTGCCCAAGTTGAAATACACGGTTTCCGTCAAGTGATATTATTGGAATATTTCTCTTCCTAGCCTCATTCAAAATGGAAGCAGTAAGTTGCCCGGGTTGTTTTTTATGCCATTTGTCACTAATTTTTTTTACTGTCTCGCTAAACGCATAAGGTTTATTTTGCAAAATGCAATCTGCTAATTTGACAGCAGCATTGGCGGCAAGCTTTCCAGTTTCATCATCCGTAGATTCGGTAATGATAGTCAGGTCATTAGCGGCGGTTGTTTTTATAGCAAAATATTCGCAGTCTATTCCTGCTGCTCTTTGCAATTCAATGGTTGCCAATCCGCATACATATGCTAAAGCGGACATATGGCTCAATTTTTTTATTTTTTGTTCGATAACTGGCCAGTCAAGATTTGTAAAATATAACTCCAAGCCGTTTTTTATTGTATTTATAAATTCGGAATGTTGTTTATCGGCTAACGATTGTAACTTTATTATTTCAATGGTAAATACTGTTAACTGGTAATGATCTTTGCTCCATATATTAGAGCCTCTAACTGAGTTTAGGTTTATTATCTTCATAATTACCCTAAAGTTAGTCGTATAAACCTATTAGCCTAATCTTAATAAAAATGTTACAATAAACAGTTAATATGAAAGTAATCGAGCCTTTAATTCTCTTTAGTTGGTTAATTATTATTTTTATTTATCAATTCCATGAAATTTCAAAGGAAAAAATAAAAAAGTTTGATTTTTTGAGCCTTATTCCCAGTTTTCATCTTTTTTCTCCAACGCCTTTTTTAGGAATGTACGTGATAAGGTATGAAATCTTAGATTCTAAAGATGTTAAAAAGATTATTTTGTCCGGTGAGATCAATTATTTAAAGAATATCGATTTGCTTAACGCTAATAAAAAAATCATCAAATGTGTCAACAATCTTTGCCGCAAATTTCCGGGAAAATCAGGCACCAGTAATAATCTGCATTTGCTGGTTCACTTTATAAAAAGCCAATTGCAATCGGAAGAGTCTGGTACACGGTTCCGGTTTACAGTTGTTACAAAACTACTTAAGTCTGAAAAAGTTAAATTTAAATCGGTAATTTATGATCTATAGTTTTTTTACAGATCCACTCCATGTACTATTATTTCTGAAGTTTTTTATAAGTGTGTCTTTGTTACTGTCCAGTATTCAGCATCTTATCAATATCAAGCAATTTTCAGAAAGTGGATTATTGCCATGGTCGATTTTAAGGAAAAGAAAAAGTTTTTACGCATTTAATACTTTTTTATTTGATCGCTTATATAATAAAAACGGATTTTGTTGGCTCAATATTTTGAGGGTAATAATTGTATTATTATTTATAATCGATTTCAAGGAAATTAATTTCTATCTTTTAATAGCTGTATCTCTAATTACTTTTTTAATTTATTTGAGAACGGGGCTAATGAACAATGCCGCAGACCAAGTGAATAATATAGCATTGACAGGGCTTATTTTGAATGCGATCTTTAGAAGCATTAATACAGATAATATTATTATATATTTTTTTTCGGTGCTTTTGATCATCAGTTACTTCACTTCAGGATTATTGAAAATTAATGAGATAAAATGGCGGAGCGGATATTATTTAAAACGTGTTTTGATCATGCGTAGTCATCATAACGAAAACGACGGCGGTTTTTTTCAAAAAATTGATAACAATTATTACCAGATCTTTAGCCAAATAACAATTACCTGGCAACTTATTAGTGTGCTTGCTCCCTTATTTCCTTATTATATTTTAATTGGATATGTTATTATAGCGCTATTTTTTCACATTGCAACAGGAATATTTATGGGGCTACAGAATTTCATATTTACCTTTACGGCGTTTCTGCCTGCTTTGATTTTTTTAAATCATAAAGTCTTATTGGCCATTTAAGCATTTGGTCTGCATCAAGTATTTCACCTAATAGACTATCTATATATCATAGATAAATTCAAAAGTTTCGGCTATGTTAACAAAGATGTTACAAAAAAGCTCTTTTTTTTACTTGGCTTTTTGGTGTTAGTTTTTATAAATTTGATTGAACCCAATAACCAAGTCCTTTAAGCGATAGATGTGCCATGAATATCATTTTACCAACCAATGCGGAAGTAAGCTCTGCGGAGCCTGCTTCTGAGTCGAATCCAAAATCAGAAAATAGCCTTGCTGCTAGTGCTGGCCATCCGGAAGAAAATACCGCTGAAAAAAAGGAAGGCGAACAAAATACAATTACTGAGGATAAAACCACAACATCTAAAGCTGTTGTTGATGATGCAGATGATGATGACGACGATGATGAATGTGGAGATGATGATGACGATGACGATGATGACGATGATGATTCGGAGGATAGCGATGATGACGGAGACGATGATGATGATTCCGAGGATAGCGATGATGACGGAGACGATGATGATGATTCGGGTGACGGAGACGATGACGATTCTTCGGATGATGACGGAGATGGCGATGACGGAGATGGAGACGAGGGAGATGGAGACGAGGGAGATGGAGACGAGGGAGATGGAGACGGGGGAGATGGAGGAGATGGCGGCGACGGCTGTTTTGTTGCCGGTACAAGGATTAGTATGTTCGATGGCGGTTATAAAAATATTGAGGCCATTAAAGAAGGTGATGATGTATTAAGTCTTAATGAACAAAATAAATTGATAAGGGGAAAGGTAACCCGGCTATTTCGCTATCAGTCAAATCATCATGTGCAGCTTCACGTAAGTGGGCAAATAATCAATACTACAAGAAAACACCCATTCAGGGTTGGTGATGTCTATGTTCGCGTCGAAGACTTGCAAGAAGCGGATTCGTTAATATTACTCGATGGCGACAGACTTAAGCTGCTTCCTTTGGATAAGAAGGAGCAATTTGATGGCAGCATTGAAGTATTCAACTTCACAGTTGATGGGGTACATACCTACTTTGCAGAAAATATTGCTGTACATAATAAATTACCGAGTGATGATGGAGGGGATGACGAAGAAGGGGATGATGAATTTGACGACTTCGATGATGAAGTGAAAAATACGAATAAAAAACAAAAATACACGATTTATAATAGCGGAAAAAAAATCGTGCGAGACGTGAATGGTGAATGTAACTGTGATCCATCGTTCCCGCCTTCACCGTGTTATACACCATGTTTAGTTGATCCGCAAGGCCAGGATTGTGCTGCAGTAACAAGTGATTCTGATGATTTTGGTAATGATCCAAATTGCAAGAATTGTGAAGTCAATGATTCTAATTTTGATAGTTATTTAAGTTATTTATCAAGTTTAGGTTATTCATATTCAGATCCACAAGAAGGTACATTTCTTCAAGATGGTGTAAGCTACACAGGGCAGTATACATATGTCTATGATTCCAGCGGGGCTTTTGTTGGTGCTTATTTTAGTCCTGATGCGACTTCTGGGCCGTTTCAAACCGGGGTCGAGTATTCTGTACCATTTACTAATAGCAATGGTACTGTAACATATCCTTCATATATTCCAGATGGGTTGTATGGTCAATCAACCTCACCTGGAATCAACCCTGCGCCAATTGGTACTGGCGGAGGGGGAACAATAACTACTCCTACACCTGTTGCTGGGACCGATTATGAGCTGACAGACAGCGCTGACGAAGACAATGGTAGCTATTCTGATGGAACCGTTGATACAACAAGTTATCCAACATATCAATCTGGAAACCCATGGCCTGTAGTCTCTAATATAGAATCTCGAATGACTTTTATAGGATGGACAACACATGCAAATTGCTTTGTTTTAGCGCAACAGCAAATCGCTCAATTAGGTTATGGTATTTCGGCACTTGATGCTACGGGACAAACAATTCAAGCGTATACTTCATCTGGTGTTAATAAAACAAATGCTGTTGCTGCAGTAAGTTATTTGAATTATGCACTACAACATGGAATTCCTGTTGTAGTTGGTGTGGCCGTTTATCCCGGAAGTCCAAATTCCGACGGTGTAACGAACCATTACGTAGTTATTGTAGGAAGCGGGTCAGATAGTAAGGGAAATTATTATACTTTTCTAGATAATTCTACAAATAACATTTGGTTTGGTGCCAGCCCTAACAATAAATTGTACTATAACGCGAAAACGGGCATGATATCAGGCAATACTGATAGCCAGTATGATAATATTGCAACTCAAACGAGTCTTACCGGTAGAAATGAAGGATTACATCCATACATACTTACACAAGTTAGAAAAAGCAGTAAATTATGATGAAATTTATAATGATTGGGATTTTAGCACTTTTTACCGCTATTCAAATATCAGGTGGTCAAAAGAATTCAACCTGTAAATTTCTCTATCTTCTTCGAACCAGCTCTAATAATGTAATTAGAATAAAGGGACAGTTTATTGAGTTTGCGGAACTTGCACCAGGTGATCCTGTGTTGAATTATCTTTCAAAAAATAAAATTATTGATCATAAAAAATATGGCAGCCAAATTGTATTTGTGCCTGAAAACTGCAAACAGAAGTGGGCTGCCCCATTGGAAGATTTTAAAGGAGAAAATCGCATTCTGACCAAGCACAACTTATACAAAGAGATTTGGCTGAACTGTAAAATATTCAAAGTGCCTGATTATACATTACACTCTGATACCCCTTTTTTTATAGTAAATAATGTTAGCCTAGTTAAACCATAATAAGTTAGATAGATACATCTCAATTAGAAAGTTAAAATTATGCTTCAAAGGCTAAAATTTACATTTTAAAAAGCATGACATTTTCAGTGCAGCCAAACAGTGAAGTGATTCATCAATAACTGAATCATGTTTGCGGTAAATGCCAAGCTTTTGATTTGACAGAAAATAAAATTTCACATACGTGTTTCTGCCGTAAAGGATCTGCCTAAAGACCGTAAAATGACTTAAAAAGCACGATTGTTGTTTTATTAGAATTAAATAATTATTTATATAGATACAGTCGACCTTTTATAATTCTGCTTTTTAAATATGGAAAAAACTGCATCAAGAATTTTAGAACAATTACTAAAGATTTTAGATGTCAAAGCAACCCCTACTCAAATAAATGAAGAAGTTGAAAAACATCCTGGTCCTGAAAATTTGCTTGCTTTTGGAGGTCTACTCAGTAACTGGCGAGTGGCTCATAATATCAAAAGTGTATCAAAATATGATATAGCTGAAATTCGCTGTCCTTTTTTAACAATGTATTTGGGTAAAACAATCATTGTATTAAGTTATAACGATAGCAAGGTTGGGATTTTTTCCAATACGGGTAAATTCAAAAGTGTCGAAAAATCACGTTTTGACACTTCTTATTCTGGCTTTGTTCTGATTGTTAAAGTAGAGAAAAGTTCCGGCGAGGAAAATTATGTTACCAATAAACGAATAGAATTAGTAGAAAGTTTGCGACCATATTTTCTGCTAATTGGCGCTATTTCACTACTTTTAATATACTTCATGACCCGGTGGGCGATTTTTAAAAGCTATAATAGTAACTATTTTTTACTAGTCGGGATCATATTGGCTGGATTAATAGTAACTATAATACTGCTGTTGCAAAACGTCGATAAAGACAATCCGTTAGTTCAAAGATTATGTGGATCAGACAAAGACAAGAACTGCAATGCAGTGCTAGGGTCGGATGCCTCATACATCACAAAAGAATTAAGCTGGTCGGAAGTTGGCTTTTTTTATTTCGCTGGCAATTTTCTACTACTGCTATTTAGCAAACAGGTTACAACTGAGCTTTTCAGATTACTTGGTTATATAAATTTATTATGTTTACCATATACTTTTTATTCTATCTTTTTTCAATGGAGAATAGTTAAGCAGTGGTGTATACTTTGCTGCATTATACAAGCAATCTTATGGGTTGAATTTCTGTTATTTAAACCTTATCTTAGACCCATAAACTTAGGTACTATTTATGATTGGCTTGTGGTGGCGGGCTTCTTTTTTCTACCTGTACTGCTATGGTTTTTTTTCAAACCTTACATGAGCCGTTCACAAGAAATTCCTGCGCTTAAGCAACAATTGTACAAATTCAAATATAATAAGCAACTTTTTCATAATCTTTTACTAGAAGGATCGAAATATGAATTGTTGCCTTATGAAAAAACTTTAACCTTCGGAAAATCGGATGCATTGCATACTATCACGATGGTTTCAAATCCGTTTTGCGGCCATTGCGCGCGAATGCACAGAACTTTAAATCAATGGTTACCAGGACGAAAAGATATCCGGTTTCAAGTAGTTTTTTTAACGGGCTACGATCGCCAAAAAAGACTTATAGCCGAACATTTGATTTCTTTAAAATTAAAAGGTCAGAACCGACAAGCAAAGCGAGCACTGGACGCATGGTATAGACTGCGCACCAAAAATTACAAAAAATGGTCAAGGGAGTTTAAAGTTGATTTTGACCCTGTTTCGGCCGAAATTATTAATCTTCAGAATCGATGGTGTAAAAATGTATCTATCACCGGTACTCCAACACTGTTTATTGACGGATACGAATTACCTGTCATTTATCAAGCCAGCGAAATAAAATATTTAATCTGAAATCTATCATGAAATTCTCTATCGGTCGTATTTTATTTCAACTACTGGACGTCATATTGTGCCAACTATGATGTACTACTAATTAAAGGAAAATAAAAAACAAAATTATAATATTCCTGCTTTTTGTAGGCTTATTAATTTCATAATGTCAATTTTAAATTGTGAAATTATTTTAAAGGGATATAACTATACCTTAATCTTGGTAAAATTCCATATCTTATTGTCATCACTGATGACTTTGATTCATTTTGGCCTTGGCCAAGTGACACCCCTTAAATAGAGATAAACTGTTTATAGAGGAGGGCTCCTGATTGAAAACAGCTGATTTTCCGATTAAGGCTATTTGAATTTGTTTACTAGTCATAATTTGAATATTGTTAGGGCGATATTGTCATTTTTACACACAACCCCATTTTCTACGCTTAGGCACCAAAAAGTGAAAGGCGGATGAAATGTCAAGGCCCAAGTACCGCTAAAAAAACAAATTAAAATGCTTCGCTTGTATAGCCTTTACTTTTCATTTGCCGGTCGGTAACTTTGCCGAATGCGGTGAAATGGGATGTGTCGTATTTGAATGAGGGGAAGGCAGGTGTGTTATGAGGAACGAATTTCACTCCTGCCAGAGGCAGCGAAGCTGGCGGCATAATGAACCCGGCGTGATAGCGCGAAATAAAATGAAGCCGTCTGTCGTAATTGCATGGTGAAATGTATATATTCCAGCAACAAAATAGACCGGTTTAAGAAATTAGCCGCTAGTCATGCCGCTTAGGGTTTAAACAATACATTTTATTGTTCAATCCTATCTAATGGTGATTTAGAAACGTCGCCACTTACCGCCTATTGAAATTAATGAATTAAAACATAAGATATTTATCCGCCCCGGAGGACCATTGCGACTATCTTTCTCGCTTTTGGCAGAAGAGTTGATACAAGCCGGGAATAATGATAATAAAACATGTATGAGAATTAATCTACCAGTAATTTTAGTTTGTATTTTGATCTGATGGGTCATGCGTTAAAATTAGCGAATATTATTTAATCTCGTTATCCATTGGCTTGTACTGATATACATATACACTGCATCAAATGGGTATGGTATAAATTCTGTTTGTCAAATAAATATAGCTGACACGAAACTGATCGCCGGATTGATGTTAAAGCTTTGGCTGTGTGCCGGACTGTGCGGCTTTAAGATCAATCCGGCGACTGGCCGGGCGCACCGGCCAAGGTTAATTGCTGGAATTGGGTTATCCCGGCCTGTCTTGCACAGGCCACAATAGAAACGGTTTCTTTAAATACTTAATGCCGCTATTGTTTTTTGCGCCGCTGCTTACCTGCTGTTTGGTTTCTTAGTTTTAATTCTTTTAGCTTTTTATCTGCCAACTTACTTTCCTCGGCTGCCTGTTTCGCTTCAAATGCCGCTTCTGACATAGTTTGTTGTTCATCAATATCAGCCTTTGCTTTTTTAATCAGGAAGTCAGCGTTAGTTGTATAGCCACTATCAATGTACTTTGCCACTTCAGGATAAAAGCCCCGTAGGATAAGAAATTTATCTGTTTCATCAGCTCTACGACTGTTCTCAATCCATAAGCTTATCGAGATGGCAAGCATAATGGCAGTGGCAAGCCCTAATCCTAAAATTGTCCTGATGACAAATTTTGCTTTGGTATCAAACTGAACATTATACTTAATGGGTATCTCTTTAGGTATAGCTTTTATCTTTTCATCAAACCCGTTTAACTGTTTATCAAAGCGCTCTAATTGTTGGGTATTTTCCAGCGTTTTCATTTCGGCTATTTCCGCAACTTTAGTTTCCAATTGCTTAACTTTTGATGGTAAGGCGTTTAAACCAAGTTCCTCAATTTTTGACTGTCGTTTTTCAAGGTCTGTAACCTTTTTAGCCATACTGTCTATGATTTCCTGCTGCATGTTATTTTCTTCGTGTGTTTCCATGTCTTTAATAATTTTTGTTATTTATTAATCTTCTTACTACCTGCTAATGCTCTGGCTTTGGTCTTGATCGTTATCCTGACCCTTTCTTTTTTTCCTGCGATAGGGTTCAGGTTCAGGTGTGATTGTTGGAATGGTGCCAAACAAATCAAATACGGACTGATGGCGGGATTGCTCTTTGACCGGCTCCCTGTTTATCACTTCCCTTAATTGTTGCGCTAAGCTTGGGCGTTGTTCCTCGGCCTGTATCTGCTGTGCCTGCTGCTCGATCTGTTTGCTTAACCTGCCATAGCTTAAACTACGGTCAATCTCTGACCCTTTAAACTTATAATCGCCCTTACTGAAACTGATGCCCTGTTTCTCCAACGTGCCGCTTTTGTATTTAAACTGCATACCGATGCCCTGTTTCAACAGTTCCTGTTTAAGTTCTGCCATGCTCGTAACCTTTTGGCTAACCTTTTTAATGGTATCGTACAGTTCATACTTTAGCTTGTCGATACCTTTTAGCTGTTGGCGGTTAACCTTTTCTTTACCCTGCCCAATGTGCATCCCGTGTTTTAAAGTCAGTTCCTTACTGATCTTGATATTTTTCAGATGTTGGAAACTATCAGGAATGGTTCTACCCTCATTATTGACCCTATTATAAACAATGTGGATATGCGGGTGCGCCCGGTCTTTGTGCTTAACGATCAGTAACTGCGTATCCCGTATTTTCATTTTTTGAAGGTACTCTTTGGCAATGCCGACCATTTTTTCATCGTTCAATTTGTCTTTATCGTCCGGGCTCCAGCTTAAAGAGATATGTCCTACGGCCTGCCCCAATCCGGGGTTCATTTTGCGTTGCATGTTAAAGTCGGCAATGGTGTGCGCTACCTTGTCAATGCGCACGCCATCCGCATATAGTATGGCGGCCTCTTTTTTCAGGACGTTATACTCAATACAGCCGCCAAAGCTTTTGCCGGGTTTAGGTATCTTGCCGATCATCGCTGTTAAAATATTTTAATGCCTGGTCTATTTCTACTAGTAGGTTACCGCATTTATTCGCAATTGTTAAGATGCCGTCCCGGTGAGCCAGCTTAGTTAACTGGTTCAGATTGTTGGACATTCCTGTTAACATGCGCATGATCTGTAAATCCTCCGGCTTTAAACGTGCCACTACTTTGGCGGCTCTTGCCGCCGCTCTTATCCAGTCGCTTAATCGCATACCTGCATCTTTTGCTTTTCCTGTAATCATAAAACGCTCGGTAGCGGTTAGCCTTACTTTTACATGAGTTTCACGCCTGACCCTGACTTTCGGCCTGCCGCCTTTGTGTTTGGGCCTGCCGGTTTTAACCGATAATTTTTCATTCGTTTCCATACGCCTTACACTATCTTAATCCCATCACTTTTTTAATTTTCCTTTTTGCGACCATCGGGAGCAAAAAGCAAGTTTGCCGTTCAGCCGTAGGTTGCAACGAAGTATTTGGGTACCAAATACACAAACTTGCTTCTTCTTACCAGATGGATAGGTAAACGGCCTTTGGCCGTATATACCGATATACATCTATACCGCAAAGCGGTATGGTTTTCACTCCGCTTAACCCAAAGCTTCGCTTTGGATTTGCGCCGCTGACCTTACTTGCTGTTGCCCTCCAAAAGCTTTTCTATGTCCTCTAATTTGTAATAAAGCAGCCCGCCGATCTTGGTATAACGGAGCGTTCCGTTAACCCTTAAATTCTGTAAGGTGCCGGGCGAAATATTTAACAACTTCCTTACCTCGTAGCTTTTCAGCCATTGCTTGCTTTGACCCTGACCGGGCTTTATAAGACCCTTGATTTCGCCTAACAAATTCTCTATCCTCCGTAAATCATCTTTGGTGATAAATTCGATGTTCATCTTTCCCTCCTTGTTAATTTTTAATTTTTTGTTGCATGATTGCGAGTACCTCGCTCTTTTTGAAATACACCCGTTTGTGCAGGCGTAAAAAGGGTAGTCCCTTTTTCATCCAGTCCGTAAGCGTTACTAACGACACGCCTAATTCTTCGGACAACTCTTGTTTAGATAGTAGCCGTTCATCCTGCGGCGGGCTTCCGCCCGTTTTAAAATGTTCCTGTAATTCTGCCCTGACTGCATCCCTGATACACCGGCTTAGAGCTTCGTGGTTGATTAAATCCATGCCGCAAATGAAAATAAAAAAGCAGCGCATGCGTGACCACGCAGATTTGCGTGGTTAAATTGAGGGTGTTTATAGCAAGCTAAGACAAGCTTGTATATAATTGTAATCTAAGCTGTTATGGCTTATTGAAAGGCTTGGATGATAAGGTTAAGCTGTGCAAGTTTTAACTCCGCTTCTTGGCGGGTGTGAGTTTAAATAACTTTAATTCCGTTGGAACTTTGGCATATTTGATGCCTGGGTCTTTCTTGTTTCCGGGGAAATAGCGGCGTAAAGTTTCCAAACTGATCTCATTATTGCCCTCTCTGAAATACTTAGCTATCATCTTGCTCCAAACGATCTGCGTTTGAGAAAAAACGAATTCTTTGCCTGTGTCCGGCAATAATGCTTCCTGCGCTTGCAGGCAAATATCTATGAAGCTTAACAGGTAACCGTCCGCAATATTGATAAACTCTTGTGTTTCCAGTTTCCTTGCTGCCTTTAAATCTTCCTTTAATCCGTCTATTTGTAATTGTTGCTTTCTGATTTCTTCTTGTTGATCTGCGATGATTTCAGGTAGTGTCTTTTGGGTATTCCACTGGTCAATAGATCGGAGATACTTTTGAAAACTTGTGAGTTTGGCCAGCAGTTCCATGTCGGTCGCATGGCTCGAATTAAACGGGTCTTTGGTTTCTATATACCTTATACGTATTAAAACGATCTGCCAAACGAATGTAAAAAACTCCTGTTCACCCTGCGGCTCCTTTCCTAAGAAATAGGATAAGTGATATTGGTAATAATCGGGATATTCCTGTTCAATTAAGGTAAATAGTTTTTTTATAAACAGATTGTCTTCATAGCCTTTCTTCAACCCCGTAAATATGCCAATATCATATTTGTGCGGGTTACGATCAAAGCGTTCATGGGGTTTAAAATATTTATTGGGCATGGCTTCGGTTATTAATTCCTAATACAGCTACAACGGAATGATATTATTTTGGTTTTTGAAATACATTAGTTAAGCATTCTTGACTTTTCATAAATTTACCTCTTTTAACGTACAGGCTCCTTTCGGTAGCTGCTGCGAGATAACTAATGAAGGAATACAAAATCGAAGTTTGTTATATCAGGACAGCCAGATATGGTAACAACAAATGCTATTGAATTGTATGATTTTTTAGAAAAAATCATACAATTCAATAGTTAAATTTGACTTTTAAATTTAATCAAGATGGCACTTAAGTATTATCCTAAATTGTTTTGTAGCTTACTTTTATTTTTCACAATCAACTTTTTGGCTACGTCAGTAAAAGCACAAGGGCTGATCAAGGATTATGTGATAAAAAATGCCGTTACATTAAAAACACTATCGGCAGATTCAACAGATTATGCGGACCTTAAACCGATTGGGGATGCTATTGGCAATGCTAAGATAGTGATGCTTGGAGAGCAAGATCATGGTGATGCGCCCACATTTTTGGCAAAAACCCGAATAGTTAAATATCTGCACGAAAAAAAAGGGTTCAATGTTCTCGCTTTTGAGTCGGACTTTTTTGCCCTTAATTACGGCTGGGACAATACTTCCAAAAAATCGCCGGTAATTGATACTTTTATTTTGAAAAACATTTTTTCAGTATGGACAACATGCGATGCCTGTACACCACTACTTTTTAAGTATATCCCAGCCACTTATAAAACAACCTCGCCTTTGATTATTACAGGGTTCGATAGTCAACAATATTTAAATTTTTCTTATTATAACATGCCGCGATTATTAGACAGTACCATAAAAATTATGGATTTACCAATAACACGGGAGCCAAATTATAAATCGAAAATATTGCCGGTAATAGATTCAATAAAACATTGGTGCTTCTTTTATCCAAAAGATACTGTCGCCATTGAAGAAAGTATTAAATACTTGCATATTATAAGAGGTCAACTTGCTAATAAAGTCAATGAAAACGACTTTTGGCTTTATGTTGTAGACAACGAGATCGGATTAGCGACTGAAATAAAAGAAAGTATTAAATCTGGCAAAAGCGATGATAAGGGAAGGGATGCCCGAATGGCGATTAACCTGCAGTGGCTGGTGCAGCATAAATTTAAGGATCAAAAGATTATTGTTTGGGCGGCCGATGTTCATGTAGCGCGAAATATTGACATTTCAAAGTTTTATCCACAAATGACCGAGACAATGGGAACCAAATTCGTTGCGAGCCTCACAAACCCTAAAGATGTCTAAACTATCGGATTTTCATCCTATCAGGGTATGGCCGGAAGAGTAGGCTCGCCTGGTTACGGGATAAAATATAAGATTAGAAACAGCTTTGAAACTTGGTTTACCGATAAGCAACCTTTCGCTTTTGTTGATTTTAAAGAATTCAACAGGCTAAATCCGCAATATAACGAGAAGTTTTATGCAACCCCAATCACACATGCTATGGGTTTAGGGCAATGGAACCAGGTTTTTGACGGGTTATTTTTCATCAAAGATATGTATCGGTGCATACCCACAAGATATATGAAAACCCTTAGTTTTTTTGGGCCTTGATGCGACTAAATAATTATACAAATCGGTAGCATTTAAATAGTCAGTTACTAACTGCCGATCTGGGTATAAAAGGTTACCAAATTACTTACAAAAACAAAGCCCGACAATCTTTCGTGCAGGGCTTTGTATATGGACAACAACCGTTAAGCTTGTAACCTTTTGCTTATCTGTGCCATATCATCACTTAATTTGCTCTCAACCACCTTAACATAAATTTGCGTTTTGGTAAGTTTACTATGTCCCAATATTTCACTTACAGTTTCTATAGGTCCTATATTGGTCAACGTTATCGTATTGGCAAATGTATGCTGGCCAATGTTAAGATAAGGGGTTCGGTGATACCGGGCATATCTTCAATTTTCATTAAGTAACTGTAATAAAGCATATTTATTACAGTTTAATAGACAGTTCAAGATGTCCTCCTAATCCTACTTCTATGATCTTCCTTAAAGTGGCTACTCGTACATCCTGTACATCATTTTCCACTTTGGATATGTAGGCTTTGGTCGTTCCGCATTTATCAGCCAGTTCAGTTTGTGTCAACCCTTTGGCCTTGCGGGCTTCATGAATTAATGCACCTAATTTAAACTCTTCAAAGCCTTGTTCAAATTTTTCCCGCTTTGGTGTTCCTTTATGGCCGTACTCTTTATCTATAAAATCGTCCAGCGTAATTAAATTATCGTTTTTCTTCATGGTATAACTCTTTTATTTTCAATGCCTTTTCTATTTCCTGCTTGGGTGTCTTTTGTGTCTTTTTTTGAAATCCGTTAGCCAGTACAATTAATTTCCCCTCGTCAAAAAAGCAAAATATCCTAAAAATATCATTGCCCGATTGAACCCTTATTTCAAATAATCCTGCTGTACCCTCCAAATGTTTTAAATAGGTTTCAGGTACATGCTGTACTTCCTCGATCAGTTTAAACGTCCAGATAATCTTATCTTTAACTTTTTGTCGTTGTTTAGCTAAGAACTCCGGGAAATACTGCTTATAGATCGTTATGGTTCTAAATTTAATAGTTGCGCTCATAACTTATACAAATATAAATAAAGTTGCCATTTCAGGCAACTTTATAATTAATGATATTATTCTCTCTCTTATTTGAATTGACACTACTGGTTAGCCATTCTCTTTTTTAGGTTCTGCATATCCTCGCTAAGTTTTTGTTCTACCACCTTTGCATATACTTGCGTAGAGCGTATTGTAGTATGTCCAAGCATTTTACTTACTGATTCAATC
>Ga0302221_10001073_pt1 | contig 18073 bp, 9 predicted proteins | sample II_Palsa_E2_1_FD_193517 | JGI IMG/M metagenome (GOLD analysis project Ga0302221, IMG submission 193517) | Peat permafrost microbial communities from Stordalen Mire near Abisko, Sweden - II_Palsa_E2_1 | ecosystem: Environmental > Terrestrial > Soil > Palsa > Peat permafrost | place: Sweden... | reverse complement strand
GACCGCGTCAAAATCGAGCTTGGCCTGCGGCGACGGCGCGTTGACGGTGATGGGCTCGGCTTCGGCGCAGAAAAACTCAAGCTGCAGCTGGGGCCGGCCGAGTTCGGTGAGCACGGCCTGCAGCAGCTGCCCGTAAGTTTCCGTCAGGCGCTTGCAGAAGAGGCGGGTGGGCACGCGAACAACCAAGCGATCCTCTTCGGAGCGCTCCAGACGCGTAGGACGAAACCAAGTGGCGAAACTGTGAGGATTCACCCGGCGTTCTGTGTGTTGAAGAATCTTATCCCAAAGGTTCATCGAGCAAATCTACCCTTCGCCACAATTTCCACCGCTGTGGAAATGTTGTGGGTATCCCCCACCCAGGCTGGCGGGATCGTTTTCGCTGGTAATTTTAGGTTTCGATGCTACGCAACGCGCCCCCGTGTTGCGCGTCGTATGAATGCGCGTCTCAGCTATGGGAGAAGCGAGCCGGGATTCTGCCTAATCGCAACGCAGGTAGCAAGAGAAAATTGAACGAAGAGCATGCACAAGCTCCACAAAAGATTCACAGCTTTTCCACAGGCGTCTTTTCTGTTGATTTTTGAAAAAATTTCTCTGGGCATGACGCGCGCTGAAAATTTTCTGCGGCCTCGCTTCCTCGAGGCCAAAAAAGCGTTGGAACACTCGCGTGGCTTCAATGCTTGGGCGCGGCTGGTGGTGTAGGCTCCGCGGGCCGGGCGAATTCAAAAACTCCGAGGCGATCCTCGGCCAGTAGAATGCGGTCGGACTCGACGAGAATCGCGCTGGGCTCAAGCCGCGTGCCTTCGGCGCTCGCCGCGCGATAGGCGGCGATGCGCCCGCCGTCCTTATCGAAGTGCACCAGCTCATCGCCCATGGCCAGCCACACTTCACTCGAGGCCGGATCCACGCCGATGGCGTTGATCACCGGCTTCATCTCGGAATCCTGGTTGCGATGCGCGAGCTTGTGGATATCAATGTCCACACCCGGCGCCGTGGGGACGGCTGCGGATTCCTTGGGAGACGGGATGGAGATTTCGTAGGCCGCGTAGCCGAAGCGGTCGTATTTTCGGATGGTGGCGTCGGGAAGATAGGTGAAGGCGAAATAAATAAATCCCGCGGGATCGCCGGAAAGCCGGCCGTGGCTCAAGTAGCGGTTGGGGCCCGCGGCCAAAGCGGCATTGGTGGGATCGCCAAAACTCCGGATCATGGTTCCGCGCTCGTCGTAGATGCTGACCAGGCGATCGGCGCGCAACGAAGCAATTGCGAATTCGTTGCCGGGCAAGGCCGCAAGCGAGGTGGGAGCGCTGACGCGAACCGAAACATCGAGCGAGCCATCGGGCTTAAAAATTTTCACCGCGTTCGCGCCGCGGTCGGCGACGAAGAGCCGGCCGCTCGAATCCACGTCGATGTCCTCGGCGTAAACGATCTTGGTGTCCCCGGAGCTGGCGTTCGGAATCTGGCCCGAGCGCTTTCCGCCCGGGGCGTAAACGTAGATGACCGTGGCAGGTTCCGCCAGCACGTAATACCGGCCGCTTGAATCGCGCTTCAGCGCGCGCACGCCCGCGCGGATCTCCGGGAACACGCGCGAGCGCGCGAGGATTTCGCGAACGATCTCCCGATTCTGTCCAGCCGCCGAAGCAGGAAAAAGGTTCCACGCGGAGACGCCGGCGATGGCGCAGAGAATCGCGAGAGACACGGCGAGTTGGGTGCGGCGCGGCATCGATCTGGGATTGTATTAGGTTATCGAACGAACAGATGCGGGACAGTGCAATCAGGTTTCCTGGGTGAACTAATCCAGGCGAAACTTCATGCGCTCGATCGATTCGGCGCGGCCGGTGGATTCGTCCACGACCAGGAGAACGGTGTTCATCTGCACGTCGCCTTCGGCCACGGCGAATTTCGCGGGCATCTGATCGAGGAAACGCTGCAACACGCCCTGCTTGTCCATGCCGATGACGGAATCGTGCGGCCCGGTCATGCCCACGTCCGTGATGTAGGCGGTGCCGCCGGGCAGAATGCGTTCATCGGCGGTGGCCACGTGCGTGTGCGTGCCGAGAACGGCGGAAACTTTTCCGGCCAAGAACCAACCCATGGCTTGTTTTTCGGAGGTGGCCTCGGCGTGCATGTCCACGATAATCACTTTCACATCCTGCGGAATCTGGGCCAACTCGCGCTCGGCGGCGCGGAAGGGATCATCGAGCGCAACCATGAAGGTGCGGCCCTGCAGGTTCATCACCGCGAATCCGGCGCCGTTTCGCGCGCGGCCAACGTAAAATCCCTTTCCCGGAGAGCCGTTGGGGAAATTCGCGGGGCGAATCAGCCGGGGCTCGTGCGGAAAAAAATCGAGGATTTCCTTGCGGTCCCAAACGTGATTGCCGCCGGTGATCACCTCGACGCCGGAGGCGAAGAATTCTTCCGCCAGCCGCGGAGTGATGCCGAATCCGGAAGCGGAGTTTTCGCCGTTGGCGATGCATAGATCGATTTTCTTCTGCGCCAGGATGTCCGCCAGCCGGTCGTGAACAATTTTGCGGCCGGGCGAGCCGACCACGTCGCCGATAAAAAGAATTTTCAAAGTTTGCCTTTCCCGGAGTGAGCGGAATCGCTCGCGGCCACCCTGCCGGCGGCATGGTGAGGAGCGGTCCACTTCGCCGTGGGTGCTAGGCCCTGAACCCCACGAATAGGTGGGTGCCCTGCGCCTGCTTTAAGGCTATCCAACCGGCCGAAACCAGCGGACGGCACAAGGGCAGGACGACGCGGACTCCCGGGGATCCAGTGTTGGTTCAAATAGGCTTTCGCAACGACACCTGCGTCGCAGGCCAACTCCAGCAAGCATTGTAACAGGAAACCGGAAGGTGGGATTCCGGAGCGCCGGACCGCTCAGAACAAAAACTTGAGGCCGAGCTGGACGAGGCGCGGCGGAGCGGCGTTGATCACCTGCCCGAACGTGGAACTATCGATATTTCCGTCAACCGCCTGGGGCCCGAAGAACTGTGCGTGGTTGAAAGCGTTGAAAGCCTCCAGGCGGAACTGCAGCGATTTCGATTCGGCGAGGCGCAGGTTCTTGAGCAGGGCCAGGTCGTAATTATCCATGCCCGGCCCGTGGAAAAATCTCCGTTTGGAGGTGCCCGGAGTGCCCAGGAGATTTTCGGAGAATAGCGCGGTGTTGAAGTAGGGGGATCCGTTGCGGGGATTTCGATTCAGCTTCAAGAGGCCCGGCGTGAAGTCCGGTTCATCCACTCCGTAATTATTCACGCCGTTGGGCTCCGAGCCCAGCAGCGAATTGTCTCCGTAATTCAGGAGCGTGACGGGAAGCCCACTGCTGAAATGCGTGATGCCGGAGACTTCCCAGCCTTCCGTCCAGCGATTCGCGGCGCGGAAAAGATGTTCGATGGGGAGCCGGTAGCTGTAGCTCACCACAAAATTGTGCTGCACATCGAAAGCCGAGAGCGCCTTGCTGAGCGCGGGATCGATGGGATTCACTTCTTCGCCCAGGTTCGAGGATTGGTCCAGCGATTTGCTGTAAGTGTAGCCGCCCAGCACGGTCAAGCGCCCGCTGGTATGGTGCAGGATGACCTGGAGCGCGTTGTAATTGGAATTGCCGATGGTGGTTTGATTGGCATTGCTGCCGAACTTCGAGCCCAAGGGCCCGCGCGTACCCTGATACACGTGGCCGGTGGAACTCGTGTAGCTGGTGTCTTCTCCGAATGGACCGCAGGGCGTCTGGGGAGGATTCGTAGGCAACAGATTGGCTGGATTACTCAGAAACAAGCACAGCGCCGGGTCGCCAGGATTTGCTTCCTCGAGCACAAGAAGCCGATGCCCCTGCGTGCCCACGTAATTCACGCTGAGCACGGTGTTGGCTCCGAGCCCGCGCTGCACCGAGAGAAAGTATTCTTCGGTGTACGGTATGCGATTCCTGACCGAATAGTTTGGAATCCCGGTAATCGGCTCGAACTCCGCCCAGTCCACGTCGGGATCCGGATGCCTGGCCGAAGTATTCAGCGGCGCGAGGGTGACCGGAAATACCTGCCCGAGATCCTGGCCGCTGGAGGCGGTGACGAAGGGAGTGCCAAACTCCGGCGGAGCCGGGCTGCTATAAGTGATTCCGTAGGGGGCATTGGCGCTCGACACTCCAATCGTGAGCGCTTCGATCGCGGTGTAGAACATGCCGAAGCTGGCTCGGATGCTGGTCTTGCCCGCGTCGCCCAGGATTTTCGCGAGCAGGCCATCTCCGGAAACACTCGGCGAATAGGCCAGCCCAATGCGCGGAGCAAAATCGCGATTTCCGGGAGGCGCCAGGGTTCGCGGAACTCCGGGATCGGTGGGATATAAAATACCCGCGGGCGCGCCGGGAAAAACGATGGATTGCTCGCCGGGCTCGAAGGTCGCGATCTGATTGTACTTCTCGTACCAGGGCTCGATGCGGTCCCAGCGCAAACCGTAATTGAGCGTGAGATTTTGCCGCAGGCGCCAGCTGTCCTGGGCGAAGAGCCCAACATATTTGTTGCGGGCGTAAAACGGCTGCAGCTGGCTTTGATTGTATTGGCTCGGAAGCCCCAGCAGGAAATCCGCGAAGTCCACTCCCGTTTGGGTCCCAAAGAAGAGAAAGCTGCCGTTAAACTGAGCCACGGCGTTCACGTTCACCTGATCGTAGTGAAATTCGCCACCGAATTTGAGGGTGTGTGTTGCGATGACTTTGGAGAAGCTGTCCAGCACCTGAAAGGTGTTGTTGGCCTGCTTGAGTTCGTTGGTATTGGTCCCGAATGTATAGCTATTGAAGCCCACGCTTTCGACACCTTCTGTTTTTGGCGATAGCGCCACGATCCCCGGAGTTCCTCGGCCCACGGTGAAGCCCTGCGACGCGAGACTGACGCCCACTCCTCCCACGGGTTTGCCCAGGTCATTCGCGTCGCGGAGAAAACCGATGCGGAATTCGTTCACCGCGGTCATGCTCAGCGTCTTGGTGTCGCCGAGGTTCAGCAACTGCGCGCGCCCGGAGTACGCGGCATTGAAGCCCGGAACATTTGCTCCGCCCTGACCCACGGGATACGGATTGTTCTGGGACCAATCGTCCAGGAAGTAGTAGGTGGAGACCAAGCCCCAGCCGGTGTTGGCATCGAGTCGGTAGGCGCCTTTGTCATCGCGCAAAGTCTGATTGAAAGCCGAAGTGGAGAAAGTGCCGTTTGGATTATTCGGTTTGGGAATGTATTGCAGCAGATTCGTGCCCGGCGCGATCCAGGCGCTCGGGGGAACGGTGGCGCCGGGGAAAACGCATGCGCTGGAGCTCGCGCAGGTTCCGCTAGCCTCGTGCACGGTCGCGGGATCGATGTAGTTGCCGCTGAAGTAGTAGGGCTCGCCGCTCGCGACAGGCTGGCCGAGCTTGCTCGAGAGCTCGGCGGCCACACCAGGCCCGCTGACGGTGCAGGGTAATTCGTACACGATGTGCGTGACCGGGTCCGTTTGCGCGCCGCAGAAGCCGAGCGGGTTGAAGCCGCTCGAATTGTCCGGCAGGTCCGAGAAATTGCCGGTGGTGCGGTCCTGTATGGAAGGCACTGGAATCTGCCCGGTGTCCGCGCCCTGCGTCGAACGTGTGCCTTGATAATCGGCGAAGAAAAATACTTTATTCTTGCGCAGGGGCCCGCCCAAGGTGCCGCCGAACTGGTTTTGGTCGAAGGTGCCGCGGGTGGGCGAAAAATAGCTGCGCGCGTCGAGGTTGGTGTTGCGCAAGAATTCGAAAGCGTCTCCGTGAAATGCGTTGGTCCCGGATTTGGTGATGACGTTGATTTGCCCGCCGCTGAATTCGCCGTATTCCGCGTCGAAATTGCTGGTGAGAATCCGGAATTCCGCGATGGAATCCAGGTTCGGAATAATTGCTGCGCCCATGTTCACGTCTTCTTCCACGTCGCTTCCGTTCACGATGAAGGCATTGGCGAATTCCCGCTGGCCGTTGATGGAAATCGTCCCGGGATTCAAATCGCCGGAGGGTGCGAGCGCGCTCGCTCCCACGTCCTGCACCGTCTCCGAAGTGATGGAGGTCACTGGAGCGACTCCGGGCTGAAGCGCGAGCAAATCGGTGTAGCTGCGGCCGTTCAGGGGAACGCTGGTCATCTGCACGCCGGTGATGAGCTCGCCCAGCTGCGTGCTGGCGGTTTCCACGTGGGTGGAGGCCTCGTTCACCTCCACCATTTCGGTTTTCGCGCCGATTTCGAGAACGAGATCGATGACGAGCGCGCTGTTGACATCGAGAACGATGCCGGAGCGTTTGCTCGGTTTGAAGCCCGCGAGCGTGACCTCTAGGTCGTAGTGCCCGATGGGCAGATTCAGGAAGGAATAGAAGCCTTTCTCATCGGTGCTAACCGTCCGGCGAACTCCCGTGTCCGTATCGGTCGCCGCCACTGTGGCTTTGCTCACCACTGCCCCGCTCGCGTCTCGCACCGTGCCGGAAATGCTTCCTCCCACGCCGGCCGAGACGGCGAGCGTGGAGCATGGCATCAATGCCAGGGACAAGAGGCAGAGAAATACGCGCCATCGATTCATCGTGCAAATGCCTTTTTGCCAGGGAGAAACTTTTTCCGTCTTCGTTCCATGATGACTATTGTTTCCCTGTTTCACGAAAGCCATCACCGGAGTGACGGGATTTTTGAAACATCGAGGCCCGGCCCTGTGCCAGCGGAGCAAGCCACAGAAGAAGAACCGCCGCCCCCGCTCGGCGAAATCCGGGAGCGGAACGTGAGTTCCAGTTGCAACTGATTTGCAACTAGGGATGCTATGCCAGTTGTAAATCAGTGTCAAGACCAAGATCGCCAGTTCTCTGAAACCGGCGACCCCACGAATTGCCGCGCGACGGTGGCATGGCGCCAGCCCGCTACTCCTTGTACTATTCACCACGAATGTAACTCGCGGTCACAGGAGCGAAAATGTCTGACGCCAATGTACTGTTGCTGAAGAGATGGTTTGAAGAAGTCTGGAACCAAAAGCGAGAAGCCACCATCCGGGAGCTGTTCGCGCCCGACGGCATCGCCCACGGCGTGAACGACCAGGGTGGCGACATCCAGGGGCTGGCTCAACTTCTGCCCTTCTACCAGCGGATCTCCGGCGCGTTCCCGGACATGAAGATTGTGATCGAGGACGGTTTTTCCTCCGGAGACAAAGTGATCGTTCGCTGGTCCGCGGAAATGCATCACCAGGGAGACACGCTGGGAATCGCGGCGAGCGGGAGGAAAGTGGCCATCGGCGGAATGACCCTGGCGAGAATCAAGGACGGCAAAATCGTCGAGGCTTGGGATAGCTGGGACAAGCTCGGCATGCTGCAGCAGATTGGCGTGGTGCAGTTGCAACAGGCGGCGCACGGCTAGCGCGTTAGGAAAGGCGCCGGGACAGAACGCCTTTCCCCCGCGTTGCCACCTGCCCTTAGAAGTGGAAACCCACTGTGCCGGTAATTGCCCGCGGCGAGACGTAATGCGTCCCGCTGAACGTGGACAGGAAGTTGTAGAGCACGTAATTGTTGGTCAGGTTGATCACCTCCAACCGCGCGCTCCACTTGTAGCGATCGCCGTGAAAGAGATTGTCGTGGCCCAGGGCGAGATCAAACAGATTGCGCTGCTGGATTCGCGGCGGGTTCAGATCGTCATTCTCTTTATTCGGCTTCGGCACTTTTATGAGCGTGGAGCTGAACTCCGACGCCGGGCAGTTGAAAGGAAGCGGCGTGGTGGGAGTCGCATGCACGCCGTTGCAGGTGAACCCGGCCTCGAATTCCTGATCCGCGGACAAGGGAATCGCGCCTACGTTGCTGGCTACCATGCTCACGTACGGCACGCCGCCGATCAGAACCGAGCCGGGGCAATCGTTAAACGCTTCGAGCCCAAAGCAGGGAGTGGCCCCGGCCACGAGTCCGCTGTCGTACCGCCAATTGAAGCCCACCCAGGGATATTTCTTCCAGGGCTGATACTGGAGGTGCGTGGTTTGGTTGAAGTGCTCGTCGTGATCGATGCGGAAAACTCCCGCGGGCGCCGCCGGATTGGCTCCCGCTCCGGCGGCCTGCGGGGTGAAGAAGCGCGCCGCCACGCTCGACATCACCACGAGCGCGGTCAAACCGTGGAAGTCGGGCACCGAGCCGCGAAGCGCGAATCCCGGAATCTTGGAGCGGTCCCACTCGATGGGGAAAGTGATCGGGGTGTTGCCGAGAACGCTGAAATCGTAGGCGTTGTGCGTGTACTTCCAGATGTATTCGCCGTCCAGCACGAAATACTTCCCGAAGGCCTGCTGCAGACCGGCGTGGAATTCATTGCGAAATCCGGGCGCGATGGGATTGGTGGAGCTAGCGGAACAAGCGAGCAGAGGGTTCAGAACGTCATTGGTGCAGCCGATGCTGGAAAGCACCAGATTTTCGTTAAAGGGAGATTCCAGAGTGCGCGCATAGGACACGCGAAGAACGGTGTTGCTGGGCTTGATGTTGTAAGCGATGCCCAGGCGCGGCTCCGCTTGTCCCGCGGTGGTTAAGCCATTGTACTTGTCGCCGCGGATACCCACATTGAAGGACCAGGCTTTCCAATTAATGGTGTCCTGGACGTATAACGCAAGCTCCTTGACGTCTGTGTGGAGCGGAAATAATTGCGAAGTTCGAAACAGGCTTCCGCCGCGCGTCAGATCGTAGGGCAGCAAGACTGGATTGAACAAAGGATACTCGTTGGCGAAGGTGGGATTGAAATTCGGGTTCGCCAGATTGCCGGGCGCGTTCAAATTGGCCGCATCGTTGGGGGCGAATCCAAGCCCCGCGCATTCCGACGGCGAGGTGACTCCGGCGGGACCAAAGACCGGAGTTTCGGTAACCAGCGACAAACAAGGCGCGTTGAGCGTGGGATCCACGATTCCCAGGCTGTCTTTTTCCGTCAGAAAAGTTTGCTCGTAGGTGATCCCGGCCTTGATGTTGTGGATCCCTTTCACGTAGGAAATATTTGCGCGAACTCCGGCGTTGGTGAGCGTGCGATCCTGGGCCACGGTCTCTCGCTGCAGGCTCGGCGGCCCGAGATCCGAAAAGGGATCGGTGCTGGGGTAGTAGTTATATGCGTCACGGCGGACGAAGGCGCCAACGGTCAACACGGTGGTGGAATTAATCAAGCGCGTCCATGACGGCGCGATGTTAAACGTGCCGATCTTTGAGCGTTGATCCGTGGGGCCCACGGCCTGGCCGCAAAATGCCGAGCTGGTGCAGCCCTGGGCCGCGCTGGGTGCGAATCCTCCATTGTCGAGGCCCACGCCTCCCTCGCCGGGCAGGCCCTGAGCGAACCACACGCTGGCATTCTGTGCGTCGTAAGAATTGGGGGTCTGGAACCAGGAACGCGTGTAGCCGAAGTTCAGATGGAGTGAATCGCCGGTCGAGATTTGATAGTCCACGCGGTCGAAAACATTTTCCTGGTTGCCTTTGTCATGCATGACGGAGAATTCGGGGGGATCGAGGAAACGCCCGCTATTGAACCCGCCCAGGGCGATGAAGTTCCCCCATTTCTGAGTTCCGTAAGCGAGATCGGCGCCCGCGGTGGAGGAACCAAACGCGCCGTAAGAAGCGGTTACGCTGCCGTGCGGCGTGGTAACGCCCAGGCCCGAGCGCGTGGTAGCCACAATCACGACACTGGTCTTGCCGCCGAATTCGGCGGGCGGCGCGCCGGAGATTACTTCGAGTGAATCGATCGAATCGATGGGGATTTGGTTGGAGAAAACCTTGCTCTGCTGGTCGGTGATGGGCTGGCCGTCCACGGAGAAGGAATTCTCCGCGTGGTCGCCAAGCCCGTGGAACAAACCGTTCGAGTCCGCGGCAATTCCTGGAGTCGTCAGCGTGACGAGCGAGCTGAGCGAGGAGGACTGGCTTTCCAGCGGAAGTTTCTCGAACAACGCGCGGTCCACGTCGGTGTGAAACGTCGAATCGTTCTCCAGCAGGTCGCCGCCGCCTTCGACAGTTACTGTGCTGGCGGCTCCCGCGAGTTTGAGCTCGACCTTCACTGCGACCGGCACGGCCGAACGAATTTCCACGTCTTGCGCGAAATCAGCGAAGCCCGCGGCCGTGACGCTCAAGTGATACGGGTTGAACGGCACGTTTGGGAAGGTGAAGCTGCCGGAGCTATCGGTGGTGGTAGTTCGTTCGAGCCCGGTGACCGGGTTGTGAATTGTGACGCTGGCATTCACCACTACGCCGCCAGATGGATCCACAACCGTGCCCGCAATGGTTGCCGATTGCGCCTGCACTCCCCGCGCGGTGAAGAAAATCAAGACACACAATGCCGCTGCTATGCAAAATGGCTTTCTGCAATTCATATTAAATCCCCCCATGGGCCGCTTGGGCCTGTCCAGTCGTTAGGTTTTTTGGGCTCGCGCGATATTCAGCTATCGCCAACGAGCGGCGAATGAGCGATGCGCGTGCCGGGTTTTTCCTAGGGATGGACTACGACTGGGAGGGAGGTGCGCGCGAGGAAATCTGGTGAAAGACTAGTTCGAGTTGAGGGTCAACGGACCTGCCCGGAGCCAATCGCAGGACCCCAGCCGGCGCGGGAAGCGTAGTTCCATACGAAAGATCGACGGTTACGGAATGGGCGAAATGGCAAACACGGCAATGCTGGTCATCATACGACTGGGCGTGCCAATGGCCGGCTGCCTGGAACGCAAATGAAAGCACCAGAGCCGCCACTGCAACCGCCAGAAACCGGTATATGGTTCCCCTGCGCATTACGTCGAACACCCCTATCGATGCTACTTAGACGCGGCTATGCCCGCAATGGTCACAAAAAATGTTTGGTTTCATCCGCCAACACGCTCTTCACACCTGCAACACGTCGCCTTCTTTCGCGACCATCTTGTAAAGAACTGGGCTTACGATCCGGCCCAGGAACAGGCGCGACACGAGCCCGGCGACGATAACAATTGCAAACGGCTTCTGCGAGTCGGAACCGATCCCCGTCGAGAGCGCCGCGGGAAGCAGGCCCAGGCAGGCCACGAGCGCGGTCATCATGATGGGCCGGAATCGCACGAGAGAAGCTTCGAACGTCGCGCGGAGAATGTTCTGGCCCTCGAGCCTGAGCTTGTTGATGTAGGACGTATCGATGACCGCGGTTTCCACCGATACGCCCATCAGCACGAGCAGCCCGAGGATGGAGGAGACGCTGAAGGGCGTATGCGTAAGTTTCAAGGCGATCAAAGCTCCCACCGGCTCAGTCATGACCACGCTTAACACCACGATCACCGGGAATTTCAGATTGCCGTAGAGGAAGAAAAGAATGGCGAAGATTAATAGCACGGTCAAGGGAGCGACCAGATACATCTGGCTCATGGCGGATAGGAATTCGCTGTACTCTCCGCCCCAGGCGAGCCGGTAACCTGCGGGCAAAGACTTCTGGATATCGGCAATGGCGCGCTCGCCGTCTTTGACCGCACTGGCGAGATCGCGCCCCTCAATGCTGTATTGCACGCCGATGTAACGCGAGTTGTTTTCGCGATAGATGAAGGATGCGCCGTTGGCTTCGCGAATATCCGAGAGCTCGCTCAGAGGAATTTGCTGAGCGGCGGGAGTGCCGACGAGCAGATTGCCGATTTGCTGGGCGTTTTCACGAAACTCGGGCTTCATGCGCACCACGAGATCGAATAGTCTCTCGCCCTGAATCACCTGCGTGGCGGCCTGCCCGCCGACGGCCGCTTGCACCACGGCCTCGACATCCGCGACATTGATGCCGTAGCGCGCAATTTTTTCGCGGTCCACCTGGACGATCAGACTGGGTTGGCCGAGTTCGCGCACCACCGTCAATTCCGTGAAACCGCGAACCTGCGAAAGGCGCCGCTTTATTTCGAGCGCTTCGTTTTGCAGCACGTTCAGATCGGAGCCGTAAACCTTTACCGCCAGCGCGCTCTTGAGTCCCGTGAGCGCTTCGTCCACTGCGTCTTCGGCCGGCTGCGTGTAATTGAAAATTATTCCGGGATAACTTTCCAATTTCTTTTGCAAGTCTTCAATCAGCTCAGGCTTGTTGTGAATCGAGCCAGCCTTCCAGGTGGCATCGTTGTACGGTTTCAATCCCACGTAGAATTCGCAATTGAAGAAGCCAGTGGGGTCCGTGCCGTCGTCGGGGCGGCCGAGTTCGGAACCGACTTCCGTGACCTGCGGGTACTTGCTCAGAAGATCCCGAATTTGGGGCGCGACCTTAGCCGCTTCTTCGTACGAAATGGTGTACGGCATAGTGGCGCGCACCCACAGCGCGCCCTCATCGAGGTGCGGCATGAACTCGCCGCCGATGAAGGGGACAAGCAGAAGACTTAGGCACAAAATTATCGTGCTGCCCAAAATCGCGATCCACGGGCGATCGAGGAACCACTGCAACTCCGAGGCATATTCATTCTTGATCCATTCGAATGGCCTGTTGGCGCGCTCGCGCACGCCCTTCCTGAACCAGTAGGAGCACATTACCGGCACAAATGTGAGCGTTAAGATGAGCGCGCCGACGAGTGCGACGGACATGGTGTCCGCCATGGGGTGAAAGAGTTTTCCTGAAGGCCCGCTGAGCGCGTAAATCGGAATGTAACCCGCGATAATCACAGCCACGGAATAAAAAATGGGACGATCCACGTCCTTGGCCGCCGCCAGGATCACTTCCTGCAGGTCGTATTGCTGCCCCTGGCGCAGGCCCAACTCGCGGTAGATGTTCTCAACCATCACCAGCGTGCCGTCAATGATGATTCCGAAATCGATGGCCCCGATGGAAAGCAGGTTTGCCGCAACTCCGTTGGCGTGGAGGAAAATGAAGGAGAAAAGAAGCGCGATGGGAATCGTGAGCGCGACTATCACCGCGGCCCGGAAGCTGACCAGAAAGAAGATCAGCACGACCAGCACGAGCGTCATGCCCAGGAGTAAGTTGTCCTCCACCGTGCTGATGGTGAGCTTCACCAGGTCGCTGCGATCGTAGTACGGCCGGACTTTCACATCCGGCGGAAGAATATGTTCGTTCAGCTCTTTGGTTTTTTCTTCCACGCCCTTCAAGACGTTTTGCGTTTGTTCGCCGCGAAGCATGAGGATGACGCCTTCGACGGTATCGTCATTCTTGTTGAATCCGAATTGGCCAAGACGCGGCGCGTGACCGATGACCACATCTCCCACATCGCGAACGCGCACCGGCACGCCGTTCTGCGAACCGATAATGACGCTGCCGATGTCCGCTTCATCCCGGATCAGCCCGAGCCCGCGGACATAGTAAAACTGTTCTCCCTGCGAATAGAACCCGCCGCCGGTGTTGGCATTGTTCAGGCTGAGCTGCTGGATCACGGTGGGCACGGTGATGTGATAGCCGTACAACCTCGCGGGATCGAGCAGCACTTGATACTGCATCACCGTGCCGCCGAATCCGGAATCGTCGGCCACTCCGCGCACCTGCTTGTATTGCCTTTCGATCACCCAATCTTCGAATGTTTTTAATTCCTGCGGAGAGCGGTCCGGGCTTTCGAGCACGTAGCGATAAACCAGCCCGGACGGGCTGGAGAGCGGCGCAAGGCCGGGCTGCACACCGGTGGGATAGGTCACTTCGCTCAGGCGCTGGAAAACAATCTGGCGCGCGAAATAATCGTCGGTGTCTTCGTCGAAAGTGAGTATCACGTCAGACAGGCCGTACAACGAAATCGAACGCTGGATGGCCATCTTGGGAACGCCATTCATTTCGACTTCCGTGGGCAGGGTCACCAATCGTTCGATTTCTTCGGCGGCGTGGCCGGGCCATTGGGTGATGATTTCCACCATGGGCGGCGACAAATCGGGATAGGCATCCACCGGCATGCGCTGGAAGGAGATTCCGCCCGCGACCACGATGAAGGCCACGAGCATCAGCACCAGGAATCTCTGCTTCAGCGCGATTTGGACGATGCGATTGATCATGGGATGCTTGCCGGTCTAGTGCTGGAACGAATTGGCGAATTGCAGAAATAGGCTGCCGTTGGCGGCCACTTTGTCTCCGGGCGAAAGCCCTTTTAGAATTTGCGTTTGTCCGTTTTCGCTTTGTCCGATATCCACCGGGCGCCGGCCAAATTGATTGGAACCGCTGGCCACGTAAACGAAGGGCTGATTTTCATCGTCGCGCAGGACGCCCGCGTCGGGAACGGCAATGGCATTGGAAATGATTCCGGCGGTTACGGTCGCGACGCAGTACATGTCCTTCTTCAATTTTCCGCCGTGATTATCAACCACGATTCGAGCCTGCAGAGTGCGCGTGTTGGGATCGAGCGCGGGCGAAAGAAACGAAATCTTGCCGGAAAACTTGTCGGGATAGGAATCGGTGGTCACCGTGACCGCGTCCCCGTCGTGCACGTAGGCCAGATCGCTCTGATAGACATTTGCCAGCACCCACACCGTGTTCATGTCTGAGATGGTGAAGGCTTGCGTGGTGCCCGCCTGCATCACCTGTCCCGGCGAAACCAAGCGCTCGACGATTTCTCCGCCGATGGGAGCGAGCAAGGGAATCTGCGCGGAGATGGGAGATTTCTCCAGATCCTCGGGCTTTGGTATTCCCAGAATTCTCATGCCTTCCTGAGCCGCGCTTAAGTCCGCCTGCGCCTGGATGCGATCGGACTCAGCCTGCAGCAGGTCGCGGTCGGCGATGGCGTGATGCGCAAAAAGGTCCTTGGCGCGGTCGTAGTTTTTGTCCGCCACACGGAAGGTGTCGCGCGCTTTCAGATACGCAGCCAAAAGCAGCGAATAATCCGGGCTGCTGACTTCCAAAAGCGGCTGGCCCTGGCGCACGTGCTCGCCGGGAACCACCAGGATCTTTGCGACCGGCCCGCCCACTTGCGTTATCACCGGCGTGGTATTGAATGCGTTGTAAGCCACGGCTCCGGTGAGCCGCAGCGTGCGCGTAATCTTGGAAGGCTGCACGGTTACCACCTGCACGTGGGACATCTGGTCCTCGGGAATGGTGAATAATGCGGGCGTCTCGGACTTCGATTCACTTCCCGAGAACGAGGTCATTTGATTCGCGCCGCGCTCCGAGCTGCATCCGGCGAGCGCTATGGCCAGCAGCGCGGCGCAAACGAAATGCGCGGTCCGCTGTGTGATTTGCGGTGGCTTGTTCATGGCAAACTCCTCACTCCCACCGCCTCGCGCAGCTGCTCGACCGCGGTCAGATAGGCCGCGAGCGACTGGCGATAGGCGAGTTCCGTGGCGCGGTAGCTGCGCTCGGCATCGAGAAAATCCAGCAGGCTGGCGGCCCCGCGCTTGTAGGAATATTCGGTGATATCGCGCGATTGCTTGGCTACGTCCAGATAGCCGCGGAGGTACAAAGAAACAATCTCATCGTTATCGCGGACCGCTTCGTAGGCGTTCAGAACGTCGCTCAAGACCTGATCGTTCGAGGCGAGTTCCAGCTCGCGAGCCTGATTGATGGCGTAATTGGTGCGCGCGATTTCGCCCTGATTGCGATTGAAGATGGGAATCTGGAAGCTGCCGAAAAGCGAGGCGGTATTCGTGTCGCTCACGTGGTCGTAATTGAACGTGCCGGTGACGTCCACCTTGCCGTTGGCCTTGGCGAGTTCGTACTGGCTCTTGGCCGAGGTCACGCCTTGTTGCGCGGCGCGAAAGTCCGGGCGGTTCTGCAGCGCCTGGGCCTGCAGGTCTTCGAGCTTGAGCCTGACCGGGATGTAATCGAAATCTCCGGACACGTCGAAATCGGGCCCCACCGTTTGGTATCCCAGGAATTGGCGCAGGCCCACCAGCGCCTGAATCTTGGAAAGCTGCGCCTGGGCCACGTCGCTCTGGAACTGCAGCAGCTGGAGCTTAATTTTCAGAAAATCGCCTTCGCTGATGTCGCCGGCGTTGTAACGCGCCTGGCCGATGTCCACCGTGTTCTGAAAGCTCTTCATGTCTTGAATGGCGAGATCGAGGGTGGATTCGGCCAGTTGCACGCTGACAAACTGCTGCGCCACGTTGAAGGTAAGCGTGCGCTCGTTGTCCGCCACCGTTGACGTGGTCACCGCCGTTTGGTCCTTGGCCGCTTGCAGGCGATGCTGCCGCTTTCTTCCGCGCTCGAACAGGTAGGAAATTCCCAGGTCGAATTGCGCCGTTTCGTCGATGTACTCGGAGTTGAACTCGTTGGGCTGAAAGAGCGGGAGGAACTGCGCGTCGGCTGTGAATGTCGGATTGGGGCGCAGGTTCGCGGTGATTTCTTGCGCCTGATTTTGCTGAATGGTCGTCTGCGCGGCCTTCAAGGTGTGGTTGTGTTCGAGCGCGAGTTGTATGGCTTGGTCGAGCGTCAGCCGGACCGCGCCGTGAACTTGCGCCGAGGGCGTCTGCATCGTCGGCGTGCTAGGCGGCTGCGGCGGCTGCGGTTTGCCCTGTGCGCTGGAGTCCGGCGCCAAAATGCACGCGCAAAAACACACCGCGAAAAAAAGCACTGCGAGTCGCACACGTTGTACGCACATAGTTTTCAACCTCTGCTGAACGGATAAAGTGAATCGGAGCGCCAGAAGCGGCGCGCAACCGAACGAGGCAATTAGACGGCGGGCGGTGCGCGGGCCGGAAGACGAGGCGCCAGACGGGCCGGCGCAGAAGCAGGCTCGGAAGGATCGGGCCGGGTACCCAGCTGGGCCAAGGCAGGCGTGCGGTCGCTCGCGAGAGGCCGCTCCATCACCTGGTGGCTCAAGTGGCAGATCGAGCAGTTCGTCGGAGAGCAATTCGCATGGTTGTGCCAGACGCTTCCGAGCGTCATGGCCAGGACGATAAGCGCCACCAGCACGACCGGCGCCAGCACATAGCGAATTGCCCTTGTTTTACGCATTGTTCGCGGACTTACCGCAGACCCGGTGTAATCATATAGCAGATGGCAGGGGACACCAATGGGTTGTGTCCGGACGCATCGCCCAACGCCAGGCGCGCTTCAATTCGTGTGCTCGAGCGCCTTTTCCACCATGGCTACGCACTTTTCCACGCGCTTGCGCAGCGGCCCGTCAATTTCCTGCTGGCGCTGGCGCAGTGTGAAGGCTTCATCGGCGATATTCAGCGCAGCGAGCACGGCCACCTTCAGCGAGTCCACCATGTGCGTGGACTCCGCCACCGTGCGCATTTTGGCGTCCACATAAGCCGCCAGATCTTTCAGGTATTCTTCGTTGCCGTCGGCGTTGACGTTGTAACTCTGGTCGTAAATCTCGATTTTCACTTTGCGCTCCCGGCTGAGCTGCCGCCATTGTCAGCCATCGGAGGCGCGCGCGCAATGGGGTTGTAGCGGAGCAGGAGAAGAGATTCGTGGTCGAAGCAATTCAGCTTGCGCGCAGCGTGGCGCCCAGCTTTTGCTCGAGTGCGGTGACGATGCGCGAAGTGAAGTCCGCGAGCTGTGCGTCCGTGAGCGTGGCCCGCGCGCTCTGGAACTTTGCGCGGATCATCAGCGAGAATTTTCCGGCTGGGACTTGTCCGCCGCGGAACAGGTCGGCGGCTTCTACGGTTTGCAGCTCCGCGATGCCCAGCGCGCGAATGGCGCCGGAGACTTGCGCGAACGTCACGCCGTCCGCAAGCACGAGCGAGAAATCGCGTTCCACCGCCGGATAGCGCGGCAGCAGCACAAAGCGCAGCGCGGCGCGCGCGGATTCGATGGCTACGAGGAACGGTTCGAGCTTCCACTCCGCCACGTACACATCCTGGCGCAGCTTTAATTGCTCGGCGGTGCGCCGAGCAAGTTGCCCCGCGAAGCCCAACGCCTCGCTCTTGCCGCTTGCGAGAGAAATCTGCGTCGCGCGCGAGCCTGCCAGCCACTCCGGGCCTCCCGCCTGCCACACAAACCCGCCGGCGAGTTCGCCGATGCGGTCGAGGTCACCTTTCAAATCCGCGAAGCCGTATTCCCGTGCGGCTTCGTGAATTGTCTTTTCGCGCGCGAGGCCGGTCGCGCCCAGGGTGAGCACGGAAGTTTCCACTGGCTGGCCGTCTCGCAGTTCGTAGGATTTGCCGATTTCGAACAGGCGCAGATCGCGCTGGCCATGGTTCAGGTTCCATTCGATGGCGCGCACCATGCTGACCACGCCGGTCGAGCGCATCACCGCAGCGTCTTCCGCCAAGGGATTGGCGATGACCGCAGGG
>Ga0302221_10001072_pt1 | contig 18077 bp, 1 predicted proteins | sample II_Palsa_E2_1_FD_193517 | JGI IMG/M metagenome (GOLD analysis project Ga0302221, IMG submission 193517) | Peat permafrost microbial communities from Stordalen Mire near Abisko, Sweden - II_Palsa_E2_1 | ecosystem: Environmental > Terrestrial > Soil > Palsa > Peat permafrost | place: Sweden... | reverse complement strand
CCGAAAACTATAAAGTTAGACCTTCCGCTTATAAATATCGCGGCAATTAATATTATAAGATATCGACGCAATTTATAAGACGACCGGGCTATAACTTTTAATACTTCTCTTTACGAGATAAACTACTTAATTATAAAAAAGCTTATAGACGAGACGGACGACTTACGGATTCGAGAGACTCTCTTAAAGCCATATCAAGACCTTATAGACGCCTTTTCTAAAGCGGCTTTTGATTCTTTACTTTTAAAGCGTCTATACGATTATAAGATTTAATTTACGGGTAGTATTATAAACGACTTATTATATACCCTCCGTCACTAATCTATAGACGAACTCTGAGCCGTAAAGCAATACTTAATTGAGAACCTTTATAAAGGCTTTATTAAAGCTAATTAAACACTTTTTACGGCCCCGATTCTCTTTATTAAAAAGTATAACAGATCGTTACGGTTTTATATCGACTATTATAAGCTTAATAACTTGACCCGTAAAGACTAATATCCGTTATTATTAATTGAAGAGACTTTAACTAAGCTTAATAAAGCTCGGATCTTTATAAAACTAGACATCTGACAAACTTTTTACCGAATCCGGATATATTTAAATTCCGAAGAATTAATTACTTTTCGGACCCGTTATAGAACTTATAAATATAAAGTGATGCCTTTCAAGCTGATTAACAGACTTATAACGTATCAACGGTTTATAAACAATGTCTTATTCGACTATTTAAATGACTTTTATACGGCTTATTTAAACGACATTTTCATTTATTTAAAGAATGAGCTCGATTATTAAGAACACGTCCGTAAAGTGCTTTTACGGCTCCGCGAAACAAGTTTATAAGCCGATATTAAGAAGTCCGAGTTTAATGTCCGTTATATAAAGTACTTAAGCTTTATTATAAGTACTGAAAGAATTAAAGTCGACTTAGAAAAGACAGAAACTATCCGTAATTGAGAACCCTTTATAACTATTCGCGGTATATAGTCTTTCTTTAAGTTTTATAACTTTTATCAGAAGTTTATTTTGAATTATAAACGGATCGCTCGTCCGTTAACGGCCCTTACCCGGAAAGAGAACCCCTTCTTTTAAAATACCCGTTACCGAGCTGCTTTTATTGAGTTGAAGAACCGCTTAATTGACGTACTATTACTTGTCTACTTTAATCTTCAGTACGAGTCAATAATAAAGACGGACGCTTTAAATAGAGTCTTCGGAGGAGTGTTATTACAGCTCTAGCCGAGTCATAAATAGCACTTAATAGCCTATTATTTAAAGACTATGATTCTAATTGAGATCAATTACTTGATTTATAATAAAGAGATACTGGCCATCGTACGAGCCTTAAAGGCTTAGAGGCCAGAGCTAGAAGGTATACTAACCCGAATACGGATCGTCTTAAATCACAAGGCCTTAGAATACTTTATGACAATTAAAGCTTTGATTAAAAGACAAGTACGATAGGCCGAAACACTCTCGCGGTTCAACTTTATGATTATATATAAGCTTAATAGTCAGAATAAAGCTGACCCGCTCACTTATAAAGACTAGGAAATAAATAATTAAATAGTTATAAAGATTTCGACCCGTATATAAACGCTCTTACGGCCTGAAAATCTAGACCCGCGGATTATTACGGACTTAAACCTCGATCCAATGATCGATATTATATTCGTAGACCTCGCCGAGGGCTCTTACGACTTAATTGATAATCTCTTATAAGTTAATCGGACGAGTACGGACTTAAAACCACTCCGCCAAAGAGTTACAGACGGGAATTCTAGTTAGACGCTCCGTAATAAACTACTTCTCTTCGAGGATCGCTTAATAATATTAAAAGACGACGACTTCAAAGTACGTTTATTAAGTAAAATATATAATCAAGTATCAATAGTTTACTTTGGCTAATTAAAGACGTCAAAGTTAGTCTGTAAACGTTATTACTAACCGAACCTTTATACGTTTATCAATCGCTTTATTAATAATTATTAAACTTATCATCAATCCCGCGCTCTTTAAAACAAGCCTTTAAGTTTATTTAATCCGCTTTTAATCTCAGACCGTCTGTAATAATATATATTTATAGACTTTAAAGAGTTCTTATTTAATAAGTCTAAAAGAGATATATTAATAGTATTTATTTGTCGCTTTAATAAAAAGTCAATCTCAGTACTTTATTATAAAAATACGGACGTAAAAGAGACCGCCCGGATTTATCTTAACCGCGTATAACGTTATTATAGACTAATAGACACGATAATATCCGATCGCGGTCTATAATTTATCTTAGAGTTTTAAAAGGAGTTTAATCGGATTTTAAAGACGAAGATTAAATTGTTTATAACTGATTACGCTTAAACTAACGGCTAGACAGAAAACATAAATTAATAGATTGACTAGCGCCTTCGTCCGTTTATAAATTATTATTAGAATAACTAGTCGAAACTGATCCTTATTATAAACTATGCTCAGGCTACGCTGTCTTAAGATTCTATTACGTTACTTTTAATACAGATTGAGCTAAGCTATGTCCTTTATATAAGCTTCGACTAGTCCCGGCTTATTACGGACGAACCCGTAAGCGTCCGTAAGTAATTCTCACGGGACGAAGCCGTCGAGTTTATTAAACGGATATATAACGCTTAAAAAATCGCTTATAACGGAATTTAATAAGCTTAAGAGAGCCAGCGGCGGCAAGTAAATAAACACCGCCGACTTATAGACTTTTAAGTTAAAGACAAGGTTTACGTCTTTATTAAGAGCTGGAATATAAACCGCTTTAACTATAAGCTCGATTAATAGATAAAGGGTCTATATACAGTATTAAAGTAAGTAAAGAACGCTTTTCGGATCGACTTATTACCTTCGATCAAAATCCACCCCGTTATCTCGGCCGATAAGCTCCGTAAAACTACGGACGACTTATTATTAAGCTAGATATAAAAGCCGGGACTGCTTATAATTGTCAATAACTAAGATGAATAAGGCGTAAAAGAGATTTTAGCCTTTTATAACTATTATAAAAAGCTATAACATTAGGCGAAGTGAGCGAATAGTGAACCGGACTTAACTTAATATTATGCTTCGAACTTTATAAGTTGTCCGCATAAGCTTAAAGAGTTCTATGACAAGAATCCAAGTTTACTAAGCCCTTTACGTTACTTTATATACTGATTACGGAGTTGGGAAAAAGGTATAAACGAGTTAGAATACTATAACGACGAGGACAAGCTTTTATAAAGCTCGCGGACGAGCTTTACTCGAAGGAAGGGGTAATGTCACGGGCCTGCCTTTGAGGCCGCGTGTAACCCTTTACTGGGCCTGATATAAAAAGAGAATAAGTCAAGTGATCTGTCATGTGATTTCCTCACGGACTATTACAGGCTATCTGTAAAAGGGAATAGCCTCAAACCTGACCTGTATCAAGTCCGTAGACTTCATCTCCCTTCTTTAACGTCGAGCACTCGTCTCTTCTTTTCTCTTTAACTTTAGATCTTTAATAGAACTGCCTCTTACTCTCTTGATTATCTATTACACTTGTATATATTATAAGTAAAAGTGACTATTAAAGGGCTAGTAGATTGAGTTCGTGACATTAATTATTCAATTTAATAAAATAATTATTAACTTATTTAAAACTTTATTTATATAATAAATAATTTAAATTCAAAACTTTGACTTTAAAGTCTATTATATTAAAAGAATAATATATACAGCCGTAAACGGACTTTTTAAAAGATTAAAGACAGTTTTTAATAATATAAATAAAATTAAAAAAGTAAATATTAATAATTAAATCGCGATTAAATTAAATTAATTAAAGACGACTTAATTATAAAATAATAAAATAATAAACGATAAGTTAAAAATATAAAAGTAGTCTTTTAAAGAATACTTTCCGAAGCTTTTTAAAAAATGTTTTAAAATACGTTATTATAAAGAATTAATTATAAAAGATCGTTAATAAAAATATACTTCGAAAATTAATAATTAACTTTTATAAAAAAAAATAGAAAGTTATAAAAGAGTATTATAATAAGTTTAATTATTAAAGTAAAAAGAATATTTATTTATAAGTCGTTATAAAGTATTTTTAAAAAAGATATTTCACGGATTATAAAGCTTATATTAAAAACTATTTTAAATATTAAATAAAAGCCGTAAATAAATAAAAAAAGCGATGTATTTTTTAATAATTAATAACTTTATATAGAAATAAGCCTTAAATATTATTTATATATTAATAAACAAAGTTTATAAATATATAATAATCAAAAGAAATGATTTCTTTAAATAATATAAAACACGCTTTTTATTAAATTTTAAAACTAAGTAAATCGCGGACTTTATTTAAAAAGATATTATTTATTAATATAAGTTATTTAAAAAGTTAATAATAAACAAAAGTATAAAAAATATAAAAGAAATGATTAATATTTTAAATCTTTACGAAATCTATCGTATTTAAGTCTTTATTTATTACTTTATAACGAATAATATAATTGAGCGAAAATATAAGCCTTTAATTAATAATCTTTTTAAAATGATTAAAAGAGAAAAAAATAAAAAAAAGTAAAGAATATACTTTTATTCAATTCTTTTTATTAACTAGACTATAACGAATAATATAATAAAACATACTTTATTTTATTTAATATATAATAAAAAAGTTATTCTTTTAATAAAAAGACGATTTTTTATTTAATAAATATTAAATTAAAAAAGTATTAAAACTCGGATTAAATTGATTATTATATAAATAAAACATTTCGAAATAAAAATAAAAGACGTAAATGAAGTTATAATATAAAAGATAAAAAAGTATTAAAAGAATAAAGACTATTTTAATAATAATTATATTATTTAAAAGATTGAAATTAAAATAAAAGATTTAATTTTATAATATGATATTAATAAAAAAGTCAATATATTTAATAAATATAAGCTCGAATATAAGTAAATAAGTCTTTATAAAGTTTAATATATTAACTCGAAATATAATACGTATTAATTAATAAAAATAAATAATATTATTTTAAAAAAAAACATTTTTAAAAAAATGTTTAAAGAAGTTTAAACAGCGTAAAAATCATTTATTTTTAAACTTTAAAAATAAGTTTTATATTATAGTCGCGTTTTTATTTTAATTAATAAACTTATATATATCTTTTATTACTTTTAAAACTTTACGATTTATATGTCTTAAAGTTTTAAAACTTATTATTTAAGTTTAAAAGCTTTATTTTATTATTCAAACATTATAAATCATTTATTTTTATTTAAAACTCTTATTAAAAACATATTATTAAAATGAAGAATAATACGCGCTTTTATTAAAATATAAATAAGATTAATATTTTCTTTTCTTTTATTAAATCCTTTAAAAAGTCTTAAGAATATTATTGAGAGTATTTTAAACGAGTAATAAAAAGACATTATTATAATAAATATTCCGATATATTTTAAAAAATAAATTAAAGATTAATAAAAAAAATAAATTTAAAGAATTAAAATTCAATTTATTTAATTTATTTAAAAAAGACAAATAATCATTATCTTTATTTATTAAGCTTTAATAATCATTATTAAAGACTAAAAATTTTAAGCGCCGATTATATTAAAAGACTAAACCTTTTATTCGCTTTAAAAGATTTCCGATTATATTGAGTCTTTATTTAAAAAAAAGCGATATGAAGTTTAAGTTTCGATTAATAAAAGGCTTTACGAAATTTATATAATAATTAACGAAGTTATACGTCAATTCTTTAAAAAAGTATAAGAGAAGAAATATTATATTATAAAAAAGAAGTCAAATCAAGTTTTTAAAACTGATTTTAAAGAGTTTAAAAAGTCAGTGAAGTTTATAAAAAGCGTTATTAAAAGAGTTAATTCTATCTTTTATAAATTAAAAAAGTTTATTAATAAATATTCGAATAATAAATTAATTAAAACTTTTAAATATATAAAGGCTGAGTTTTTAAATATAAGTCATATAATTTAATTGAAGTTTTCTTTTTTTATTACTTTAAAAAAAGACTTTCAGATTATAATATATAAGATTAATAATAAGATTTATTAAAGATTAATAAAACCGGTCAAATACTTATATAACGACGTCTTGTCTCTTAAATCGAAACACTTTTAAACAATTAATAATAAAGTCGGTTATACTTTTACTCTTTTATAAATTGATATAAATGTACTTTTAAAAGCCGGTCTTAAATATCACGCTTTGAGATTACTTATTTTAAGCACTCGGAATATATTATTTCTAGAGTTTAAAAATAAAAAGCCTTTAAAAGTTATAAAAAAAGACTTTAAACTTAATCTATTAATAAAAAAGATATATAAAATTGACGACGAAAGTAATAAGATTTGAAATAATTTTATGACTTTAATTAAATAAAGAAAGCGCCTTTAAAAAGATGATATAAGCTTTTTTAAATCATAAACCTTTAAAAAATAAATACTTAAGAATATTAAACGTATTAACACGTTTAAACGCTAAAAACAAATCAAGGCTTAGAAAAAGAAGCTTATAATAAATTAAATTTTATTAATAATATAATACGACTTTATTAATATTAATAAAAGCTTAACTTTTGAGACTAATAAAAGTGTAATTGAAGTTAAAAGTATTATTAAATCTTTAATCGGCTCTTTAATAAATGAAAGAGATAAAACTTTATCTCGTCTTATTTCTTTAAAATAAAAACTCGAAACTCTTATACTTAAACTATTTAATATAAAGAGAGACTATAACATTAAAGAAATCACGAGAAACGAACTTAATAAAAGAATTAATATTCGAACCCGTTTCTTGAAATAAAGTTATAATTACGTGATATTTAAAGTTTAATTAATTGCCTTTAAAAACTTCGAGTTCGAAATGACTTTTTTTAAAAGGCATAGAAAATCCTTACTTCAATCCCTTTAATAAATTAGAGCTTATAATATACTTTGTTTTAAATATTATAAGACGATCTTTAAGCGGTTTAAGCTTTAGTCTTTTTATTCTTCAAATATAAAAGTATATATCGATGTTTTATTGAGAATATTATAAGTCACTTCGAATTAAAAAAGAGAAGTTATTAGACTTTCAATTGCGGCTCGCAGTCCTTTAATTATAATATACTTTAAATAAATTAAGAAAGTTTAAAAAATCTAAAAGAGAAGCTTTAAACTCTTAAAGTTTAAATTTATTAAAAACATCACTTAAAAGAAGAGAATTAAAAAGTCTGAGAATCTTAAGTATTACTTTTATTAAAAAGTCTTAAATTTGAACACTTTTATAATCTATAATTATATATATATTAAACGACTTTTTCAGTTCTTTTATAAAGACTTTGAATTATAAAAGCTCTTTATTAAAAAGATGAACATTTATAAATAATATTACTGGAAAAGTATTATTTTAAAAGACTTAAGCGAGTTAATTCGAATTATATAGAATATTATTAAGTAGTAGTTTATTCGTTAATGTCTATTGAATTATTTTATATATTTACGACTTAAGACTGATTAAACCACTGCTCTTTACACTTTTCTGACTTTATTACGCTGTTTAAAAAAGAGAGAAGAAGTGATTGACTCTTATTATTAAAAAGATAATCATTTACTTAAAAATAACCGAGTATATAAAGTTATTAATCTTATTTTATTTTACTTTAAAAGGACTTATTTAAAGTCGAAAAAAGAGGGTGTAATTAAGTAATTTAAAGGCTTAAAAGTCTTGACTAAAAGTCTTAATATAATCTATAATTAACTCTTTAAATTAAATACGAGCCGATTAAATATCTCTTTAAATACTATATATAATAACGAAGCCCGTTCTTTAAGTAATATAATTGATGAAATAATAAACGAGAACGATGAAAGAGACTATGTTTATTATTAAAACTAATAACGACGAGCATTTAAAAAAGCTTTATATTTTAAAAACGAGATCTTTATTTTATTTAATTATATTTTAAAATATAATTAAGCTTGGTTTTCTTTAAGACTTATTATAAAAGACTCGGATAAGCTTAAATTCTTAAAAAACGGAGTTAATATTAATATTTAAAAGCAATATATATTAAATATAACCTCTTTATTTTAATTTCGCTTTAATAACGGAATTGATTATTGTCTTGCCTTTTTTCTTCTTTAAATTCGATTAAAGGGTTTAAGACTGATTTCTTAAGCCTTGACTAGTTTTTCTTTATAAAGAGAATAAAATAATAAGGACTATATATTCTAATTAAGAAAAAAGAGTTATTTTATAAATTAAAACGGTAATAAAGAAGTTTAAAAAGAGAGAAGAAGTTATATTTAACGATATATCGTATTAAAGACGTTAAGAAAAGAAGGCAGAGCTTTTTAAAAACAAAGACTCTTTTTTTAATATTAATGACTTAGTTTTGTCTTTTTTTATAAGTCAATTTATTAGAAATTCAAAGCTTAAAAAAAAAGAGAGTAAAGAGAATTTATAAGTCTCACTTATTAAAGTTATTGAATTTATAATACTTATTATAAAAACTAAAAGAGTCTTTATTCTTAATAAGTTCTCTTATATAAAGATTAAAGCTTTAAAGAGAACTATTATTAATATAATTAAAGCTTAAAAAGAGGAAGTTTAATATGCCCTTGTCTTAAGAACTCTATAAGCTGAAAACACTTCATTAATATTATTATTTGTCGAAGCACTCATTTTAAAAACAAAAGAGGTAAATTAAGAAAATATTGACGCAGCGGCTTTAAAACTTATTTCTAAGCCTGACTTTTATAATACTAAAGCTTAAACTGTGCTTAAGAGCTTATAAGCTTTATTTGACTCATATATAAGCTTTAAATTACGGGATAAACTAATAAAAAAGAGTTTACTTCTTATATTTAAGATATTTATTTTAATAAACGGTTTAAAATTATTTATTTAAAGAGAGGCCGCTTATATAATTAATTATTTCATTGAATTAATACTCGGGACGAGCACGTTTATATAAGGGGACGTATATAATAAAGTAGTCTTAAGCGCTTAAAGCTTTTTTTAATTGCTTTTTTTAACGGGAAGTTTTTATAAGAGTAATTGATCAAAGCCAGTAACTTAAAAACTTCAGTTATAAAATACGATTCATAATCATACTGTTTATAATACGTTATATGAGCTTCAATTGACAATACTCTTCGTATATTCGATAGTATTTCTTATTAATACAATTCGGTCTTATAATAGCCCAACTCTCTTCTTTTATAATATATAAGTATAATAAATAATTAAAAGAGTAAAAAGCAGTTTTATTAAAGATTTAAAGTTAAAGAGAAAAAAAAAAACGAGTGTTCAATATTAAAGAGAATAAATTAAGTTTATAAACTTAATATAAGTCAAGTTTAAAACTATTCTTTTTTACGGATGGCTTATAACAGTTTATAAAGAAATCACGTGACAGATCACTTGACTTATTCTCTTTTTATATTAAGCTCAGTAAAAGATTATATATAGCTTTAAAAACAGGCTTATGATATTATTCTCTTTTTTAAATAAAGCTCGTCTTTAAATTTTATAAAAGTTTGTTTTTATTCTTATAATACTTTAACTCGTTTATTTCTTTTTCTCAGTTTTATAATCAGTTTATAAGATAATGTAAAAGGCTTAATAGTTTTAAATTCTTATTATAAAACTCTTTAAACTTATATAAACAGTTTATAAAATTCGAAACGTAATATTAAATTAAGTTTAATTTATTATTTTTTTTACTTCGTTTAATATTATAACTTTTTATAATAATTATAAGAGGTTAAGATCTCTTTAACGTCTTATTTATTTTAATTATTAATAATTATAAGTAGTTTTAATTCTTATATTTAATTTAATAAAAGATTGTCAATAGTTTTATAAAGTTTATCGGCCGAGATAATAAAATAAATTTAAATCGAAGATAATAAGTCAATTTAAAAAGCGTTCTTTATTTACTTTAATATTATATATAGACTCTTTATTTATTAATCGAGCTTATAATTAAAACGGTTTATATTTTAACTTTTAATTAAAACGTAAACTTTGTCCCCGATTTAAAAGTTTATAAATCGACGGTATTTATTCGCTTATCGCCGCTGACTTTTTTAAACTCATTAAATTCTATTATAAGCGATTTCTTAAGCGTTATATATCCGTTTAATAAACTCGATTGCCTCGTTTTATAAGAATTATTTACAGACGTTTATAAATTCATTTATAATAAGTTAAGACTAATCGAAACTCGTATAAAAGACGTAGTTTAATTCAATTTATATTAAAGATAACGTAATAGAATTTTAAAGAAGCGTAGTTTAAATATAATTTATAATAAAAATCAATTCCGATTAATTGTCTTAATAATAATTTATAAATAAACAAAGACGTTAATCAATTTATTAATTTATATTTTCCGTTTAATCGTTAATTTAAATATAATCGGTTATAAATAGTTTAATCTTTGTCTTTAAAACCCGATTAAACTCTTTTTAAAACTTTGAAATGAATTATAAATTATAATTAAATATTATTATGTTTATTAATTTATAATAACATTATATATAGTTTAAATAAATCCGGGCGGTCTTTTTTATATCTGTATTCTTATAATAAGAAATAGAGATTAATCTCTTATTAAAGCGATAAATGAATATAATTAATATATTTCTTTTAAACTTATTAAATAGAAATTCCTTAAAGTCTATAAATATATATTATTAAAAGCGGTCTGAAATTAAAAGCGGATTAAATAAATTAAAGGGTTTATTTTAAAAGACGTAAGAATAATAATAAGTCTAATAATTATTAATAAAGCGGTCGATAAACATATAAAAATTCGGTTAATAATATCGTTCACAGACTAATTTAAACGTCTTTAATTGGCCGGGATGAATTATTAATATTTAATTATATACTTCGTTTAATAAACGTATTTTTAAGTTATTGTCTTTAAGAATTATTAAACGGTCTTCAAAGAGAAGTAGTTTATTATAAAGCGTTTAATCCGAGTTCTTATTTATAACTCTTTAATAAAGCGGTTTTAAGTCCGTACTTATTCGATTAATTTATAAAAGATTATTAATTAAGTTATAAGAACTCTCAATAGGGTTTATAAACGTAATATTAATCATTAAGTCGAGGTTTAAGTTTATAAAGATCTGCGGGTTTAAGTTTTCAAACTATAAAAACGTTTATATACGAGTCGAAATCTTTATAATTATTTAATTATTTATTTCTTAGTCTTTACGAATAAAAGAGTCAGTTTTATTCTAATTATCCGGCTTATATATAATTATAAAGTTAAACTGCGAAAGTGTTTTAATTTATTATATTTATTTATTTATTAAAGCTTTAATTATTATAAAGTATTTCAAGGCCTTATAATTTAAAACAATTTATATTCGGATTAATATACTTTTTAACTCTGGCCTTTAAGCCTTTAAAGCTTATATAATAGTTAATATCTCTTTATTATAAATTAAATAATTAATTTCAATTAAAATCATCGTCTTTAAATAATAAGTTATTAAATGTTATTTTTAACTCGATTAAAGCTATAATAATACTCTTTTAAAGACTTTATTTAAAGCGTCTGTTTTTATTATTAACTTATATTAAGGATTAAAATAAACGAGTAATAATACGTCGATTAAAAACCGTTTTTTAATTTAATAAATATAGTTTTATAATAAGTATCTTAAAAAAAAGAGTTCTTTTTATAAGTCAAAGCCGTTAATAAACGAGCGATCCGTTTATAATTTAAAATAAACTTCTGATAAAAGTCATAGAACTTAAAGAAAGACTATATATTATAAATAATTATAAATAACTTTTAATTATAAATAGTCTCCGTCTTTTTTAAGTCGACTTTAATCTCTTTAATATTTATAAAAAAGCTTAAGTACTTCGTATAATAAATATTAAACTCGGACTTTTTAATATTAGTTTATAAACTTATTTTATAAAGCCGTAAAAGCACTTTATAAACGTGTTTTTAATAATTAAACTCATTTTTTAAATAAATAAAGATATTGTTTAAATAAACTATATAAAAGTCGTTTAAATAATTAAATAAGACATTGTTTATAAACTATTAATATATTACAAGTCTATTAATCAGTTTAAAAAACATTATTTTATATTTATAAACTTTATAATAAGTTTGAAAAATAATTAATTTTTTAAACTTTAAGTCGATTCGAATTTAATAAAAGGCTTATTAAATATTTAGTTTTATAAAAATCCGAGCTTTATTAAGTTTAATTAAAGTCTTTTCGATAAATAAAAATAGATATTAATCTTTATAAATTAAGTTATTAAGTTTATAATAGTCGATATAAAACTATAATAATCCGTTATACTTTTTAATAAAGAGAATTAAAGCCGTAAAAGGCGTTTAATTAGTCTTAATAAACCTTTTATAAAGGTTCTCAATTAAATATTATTTTATAACTTGTAATTTATCCGTTAATTAATAATAAAGAGAGGTATAAGACAGATTGTTTATAATATTATTTATAAATTAAATTTTATAATCGTATAAACGTCGCAGTAATAAAGAGTTAAAGGCTGTCTTAAAAAAGACGTTTATAAAGTTATAATATATTTTTAAAAGGTTTTCTTAAACTTATAAATCATTTGTCTCGTCGATTAACTTCTTTTTAATTAAATAGTTTATTTTATATAAAGAAGTATTAAAGACTATAATTTAGTCGTCTTATAAATTACGCCTATATTTTATAACGTTAATTACAACGATGTTTATAAGTGAAAAGTTTAACTTTATAAGTTTTAAACGTCTTATAAACGGTTATAAAGGCTTTATATTTATAAGCGCTTAATTTATTACCCGTAAATTATTCTGTCGGTTTTAATACTTATTACTTTATATATTAAAAGCAAGACTAAACTTCTATTTAAAGATTTAAAGAGATAAAGAAAGAGAGCTCAATAAGCGATCAATAACGCTTATAAATAATAAAGAGTCTTTAAGTTCTTTATTTATAACTTGATTATAACGATTTACGTCAATTTAATAGTCTGGGTTTATAAGTCGTGACTTTAAGATCTTTAAGTCATAATAACGTATTTTGACTAGTTTTAAAGACCGGGAAGTAATAACGGGCTAGATTAATTAATAAAGACAAGAGTTTAATTATACGTTTTATTAATTAAACTATATATAATTAAGAATCAAGTCTCAATAATCAATATTAAATAAGACTATAAAGATATTATATTATTTACAGCCGTCGACTTATAAATATCAAATAATATAACAGTTTATAGTTTGACGGCTTTATCCGTCAAATCTATAAATTATAATTAAAGTAAAAAGAGTGTAAATAAGAATAAAAAAAAAGCGGGAAAGTTATTAAACGAATTTTATATTAATAAATACATAGTTATTTACTTTAATATTAATTAAAACAAGTGTTTTAAATCCGTGTCTATTAAAAACTAAGTTATAAAAGACTGTAAACTGTCTTCCTTTTAATAATTAATTGAGATCAATAAATAACTTATTAAGATCTTAATAAAACGGGCTTAAAAAAGAGACTTTCTTTAAGCTTTCTCGTTTTCCGACTTTAAGTCAATAATAAAAGGCTCTTTTAACTCTTTAATATCTGCTTTAAGTTTTAACGGCTCGAAGTATTAAGATATAATATGACTTAATTATTTATAATTATAATAAATCACTTTTTAGTCTTTATAAACAAGAGTCGACTTTCGTAACGGCTTATAAAGCTTTAAGGCCAAGTTTAATAAAACTGTTCTTATTATAAAATAAACCGTCGGAGAGTTTATCAATTCTTATATAAAAGATAAAGTGGTTATAAACTTGAGAAAAAGTCGGGTAGTCTGTAATTATACTTTATATTATTAAAGCCTTTGTAAATTCTTATTTATTAATAAGTATTTATAAACTAGTGCTTTATTAATTAAAAACGTGTTTAGAAATAAAAGTACAGATTATTATAATATTAAAATGAGTTTATTATAAAAGTCAGACTAAAAGTCGTTTATAAAGATCTTTTTTATATTCGTTAAGTAAAAGAATTAAATGTAAAAGTTTAAAAAGAACTCGTCCTTTTTTATTATTATTTTATAAAAGTCAATATAAACGTCTTATGTTTTAAATGGGTTTTTAAAGATCTTTATTAAATATATAATCATCTTTATAAAAGTTATAAAAGGCTCCGGGCCTTTTTAATAATATAATATTAAGTATTTTTAAATAATACCGTTTATATAATTAAAAATATAAGCCATCTTCGCTTATTCCGAGTCGAATATTTATTTATTAATAATAAACTTGTCTTTAATTTAAATCTATTAATTCTCGTATATAAAAGAGACGTTATTTATAAAGGGATTAAAGTCTGCGAACTTGATTATTTATGATTTAACAAGCTCTTTAAAAGACGGAGTACTTTATAAAGAGGTTAATTAAACTCGGTTTAATTATTTTTATAATAAACGGATTTATTCGTAAACGTCAATGATTTATTAAATATATTCTTGAGTTTATTCTTAAACTTCAGTGAGTTATTAAGCCTTTAATTAGTTTTCAAATATAGTTTCGGTTAAATTAATAATTTAAATATAAGAAGAAAGGGTTTAAACGCTTTACTTTTAATCACGGATTATATTATAAGTCGTTAAGACTATATACGGCTTTTATAAACGATTATAAACGGTTTATACGATTTATAAACTTTAAAAGTTGTTTTCTCAATAAAGTAGATATTTTATTCCTTTTTAAAAACAGTGATAAGTCGTTTAAGTTTTAAATAATATTATAAACTCAATTTATTAACCCTTTAATAATTACTTTTACTTATAATATATATAAGTATAATGAATAATTAAAAAGTAAAAGATAATTCTATTAAAGATTTAAAGGTAAAGAGAAAAAGAAAGACGAGAATTCAATATTAAAAAAAGTAAATTAAGTTTATAAACTTAATATAAGTCAAGTTTGAAGTTATTCTCTTTTATAAATAACTTATAACAGTCCGTAAGGAAATTATATAACAGATCACTTAACTTATTCTCTTCTTATATTAAGCTCAATAAAAGATTATATATAGCTTTAAAAGTAGGCCCGTGATATTTAAAATATATAATATTTAAATAATATTCCTTATTTTAATAATATTAATAAAAAAGATAATAAATTCTTCGATATTAATAACGTTATTAAAATTCTTTAAAATAATACTTTTGATATTATTTATATTTCTACTTTTACTCTCTTTAAATAATTATAATAAAAATTATATTAATATACGGGCTTTATTATAAATATTAATATTTCTTTTTATTCTTCTTTTCGTTTTAAACTTAAATCGGCTATAAATATTAATACTCTTTTTCGTTTTTCTTTTTATTTTTAATTTTAATAATAATTATAATATAGTCGTATGTCTTTTATATTGAGTTTAATATCTTTAAAAAAAGAGATTTATTAAATCTCGTTATTTTTAATAAGAAATATATTCTTTATAATATATATTTATATTGGTTTTATTTTAAATAAGTCTTTTAAATTAAGTTCTTATAATTTATATAATATTAACGTTACTCTTCTTTTTTTAATTTAATATAATCTTTTACTTCTTTTTTCTCGATTTTAATAATTATAACTATTTATAAACGGTTATAATATAAAAAAGAATAATTCTTTAATATAATTATTTTAATATAAAAGAAGTATAAACGGGAATATATTGATTATTATAAGAGCTTTTTATAAATAAGCCTTTATTAACCGATATAATTAATATGAATTTAATATTAGCCTTTATAAATTAATTAATAATAAATATTAAAAGCGATAAAATAATTAAAAAATGAGTTATAATATCAATAAAAATAATATAAATAAACGTTTCATTATATTATAACTTAATAATAAAGTAATTTAATAAGGTTTTATTAATCGTAATTAATTTTATAAGTTTTAAATAAAGAATAATTACTTATAATATTAAACGAATAAACGATATTAATTAAGATTTAAATTTATATAATAATAGTTTTTATTAATAAATTCTTAAACTTCTTACGTTATATTTATAAACTTTAATAGATTTTTTAAATTTTAATTAAACTTTACTTTCTTTTTATAAAAGAAAGTGATCGATTTTTATAAATCAATACTTAAAATATAAAGAAATTTCTATAAATTAAATAATAAAATGAAATAAATCCGTTTAATTCTTTTATATAATATTCTTATAATCAGAGAAGATTAACTTTTTAAAGCTTGTTTTATTATTATTAAAAAAGGCTTAATAAGTTTTATTCCCGTTTTTAAATTTCTCACTTTAGTCTTTTTTATCGATAATTCTTTTTTTTAGTCTTATAAATTCGAGAGTTATAATAAGCTTTTTTTATTTTATATATATTTAAAATAATTATATTCTCAAAGTTAAAAGTTAGTTTTTAATTTAAAATGTATTATTGATTTTATTTGATTAAGTATTTAAGACGTAATTTATAATTAATCCTTTTAATTCATTTATTTAAAACCGCTTTTATTTTATATTCTTCTTTTCTTTTAATAATTAAAAAGAGAGGTTAATTATTATACATCGTTTAAAAAGAAAAGAAGTCGTTTATTATAAATTATAAAAAGATTATATAAAAGATATTATAAATTTCAATAAATATATTAAAATGATAATTATAAGAATTAATAACTTTAATAATAATGAACTTAATATTTTTATAATTGACTTATTTATATATTCTTAAAATTTAATTAAACTTTATCTTTTATTTTATATAATATAACTTAGTTTTATAAACGGTTAATTTATTCTTTTTATATTTATTAAATTATAATTATTACGGCTTAAACTTATTAAAAAGCGTTATATAATCTTTATATAAAACTATTGGCTTTTTAAATAAAACTCTTAATATTTATATAAAGTTATAACTCTTTTTTAAACTGAATTATATTTATTATATAATTATAAATAAAAAAGAATAAATTAATTTTTATAAAAGCCGTTTTTCAATTATTAATCGATAATTAAATTATAATTAATAAAAACTCTTAGTCGTCTTAAATATAATTAATAAAAACTCGAAAATAAGTCTTTATTTATTAATTTATTCGCTTAATAAAACCGTTTATTTCAAGATAAAAAACAATTGAAATTCTTTATACGACTTTTAAAAAGCGGTAAATATAACTTTATATATCTTTTACGAATTATATTCTTCGATTTAAAATAATAACTTTAAAGAAGTTATAATATCGATAAAAACATCGGATAAAACACTTAATTATTATTTTAATAATAATCTTATAAACGCTTTATAAAACGTCTTTTTTTATTATAATTATAAAGACGTTTTTATTAAATGATTTATTAATCTTTTTACGTTATAAGTTTATAAATAGAGTTTCTTATATTAAGATTAATATATTTATAAATAAAAGTTATTTTATAAATATATTTATAAAAGTTAAATGATTTTTAATTATAAGATATTTAATTACAATTTATTTATTATTTAAAAATTAAAATATAAGCTTTTTTTAAATAAATTAATATATTTTAATATATTAATATTAAAGTTTAAATTTCAAATTTTTAATTTATATATAATTTATATATAAATCTTAAAACTTAAATAACTCTTATATATTAATAATTAAAATTAAAAATTAAAAATCTATTAATTATTTATATAATATAAATTTAAAAACAAATTATTATTAAAAATTATAATTTATAAATAATAAGATAATAAATAAAATTATTTTTTATTATATATATTTTATTAAAAAAAAATTTACTTATTATTTTATTATTTATAAATTATAATTTTTAATAAAGACTTATTTTTAAATTTATATTATATAAATAATTAATAAATTTTTAATTTTTAATTTTAATTATTTATATATAAAAGTTATTTAAGTTTTAAGATTTATATATAAATTATATATAAAATAAAAATTAAAAATTCAAGCTTTAATTTAATAAAGTTAATATTATTTAATTATTATTTAATTATTTTTAATATAGTTTTATATATAAAAATAACTTATATTTAA
>Ga0302221_10001059_pt1 | contig 18198 bp, 12 predicted proteins | sample II_Palsa_E2_1_FD_193517 | JGI IMG/M metagenome (GOLD analysis project Ga0302221, IMG submission 193517) | Peat permafrost microbial communities from Stordalen Mire near Abisko, Sweden - II_Palsa_E2_1 | ecosystem: Environmental > Terrestrial > Soil > Palsa > Peat permafrost | place: Sweden... | reverse complement strand
AATTTTATTATAATTTTAATTAATTTTTTTTTAAAAAAATAAATATTTAATATTTTAAATATTATATAAATAATATATAAAATATTATTAAATTTATATTAATAATTTTTTAAATTATTATTATTAAGTTTTTTTATTATATTAATAATATATATAATAATATTATTAAATTTTTTATTATAATTATTTATAATAAATTTAAATTTTATTTAAATAATATAATTATTATTATTTATATTTAAAAATTAAAAATTAAAATAATTAATATAAAATTAAAATTTAATTTTTATAATAATTAAGTTTTTTTTTAAAAATTAATTTTAATTTTTTTAATTTTTATTTAGTTTATTTAAATAATCTAAATAATTTAAATAATCTTTAAATAAATATTTATTATTCTTTTATATATTTAATCTTTAATTAAATTAAATATAAATTAAAAAAAACTTTATTTTATTTTTATTAAATTTTAATAATAATCTTTAAAAATTTTAAATAAATTCTTAAAGATTTTAAATTAAATATTAATAAAAATAAATTTATATTATATTATAAATAATTATTTAATAATAAAATATAAAGATTTTATTTTAAAAAAAATATTTATTATTATTTTTTATAAATTTTATTTTTATTTTTATTTATAATTTTTTATTTTTAATTTAATTATTAAATTATTAAAATTTTTTTTTTAAATAATATTATATAATTTATATTATATTAATATATTTATTATTTTTTTTAATTAAAATTTTATAAATAAAATTTTTATTATTTTATTTATTAATATTTTTAGTTTATAGTTATTTTTATAACTAAAGTTATTTATAATATAATATAAATAAATAATAAGAGATATATTAATCTCGATAAATATTAATAGAATAATATAACTAATTTAATAGCGGTTATAACTAGCTAAACAGAGCAAGAGTGTCACTTGGATATCACGTGCATGGCTTTCCTTAGCACTTTTCCTTTGGTCTAGCTTTATTCCTCGTGTATATAAACTCTTTCTTCTCACACACTTCTTATACTTCAGACATCTCAATCACAATCAGCTTCCCCCTTAAATAACACCACTTTGACGTGCAACCACATCTAAGCTTGCAACCGACAAAGAGTAACCATAGAAGCTGTCACTTGACTCCACTGATCGGTTTGTGGTACAGCAGAGATGATCCTCATTCGACTCGGAAGCAGAAGCACCTGGAGAACATCTGTAGTAAATATGCCCTTGATTGTTCCTCTGCAATGCACTTACTGCATTTCTTAATTCGTCGAGTCGACGACGATCAAATCGTACCTCAGCTCGCTGCGAGAGCCAGGTCGTTCTCGGCGCTCACACATCTCGCATACGTCCGAACTAGCATTCTGCTGTGTCTTCACTACAGTTGTGATAAGCACAAAAAATGATATATGTCGAGGGGGCACGTAGACTTCTTTCCTCTCGCTAGTCGTCCCGATTTAGAATCTTATAGCGTAGATCCCTTGCTATGGCCAACAGTAGCAGTTACTAGCTTGGTAACCGGTGCCGTCAGGTGCGAAAGTGTGCAACATTTCGTAAAAGTAGCGCGAGGACCAAGTTTGGTTCGGAAAGCAGGTGGGGGAGGGCCGTGAGCATTGCCGAAGAATCAAAAAAAGTCGTTAAAAGTGTCGCAAAACAGGCTTAAAATCATTAATTATAACCACACCACAACTTTAAACTTTATTCTAATGTGATGAAAATGTGTATCTATATGTATTCTTATATTTTAACAATTATTAGACCATGAATCGCAAAGGTGGTGGAGTTATTCCTGCTTTTGAAGGGGTTTCAAGACTGAAAAGTGGCTAATCTTTCGGAATGCTTCGCAAAACAGGCTGAAAATCATAAATTAAAACCACACAACCCTGTTAAATTTAATTCTAACGCGATGCAAATGTGTATTTATATAGATTCTTGCTTCTTAATAATTATTAGATCGTGTATCGTAAAGGTGGTGAAATTATTCTTGTTTTGAAGGGGGTTTGCGACCGAAAAGTGGCTGTTTTGGTGGGTTTCCCATACAAAATCTCCGGGTTACACTTGGTTCCCCCGACTGTGAGCGAAGCGAACAGAGGAGGAAGAACCGACTATTACCAGATATGATTCCATTCTGAGGATTGATTCCCGACCTTAGGGAGTAACTAGATATATACTTGTCTGCCTCGGCGATTCCCCCAGATATTCTTTCAAAGGCTCTTCATTGCAACCAGAGCATCCTTGAATCCGCCATCTTCACTGCCTTTCGGTTCCCGGAGGTTGAGGATGCAGCTAGTGAAGAAATGAGACTAATCTTGCGTAGCGTGGGATCGCCCCGATATCTTCGGAATTATCCCTTGCTGTCTTACAGTAGGACCCAAGATAGTTGGATTTGGGGCGTGCACCCCAGACACTTCCGCCTCTTTTCATAGGCCAATGGCGCACAAGAAAACACACCTGGTCGCTGGGTGGACGAGGCAATTTCTCAAATACTTCTGGGGAAAGGGCTTTTTTCTCCTTGGGCTAATCTGTGAGGCCACCTTTTTCCACCACCATGGGCCTTCCAGAGTTTCGAACCACCGACGAACAGCATGCCCAAAAGCCAGCAGTGCAACAGCCCAGCGAATTGGTTTCGGGACCATCGGCGCGACAGCCGGTTGGAGATTCGCAAGGCAAACTGGTCTACGAAGTCGCGATTGTAAGCTCCTTCGTCAATTGAATCATGTGTCTGATATTCCAATCCAAATACTGATGTAGGAATAGCTAGGTCAGATACTCTCTCCCATCATCCACCACCTTGTCAAAACCCGCCGAGATTGCCGGTCGTCCTCCTCGCATAGCTACGACTCTGCCACATTCGATGCACTGTTCCTCCTGTTGCGGCGACTAGTTAGCTCCCTCTGGAGTACCAGGTGCAATGGCTGCGGGGCTGTGGGGACATGGAGTTTAACACCTTATTCACAAAGGGCTCTGGAAAGGGCTATAGGATACGAGGATCGTGACGGAGATTTCATCGAGGCAAAGGTACGACAACGGGTGATATGCAAACAGGGGGAGAGGCTAATACCGAACTGAAGCCACCAGCGAGACGGAAAATGGCATATATATGGGAATGTGTGGGTACTGTATACGAACAGAATAAGGCAGAATTAACGCCGTATCTAGTGCCAATGCAGTCAAGGGAACATCCGGATCACAATCGAACAGTGTCCGATATGCTTTGTATACAGGTGCGCCAACTGCCGCACCACCAAAATACACGTGAAGTAAGGGTTTTCGAGGTTGGGAGAGTGGCATATAGCAACACATCTTGTAAGTTGGAGTCCAGGGAGAACTCAACATCCTAGAGGAACAAACAGTACGCAATGGCACAGCTAACGTTGGTACTTTACACAGCACCACAAGTTCAACAAAAGAGCCTCCCGACCGCCATTGAGCTTCTAATCACGACACCGTGGAGAAACAGAACTATACCATGTGTACTAGCGCTCTCTAGCATTGGAAGCTGGGCATCGTGAGCGCTCAAGAGAGTGTGAGTTGACTCTTCGTCGCTCTCCTCCTGTCAACCCTCGTCTGGATATGTTCTTAAAATGTTTTGCAGTGTGTATCTTTCTCAAGCATTCTTAGATCAGTTTATACAGCGTGTACTTCATAGTTTTCTCTGTTTTGAGCGGCGGTTGCACATATCCCCTTGTCTTCGTAAATATTAGATGGACAGTCCGCAAGGCAGTTCTTTGCATCTGTTGTCCATGAGATGCGGAAAAAAGTTTGGTTGTGGTCCTTTCAGCGGTGGGATTGTCTGTCCTAAAAGCAAAGCGTTCCTGTACGTTCGGGGTTGAAGTTTTAAAACGTGTATTCTTGTAATAATGTGTAATAACTGGTGTAAGATTAGTAGCGAGTACCTATACTAGTTAATACACAACCTCTTTTATTTCACCTCATTTCATTGTGGGCATTTGCCTATCACGACTTGTGTGCCTGGCATCCTCAAAGCAAGGCTTGATCTCACCTGGTGACTGTTTATTATCAGAGGGAAAAATCTGAAGAAAAGAAACTAGGTAGGCGGGCGGGTTGTGCCGCGACCTCGTGACGGAGTAAGGTGGTGGGGACACGCAATTGGGCTTGCCTCGACACCATTAATGTCGACTAGGCTCCATTGATCGGCTCCTTCTACGACAGCACGGCCGGGTGTGGGCGTTGTCACTGGGTAACAAGCGTGGGGAGCAAGAGAGCCGTAATCGGGACGTCAAGACCCATGAGTAGCCATCCAAAGGGGTGGGTCTGGCCATCTTCCTCTGCCGCTCGCAACGCGCACTTGTTCCGGCTTCTCGTTTGAGCTCAAAAGAGATGGATTTTGAGAAACATGCTCATCTGTGGACGACTTTCGAAGTTCTCTCTTCGAAAGTGTGTTGGAGTCTCTACGCCCGTGGCTGCGCTGGCAGCGGTTTGATTGGCATCCAGCGCTCGGAGTATCATTCGCCCACATTATTCGGCAGCCTTGAAAACTGCCTTCTATGTCAGTCATCGATACTTCGCCACCACAAAATGCAGGCTCGACGGATTCGCCTTTTTGCATCAACTTGACCGCTTCAGATACACAACCCTATTCGATGCCTTTCGGTAGCAATCGATCTGCCGCCCTTTTCTCTCACCCATGCGCGTCTGCCCGTCCACCTCATGTCAAGTCCAGCAATCAAAGTCAACATCCAAAGCTGCCCAAGCTTTCGCCTTACTGCCCAATCTTTATAGACTCCACTGGTTTGGTCTGGTGACTCCTCTCACCGAAATAGAGTGATCTTGTAGGCTCTCAGAAATGGGTATTCGAGTTGATTTATTTCGGATGTCAAACGCCTAGTTGCACCTCCTTTCCAGAGGGGAAATTTCACCCTCGAAAGGCTGCTTCGGAGACCCGCTTCGGGAAGTCGAGGCTATACTTGGAGAAGAGCGAGATGCGGTACCGCATGAATGCGATGTGTTGATCTATGAGTGGTTTGTTTTCACCCATTTGACTGACATCCAGCTAGTATGAGAGCCCAAGGCCTTGGAAGCATCGCGTTGATGCCCTACCTCGACCCCAACCCCTTGAAACACTACTCTAGCTGAACTTGCAAGAGCATGCATACTGCAGATGCTGAAGGATGCGTATCGTTGCCAGCAGTCCTCTGGAATCCGAGTGGTCTACGAATACTGGTCCAGTGACACTGTGAACCTGAGTGTGCGTTCCTACCATTAGGTAGATAGGTACAGCATTGACTGTTGGCATGGAGTCACCCGCTAGAGTACATTATCTGGGTTGGATTCCTTCTGTAAGTCTTACACACACCGCAAGAGACCTCGCTTCTTGGTCCGCCTGGTAGGAATGAAATACAACTTCTCCAGTTCCTCCTCTGCTTTTACCTACTTGTTCCTCTTGCTGGCGGGAATGTCTTCGACATCCAATCCAGGGCCCTATCTCCACAACCAAGGAAACGAATCCCCAAGCCGGGTGGCTCCGCTTCAGTCTGTTCCTACTTTCAGAGATCCCCATGATCTCTTAGTCGGAAAGCTTGACGCTATCGTCCTTCAACCCCCGCTAGAATTATCTACCCACCAAATCACGAGATAGAAGTCAGATGGGCAAACGTCGAAACCGCTTTCGCGATAGCTGGCGCGAGGCGTTTTCCATCCCCCTGAAGATCACGGATGATCAGAGGCTAGGTGATGTCAAGAAGGGGCACGATGCCGCAGAAGACGGTGTGGGACTCTTTTTCTTTGATCAGAAGGATTCGGCATCCCCATTAGAAGCCGATGTAGTGGAAGGCTACTGTCTGGGAACCAGTCCCGAGGACGTTAAGAACGGCAAGGGACCGGCAGGAAGTCACAGAAATGTGTGGCTGGATGCTAGGCACAGTTTTCCTGGGGTGGAGGCGGGAGCGAAGAGGGAATATGAAAATCCGTTGACCGCCACTGGTTTGCTCAGAGCCTTGGAGCAACAGCAATTCAATCACGAGGAGTTACCTGATGCGACAAGAAGACTGATCTATATATCAGATTTGAGCCCTGATTGTATTCACGCACTCGCAGCCACGGTATCACTGCTTCATGCTCCGGCTTTACAAAATGCTATTTACAGACATCTTGCATTTCGACCTTCCATTGCTGTCAAAATAGAATCTGTGGGGTTTCTTAGATTCCAACTGGAACTACACCTTCCATTTTTCATTTTGGGAAAGTCCCCACCGCCCGCAAAAACATGTGGGACGGTAAAAACAAAGCCCGACAGAGCCTGGACAGATGTTTCGTTCTTGAAACTAGATACATTTGACACCAGTATCCAGCCGTCAGAGCCAACTGAGGTTTGGGGTCTCCAGGAGGCCCAAGTATCTTTCGTTATTGCTGGAACAGACGACTGGCGATGGACCGCATACGGATTCGTTGACACTGAAGTTGACGGTCTTCTGACTGATGCAACAGAAGATGAGCTGGGTTTCGATCAAATAGCGGGAGGCGAGGAGGAGGCAAAATATCCGATTTGGGGGCCGCGCGACTACTTTGTCAGGGTAGCTGAAGTCCGCATCAAGCGCATCAAGCAGAACTATGAAAACTTGATGCATAAATTGAACCTTGCGTTTGAGCAATATGTATGTGATCAAGCCATACCGCACCCCCCTCCAAAATGCAACCATTAAAATACTAACAGTATGAGTAGATGAAAGAGCATCCATTTTCGTTGTCTAAGCGACCCGCCACTTCGCAGGATCAAAAGGCCGAGATGAAAGCAGCTTTTGATTGGGCTCTCCAGATGATGAGTCTTTTGCAAAAGCCTCGACATGTTCTGTTGGCCACGGTCGAGGCCTGGCAGGCTTTCGACCTGGAAGGAGGGGGGGACATGGACTACTTTGATGACTCTGATGAATATGTCAGAACAGAGGAAGTTGCGGCACAGCGCAAACGTTATCGCTCGATACGAAATATTAAAAAAATGTTCTGCGAGCTTCGTGAGTATCATGCCGACATGGTTGCGTTGATCGAGAAATGCTCGAGCTATAAAAAGGCGGTGAGTTGCTAAATGATCATGACCGGACTCGGGTTCCTTAGGTCAAGAGCTTTTGCTAACATCAGGAATACAGCTGGAACTAAGCCTGACTCTGGGCCAAAAGGAAACGGCTGAGAAGAGTGAATCTATGTCAGACTTTACAGTCAGGGTATGCATTTCTAAATCATGATGGCATTCATCTGCTAACCAGTAGCGCTAGTTCCTCTATCCTATAGCGCTTACCGCTGGGATTTTTAGCATGCAGCAATCGGTGATCCCATTTGAACAGAACCCTAAGTCATTCGGGATTACAATCTTGATTATCATGGTCATGGTGTCTTTAACTCATATTTTTGCTATGCATGGACTGCCCCCAATACAGAAAAAAATGGTCTTGGCGTGGAGTAAATTCATGGACTTGTTTGAGCGAGATAAAGGAAAAAGAGCTTGCGAAAATAGAGCTGGAGCTGGACTCGGTGATTTAGATGAGCTAGGGCAAGGCGTGGATCAAGGGAGGCGAGCAACGGACGAGGAGAGAATCGTCCGTACAACATCGACAGAAAGAACCAGGACACGGACTTGGATGACCTTCATGACTGGAACAACGGTAAGAGAGTAATAAATATACAGTCATCTGATCACTATAGGCCACAAGTAAGAGCCAACAGACGCACACGTGTTCGGTGTGGGCCCTTTGAAGAATGTGAATCTTTGGGCCAGAAGTGGTTTGTAGAAAGAAGTCGGGAATATTCTCGAACTCAGCCATCTGCCACTAAAATACTGATCCTATTTATGATATCAAAGGATCCTCGGAACAGCCTTCAATCACAAGATCCATCCTTCCAATATGCAACGGCCGCGGATCGAGCTCCTTTCGAGGTCGTATAATGTGCCTCCCCGCATCTTCCACGTTAGCCTGCTTGCTTGTAACCTATTCTCCCACCGCAGATGCTTGAGCCGCTATCAAGCCCCTGTATTGCGAGAGAACTCATATGATTGCAGTACTTCTCGTTTAAAGAAGGCATTCCCTTCCTGCCACTTCTTCCAAAGTGATTGATTCGCTGGTAAGAGCTCTCTCTCGCTTCCGAGTCACCTTTTAAAGCTCAGTATTTGGAATGTGAGGAAGTCCTAGACTAGAGGTAGATCCATAGCAGGAATTCTACTCGGTAGAGTCATAGGAAAGATGGAAATATATAGGCCTACTCGGTGGAAAAGTGTCACGTGAAGAATGAACAGTGACTTGAGCTATTCCAGTGCTGGAGCCCCTGCCGCGATAATATTCTGTTCTTTAATTGTGTTAAACAATAAGGACCGGCCACCCTTCCCTTCGCGAGAGCAACACATGAGTCTTGAGAACCCGAGGAAAACATATAAAGCACTGTACTTTTACTCAGTTGAAAGACAACACAAACTCGAAAACTGGGTCTGGAATAATGCGGTCCAGCGTTACGGGCAATATGGTTTATCCGGGTAGATTTATTGAAGAGCTGATTGGATTGCAATAGCTTCTGCAAGTTAAAGTTTGTGGCAGGTTGACTTCTACAGCAGTGCCAAGATTTGGGCGTGGAGTGAAGGAATGACAACAGTGGCAAAGTTGACAACAGATACACGCACCCCAGCAGCTGCTCACGTCCAAATACTAAAACGGAACCAGCGAAAAAAAAAGTTGAGTCTGACTTATATGGCAGTTATTTTCAGCGGAAGAAACCCGGCTGCCTATTCAAGGATCAGCAATATTCAATTCCACAGGGCATGATGCACGTACATCCGCACTAAAGGACACGATTCCTAGCACAATTCCTGCAATTGGATATAACTGGCCTATAAACGTACCCACTTTCCCTGGCACTGTTCCGTTCTTAATCTTCTGATCGGACAGTACTTGTTCGATCACACGCCCAAATCCAGTACCGTCTTCATCTGAGGACGACATTGCAGATTTCACATTATCATCTTGGAGCGGAGCATACCCAGAGAACTTGTTAGCGTATTTGGCTAGTTCAGCTTCAAGCTCCTCTATTGATTTTTGGAGCTCTTCTTGTACTTTAAGAACTGCGGGGTTGGTCGAGGGGTGCGTGAGCAGGGGTGGAAGAGGGACGCGATCTATATCTCTGTCTTTAGAGATGCTTTCCTCGAATTTAAAGGCAACTATTGGGATACGTACCAATTCTTTTCGGATCGTCAGCGCTCGGAGCTTCATATGCGGCCTGCACTGGAGGCGTTGCGGTTGACGAGGCTGGAGATACCGCCAGCGGCGACACCTGCGAGGATCCGACTCGGATTGCAGAGCTTGGAGACGATTCGTGCTTTGACTTCTTACCCAAGAACCCAAAAAAATTGCTTGGACTTGGATTGGCTCGCCCTTTTCTGGCATTGTTGCTTGCAGTTGGTGATATTCAAGGAGTACTAGACGCAAGATCTATGCTATCGTTCTTTCGGACTTTTGAAGAATTTTCCGTCAATGGTTACTATAAAACCAGTCTTGTGCGTATTTGAGTACGACTTTTTGTGGTAGAGAGGAGTGGTATATGGTTGCAGGTTGACGCCAGATGTTCGTATACGATGAGGTCAGTGCGGCTTTGGCTGACGGGATTCAGAGTTGACTTAGAAGGGTTCGCTGGCCCGTGACTGAAAACGCCCAAATTGCTCATCCGCCCACGCTTACCCCACCAAAATTTTGCCGGTTTTTCAAAGTGATTTGAAAATTCTAAAAACCACTGAGCTTATAAATAATACTCCAAATAACCCAGTTTTAGCTTAGTTTCCAAAAATTGGGATATTGTTGTGGTTAAATTAGGGGTTGAGCAGTTTGAGCAGTTTGAGTAGTTGGGCAGTTCCAATTTTAGCTGGCGGCAGTTAACCGAAGTCCCGCCTCAAAGCACGCCCCGCATCAAAACACGCTTGAACGCGTTACACCAACCACCACAAAATGCGCGATATTTATACCAAAATACTTTGTATCGACAAGGCAGTGGCCGTAATTCAAAGAGGGGAGTTTATATATTATGTCAATATAGCTAAAAAATATAATTGCTCGCGCAATACGGTTTCTCGGCAAATCAGAACTCTTATTAAGTTAAAGAAAAAGATCGTTTTATTCTAATAATAATATCTTACTAATAAATAAAAAGAAGTATTAATCCATTAAATTAATATTTTTATCGATCGGGGAATATCCCCTATTAGTTATATTATTAAGAATCTTGTATAAGAACTAAAAGAATAAGATATAAGAAAGAATTAAATAAATTAATTTATTAAGCATTATAGAATTAAGCTAAAAAGCTTATATTTTTATAATATTAATAATTTATATATTAATGCCGAGTATACTCTTATAATTTAATTATTCTTTAATGTTATTAATTAATTTTTATTATTATTTCGTGTTTATATTATTTAAAGTATTTATTAATTTATTTAATTCTTTTAGCTTATTATAATAATCAAAAGATATTATATTATAATTAAAAATATATATAATTTTAATAAAAAAGGATTTTTAATAAGATTTAATTAATCTTTAAAAAGAATTATAATTAAGAAAGCTTTAAAATCAAGACGAATTATTAAAATAAAGTAAAATAAAAGTCGGGAATTTATTTTAATTTTAGTTTATATTTTAATAATCGGGAAATAAATATTATTACTTTTTATTTATAAAGACAAATCGGGCAATTTAATAAATACTTGAATAAATAATATAATAATTAATTTTAAAATATATTTTATAACTTTAAGTAATAAATAATCGAATAACGGAATCGGATTAATATAACTTTAATAGATTTTTAAATATTATATTAAGTCTTTATATATAATTATAAAACGTCTTTTTATTATTAATAGACATTTAAGTTATATTAATATAATATTTATTAATTAAACTAATATTTATAATATTATTTTATTAATTTTACTTCTTTATATAACTTAATACTTTTAATTACTTAATGTTAAATTCTTTTAATTATTGTCAATATTTTATTTTATTAAATTAAATTATTTAATAAATAATTTATTAAGATATATATTTATATTAAAAAACTTCTTTTAACTAATATTTAAAAAAACTTAAAATCAAGTATTTATAATATAAAATATTAAGTATATTTTTTAAAAGATAAGAATATAATTAATTAATAAAAGTTATATTCTTAAAATAATTATTTATTTAATAATATTAATATTATAAAAGACTTTTAAATTATAAACTTTAAAAATTATAAAAATAATATATTAATTTTATATTATATATAATAAAGAATTAATTATTAATAAAGTCAAGACTTTCTTTATTATAATACTTTATTTATTTATTTATATTTTTATTTTAAAAACTAAAAATAAAGATTTAATCAAGATTATTATTCTTTTAAAAAAAAAAAAAAATATTTATTTAAACTTGACTAGCTAGCTAAATAAGGATATAATTAATTATTATTTATCTGATTAAATTATAAAGACTAGAAAATATTAATAATAAAAAAAAATAATTAAAATAATTAAGAAATAAACTAAATTCGACTATAAGATTAAACAAGTTACGAATGTCCTTAAAAGGAAATAAGAGACTCAAGAACGGGTAAAAAAAGCGGAGGAAAGATATATTAAAGCTATTGAAAAATAACTTATAAAGGAATTAAATATAGCGAATAAAATAACGAAAAAATTATCGGTAAGAAAAATCGTTTATACTAAAAACAAGACCAAAAAAATTACTCCGACCGTGTTAAAATAATATAAGATATCTACGCCAGCTAGACCACGATATAAAGTATCTATAAAATCTATAGTAGTAAAGTAATTATAAGAGAATACTAAAGGGGGGGTCGTAGCGGATAAATTAAGTACTCGTATAATCAAGCTGCTATAATACTTTAAATAAAAATTCTAAATTATATAATCTTTAGATCTTAATTAATTTTATTTCCATTTTTAATTTTATTACAAACGAGTATGTGGTTATTTAATAATTAAATTTTGAAGTTAATGGTGTGCTGCGAAAATAAGCGTGCTTTGATGCGGGGCGTGCTTTGAGGCGGGACTTCGGTTATAGCCGAGGAGCCGAAACAGGTCGCCTTCGAAGCTGATCTATCTACTATCGCTCTTATCTTCGACTCACCCTTGCTCATCTTGACTCACCCAAACCTGCCGGTAAAGCAGCTCTGCTCACCTTTCCGAACAGAAATAATTTTTCTTTATGTCAGGATTGGCGTGTGATAATGGCCTGTTATTACTCTCGTTTCGTGGCGGTGTTCTCAGGCATTCTCGTCAACTCTTCCTAGTACAGCGAGTCCGAAAAAGTGATAGCGACCTCTGAGGGACTGCTCAGGTTGCTCAGATAGCTCAGGTGAGCTGGCTGAGCCGAGGGTGAGCCGAGGGTGATTAGTACCTGAGTAGAAGCGGCGAGCTTACTAACCGACCTTGGGACGAAGAAAAAAAAAGTTGTGTTCGACTACCAATGCAGTTAATGCAGTGGTAAGCGTAAGTTAAATATCGACGCTCTAGGTATTCAATGCAACGAAAGTGACTGATGAGGATGAATTCAGGCCGCATCGAAGGAACACACCCGCTGCGAGGATCTCTTTACGTCGCTCCCAGACTTGAAGAAGTACGACTCCTTCTTTTCTAACCTCCAGAAGCTCGGATATGATAGAATCTCCGATGGCCTTCTGAAAACAGCTACGAAACTCTTCGTAGCTATCACGGTATTCCTACGGGTCAGTCTGGAGTTTCTTGATACCAATCGCATCATGGGTGCAGCGAAGGCCCTCAAGGCAGACAAGCTAGCAGATGCGAAGTTGGGATTATCTTCGGCGGTCACAGATCTTGACGCAGCTGTGAATCAGGAGGCCCTCTTCGATGAAAAGACTCGAGCGTGGCGTGAAGAGTGCGAGCAGGCAATGCATTTTCTGTCAGATCTCCCAGTGCTGAAAGCACATGATGACGTGAGAAATCTTCGAGCGAAAGATTCAGGAAATTGGATCCTTCAGGATGAGACTTTCCTTAAAGGGATGGATAACGAAGTGAAAACCATCTGGTGCCCTGGAAAGCGTAGGTCCATACCTCTAATAATGAAGAGAGTGCGCTAAAGCCCATGCAGCAGGTGCGGGGAAGACTTTTCTCTGCTCAACTGTGATCGACCACTGCCGTTCCTATTATCGTTCAACCAGCGATAAACAACAAGCCATTGGGGTTGCCTGGATTTATTGCAGCTACACTAATCAGAATACCCAAACGATTGACAAAATTATCGCGAGCCTTACTAAGCAACTCGTTGCGTCGCCCTGCCGGGAAATAGGCCAGGAGTTAATGAAGGAGGTCAAAAAGTTCCAGGAAGACCATAAAGGAGGCTCTCCTAGTCTTAACCACTACCTCGGTTTGCTGTCCCACGTTGTGGGTTCTTTGGATCGATCTGTGGTTGTTATTGACGCCTTGGACGAATGTGCGGAGGTAGACTCGAACGGGTGCAACCGTGAGCTGCTAATAAAGAAATTGTTGAAACTTGGAGTCCAGCTATTGGTGACCTCTCGGGACCTGCCGATCATCAAAGCGCTATTCAATGGGGCCCCAAGATTTGGGAATATTCACATCTCCCCAGATCTTCGGGATATTGAGTCCTATATTCACTGGAAAATATACGATGAGGCGTACGGAAGCCCCAAGCTTCGCGATTTGATTCAGAAACATCCCTCTCTTTCGACTGATATTACAACAGTTGTGAAAGAGAAGTATTCTCAGATGTAAGATTAAGCAGCTAGATCCAGCTCTTCTTAACTCGTTTTGCTAAAATGTAACCAGATTCAACCTAGCTCGACTCCAAATGGATCAAATCAGCAAGCTAAAAACGTATGGCGAAGTCAAATTAGCTTTGGAACTCCTTCCTATGAAGGAAGGAGACTTCTATGACCAGTCAATGAAGCGTATCAAGGCTAATGAGGACTATGCCGACCAAGCCTTGAGGATCTTGGCCTGGATACTGCGCGCAAAAACTCCAATGAAAGTGGAAGACATGCGGTATGCCACAGCAGTTGTTCCGGGAAATTACTCCATGAGTTTCGAAGAGTTTGCCTTGAGTGAGGAAGACCTCGTCGACTGCTGCGACGGTCTCGTCGTCATCCTCCCCGAAAGCGGAACTGTGAATCTGGCGCATCCAACAGTGAATGACTATCTGGAATCTGCTAAAAGCCGAATATTTCCAACAGACCCAGGAGTTATCGCTGCCAGTTCTTGTATTACATATCTGGCGTCTGACGATATTAGTTCCCACTGGAACCCTTGGCAAAGCCCTTTCTTTAAGTATGCAAAGACGACTTGGCTAGAGCATACAAGGGGGAACTGTGAGAAAGAAATGCTTGATTTTATTATTGAACTTTTCAAGCGGAATCTCAGAATTGTCTTCTACAAAAAGTCCGTTGGTGACACTTACATGGGCAAAAGCGGCAAAGACAATGCAAACGACTCTTTAACATTACACACAGACGGCGTTTGGATTGCTTGTAGCAAAGGACTGGAGCACACTGTTCGAAGACTTCTGGATATGGGCGCGATTTCGAGCAAGATTGGAGACCTGAAGCGGGACGCCTTTGGCCTCGAATTTCAAGAGCCATTACTGATAGCAGTGAACCGAGGATTTCCCGCGGTCGTTCAGGTTCTTGTTGAATGTGGCGTTGATCCAGACACTAGAGATGTTCTAAGTTATGGAAGCAGAGAAACGATCACGGGGCTTCACTGGGCACTTGAAAACTATCAGGACCTTCTTGACGGTTCTACTTCAGGCCAGATTGTAGAGGTTCTCGTGGGTGTGGGCGCCAATGTCGAAGCTCGAGACACCCAGGAGCGAACTTCTCTCCATTTAGCCGCAAACCGCGACGCATTGGAGATAATAGAGTTCCTCCTCCAGAAAGGGGCCAAAGTCGATGTAAAAGATGGAGAAGGGAACACACCGCTTCATACCCTATTAGCGAACCCGTTTCACTCGGTCAACCAAAGCACAACAGTTGCTCTTCTGCTTAACTGTGGCGCCGATTCAAACGCAAAGAACGAACTTGGCCAATCAGTGCTACACATCGCAGTACTGCGCAAGGCTAAGAAAGAAGAGAGAGGCAACACTCTGGGGATCATCGCGCTTCTTCTTGAGCGAGGCGCGAAAATGGAGGCAAGGGATAACGCGGGTCGAACGCCACTAAATTTTGCAACGGAGGGAGGCGCTGAATATCATAATCCAGACGCTCTCCGAAGCATTCGGTATCTCGTAAAGATGGGTGCAGATCTAGAGGCTACGGATAACCAGGGACGCACACCACTCCACACTTCTGCATCGCGTTATTGGGCAGATGCTGTAGAATTTTTGCTGGAAGAGGGTGCAAACATTGATGCAAAAGACAATTTGGGACACACACCGATATACCTCGCTTGGACGACACGGAAGGACGTCATCGATACAGGGTTGGGAATCTATGACGAGTTTAATTATAGTGAGTGCATGTCCGCAGAAGCTACTCTAAAGCACCGGGTTAAAGACTTGGACAAAACAATTGGGCTTCTTACCAACGTTTCTGCGAAGGCATTTGGTGTTCAAGGGGCTGGAGAGAAAAGGCACAGTATGTCAGGATCTGTCATACCTGTGCATAGTGCGACTTCGAGACCTGTCAGGTGAACTTGCACCAGAAGCCGACTTCACGCTGGCGTAACGCTGTTATAAAGCATGTTTATTGTTTTACGCCTCAGTCTAGGCATCGCTCCTTAAAGTGTCGTTCTTGTGTAGCAGGGTAGAATGTACTGAATTATCGATCCTGACCCGTTGCTGTGCATTCGCCCTGCTTGAAGCCTCTGACAGTGTAAATTCTCTACCCTTTAGGAAAGCTGTTCGTTGACACACGGATGCTAAGTCCGGGAGCCTATTCTAATACTACAAGCCCATTCGGGATCCCTAGAGCCCGTTCTAGCTCCCCTAAAGCCTTCTTGATAGGAATTGACGCTATCGGTAGCGCGACCGGGGATGACTATATCCTGGCCAAGAGGGATGAGTAGGGGTGAGGTGGTGGAGTGCGCATAAGGAAGCCAGCGAGGATAGGCGAGGTTGAGGTGAAGCGAGGGTGAGTAGAGCGGCGAGGGGTTCACGTGCACCGTAGCTCGGGGCGCCCAGAGAGATTAGTGCGAAATAACAGCCTATCTCACATGGTAATGTTCTTATAACATTTTCCATTTCCATCTCGGGGCCTAAGCAGCTACTGCTTTAGCCTAAGCTATAGGTGAGTATTCCCGAGCACGGCTTAAGTATTTACTAAAAAAGCTTAAGTATATTATATATTAAAGAAATTTAATATTTATAAAACTTATTATAATTTTTTTAAAGTCCGATTATATTTTTTTTATTTATATATAAAGTTTTATTTTAAAGCCGATTATAAATTTATATTTATTTATATATATATAATTATATAATAATTTTTTATATAATAAATAATTATATAATTATTTAATATATAATTAATATAAAAATATTTATTTATTTTAAATAAAATTTATTTTTGCCTTTAAATAAAATGTTTAAAGGTTATTTCGTCAAGTTTTTCCTTCTCCTCCACCCCTAGAACAAGGGTATTACTGATAAGGGACGCTAATTTCTTGGCACTGGAAAGATAACGTTTTTGCAAGCGAGATGGCATAAATCTCCTATTTGGGACTGCTGAACGCCTTTGGACCAATAGGAGCGCTTCATTTCAAGAGGACCCTTAAAACCCACGTTCTTATTTAAAGCGCTAGCCCTTAAAAAGTCACGTAATATTCGCCTAATTAAAATTATAGTCCCGAACTAGGCCTATTTAGGGAGCTTAAAATCACGTGCTTAGCCTTATTATTAAGGAAGTTATAATTTTTTTAAAAAAATTAAAACCGGCGTTGAGGTTTTGAGGTGCAGCTGCAACGACGTCATTGCGTCTGGCAGGAACACCAAAATCACGATTTCCACCACTTATTTAAGACTTAAAATACCGCTTTAATTAACCGCAGTACTAAAATTTCGTCTAATTAGTAATTTGGACCTAATTGATAGGCTGTCAGGAAAAAAATTCGCACGTGATTCAGACCGTTATTCGCGATAATTTAAATTTTTAAAAAATGGGTATGGAAAATGGATGCGAAAAGAGAGCTGCGCAGGTATAGCGGCCTTAAATTTAAGGCTCCAGGGCAGAGAAGCGCTGTCGAGATAAGAGATAAAGGCACGTGACTCTCTGCACCTTCAAAAATCAATTTTTTTTAATATAAAAAATTAAAATAATAATAATAATAATAATAATTAATATTAATATAAAAATAATAATTAAAATAATAATTAAAATAATAATTAAAATAATAATTAAAATAATAATTAAAATAATAATTAAAATAATAATTAAAATAATAATTAAAATAATAATTAAAAATTATTTTAAAGATTTTATTATTATAATAATATTAATAAAAATTTAAAAAAAAATTATTATATAATTATTAATTAATATATTAAAATAAAAAACTATAAATAAAAAAAGTTAAAAAAAATTAAATTTATAATTAAATTAAATATTTTATTATTTTTTATATTAAATAATTATAATTTTAAAAATAATATTTTAATTTTTTTTAATTATTAATTTTATATTAAAAAAAATTAATTTAAAATTTAAAATTTATTATATATAATTTAATTTTAATTTTTTTTAATTTTTTTAATTTTAATTATAATATTAATTAAAAAAATTAAATTAATTTTTTTAATAAATTATTTATAAAATAAATAATTATATATTAATATTTATTATATTTTTAAAATTATTAATTATATAATTAATAATTAATAAATCTTTAATAAATTTTTATATTTTTAAAATTTTAAAATTAATTATTAATATTTTTAAATTTAAATTAATAAAATTATTATATATTTTAATTAAAATTAATAATTTAAATTTTTGATAATTAATTATAAATATTTTTAAATTTATTAAAACTTTTTAATTTTTTAAAAAATTAATAATTATAATATATATATAATAATTAAATATAAAAATTTAATTAATTAAAAAATAAATATATTAAAATAAAATATTTTTTTAAAATAAATAAAAAACTAAATTAAATTATTTTAAATAATAAATATTTAATTAAAAAAAATATTTTTAAAATATTATAT
>Ga0302221_10001056_pt1 | contig 18238 bp, 3 predicted proteins | sample II_Palsa_E2_1_FD_193517 | JGI IMG/M metagenome (GOLD analysis project Ga0302221, IMG submission 193517) | Peat permafrost microbial communities from Stordalen Mire near Abisko, Sweden - II_Palsa_E2_1 | ecosystem: Environmental > Terrestrial > Soil > Palsa > Peat permafrost | place: Sweden... | reverse complement strand
GCTATAGCTAAGTTTTCAAAAGCCTTAGTTATTGTACGCTAACTTGAAGAGCTAATAACTTCACCTAATAATAAAGTTAATAAATATTTAAAAAAAAATTAAAAAAATAACTTATAAAGGTTTAGCCCTAGCTTAAGTGTAGCAAGGTTTACTAACTTATGTGAAGTCTTAAAATGGCTAAAATAATTACTTGTTAATCGATTAACCCTTTAGTTATACTAAACTTGTTTAAAAAGAATTAGTATATTAATATTTAAAAATTTATAATAAATAACTTACTTGCATCCTTATATTAAGGATTTAACAGTAACTATTTAATACCCTTTAAGATCTTCTAGATTATCTTTAGATTTGTTTAAAGTCTTAGAATAATATTTAAAATTAAAAATAAGAGGTTATTCTTCTAAAGGCTCTAAAGCAAAATCAGGTCGATTTTGCTTTATATTAAGAGTAATCGAGGATTGTGAAGATATTTTCGAATAAAAGTAATATAATAAAGTAAATTTATAGTTTAAATATCTTTAATAAGCCAAATTGTTAATTTTTAATGATTTTTTGGAATAGAAAAATATAACAATAATCGAGGAAGCTTATGCTTTATATAAAAAATCAGTTAATTTTAAAGGGATCTAAAGTCTTCTTCTTATTAGAAATTAACTTCTAATTTCAAAGCATTAATAATTATTTTCAGTTGATTTGTGATTATTTTATTTGTAATATTATTAATTATTATAAAGCAAAGAGGCAATAAAAGATCGAGGTGTTTCTTTGAGGTTCCTTATCGCTTATCGATCGCGCTAAGCTTTTATTAGTCTATTCTAGTAAAGCGAGCAAATTAGAAGGTAGCGCGCTATATAATCGAGCTTTACCTTTAATGTCACGAGCGCCAGATTCATAGCACAAAGTGCGTGGGCTGAATGGTCTCAATTACAACTATTCAAAGCTAAAGAAGGAAGAAGTTATTTACAAGGTTCGGTTTGTATATAAATACCAAGTTCTGCTGCTCCACACCGCCTGTAACCGCGCTAGTGCACGTAACCACGTGACATGGAATGCCAGAACCGTAACATTACCCCCCCCTTTCGAAAAAGCTTATCCTCGAGCTTCGTATTCCGTAATTGTACAATCGAATTCTGCAATCCCTTTGTAATTCCTTCCTAAAAAAAACAGTTGCAGTTCTATAAGGTCACCTGATAACTGCCTCATATTCCCTCTCCCACAGCAGCCTTAATTCTCAGGCCCAAAACCTCAATTCCTTAACTTAATTCCTTAACAATTCCTCCAAATCATTATCCTCCCTAGCTTTAGGGAACTTATCATTTTGCGCGCATTCCAGCTAGTAAGCCAAGTTCCTTAGGGGGCCCGGTTTCTTTGGATACCTTTGATAGAAATCCTACAACGTAATAGGACTATTACTTAGTAAAGAAGCAGGATACTAATTAGGATTAGGGTCTTATCCCTTCTAGTTGACGCAATATTATAATTTTTGCTATAGAGAAGCTTTACTACTAATACTTCTTATACCTTGTACTCTTCCTCGCCTTTTTAAACTTTTATTAGATCGTATTTTGGATTAGTTTAGCTAGGTAATGGGTTTTTAGGGTCTTTGTATAGCTTTTTAGCATAAAATACCAGGTATACTTTAATCGATTCCGGCAACTTAAGCTTAAAGGGGTGCCTGATTTGCTCTAAAATCTCATATAAGCTATCTATTTGCTATGCTAATTTATAGCTTAGTCGATTGTTATTCTAGTTCCTTGTAATAACTTAAACCTTATTACTAACTCCAAAATCAACTGCGCAATAGTGCTTATTTGCTTATTTTGCATATTATTCTTGTAATTGCGCTATATTCTCTTAAGCAACACTTTAGGATTCGTGTAACTGTTCTACTAGGGCCTTAGCCTTTATAAAATTTAGCTTTTCCTTCAATATATAAGCTTTAATTAGTGTCTCCTAGTTAAATGAAGTGCAGGGTTTATAGCCCTTCTCGGTAAAGAACAGGGACTAACTAGTAGTTTTATGCTAGAGGGCAGCTTACTAGTAGTTTACAATTACAATCTAGTTATCCTAATTATCCTAATAATAGTTGATATAAGGGCGTAATTGTTAATCGAAGTATTAGTTTATAATTTCTGTTGGCTTATTTGTTTGCGGGTAGTTTGCGGTTAATAACTTAAGCTTAGTATTAATACACTTGCAAAACTCGTTTTAAAAGTCCGATATAAATCAAGGGCCCTAATTAGATATAATAGTTTCTAGAATCCTAATATGCTATATCATATATAATAGAAACAAGGGTACTAGTTTATAGGCTATAATTATATCTTATATAAGTATTGTAATTGGGCGTTTCCTTAGCTTATCCACAAATATAGCTACTATATTATAGCTAGCTTTACTTTTTAAGCATTTCTTAAAGTCGATTGCAATATGCTACTAAGGATAATCTAGTATAAGTAACAAGTGCAAAAATCCTAGTTTCTTGTCCCGAGGAATATGCAAATGCTAACAAGTATAACAATTAGCCTAGTACTAATTAATATCCTTCTTCTAATTTAGCTAATAATATTATTATTATAATAAATAATATAGTTTTATTTTTTTTAGATAACTAAAAAGAGGTTAATTATAAGCTTTACAAATAATTGCAATTTATAAAGGCATCTTATTTATAAGTATATTATCCGGGATATATAGCTTTTTGTATTATAATAATAAATTATCTTTTAGTTGCTATGTCTTTTCTTATTCGAATTTTGCTTTTATATAAACCTTTGCTAAGTTAAGGGATATACAATTAGCAATTAAGATCTTATCAAGTAGCTATATGCTATTATATAGTTAAGGAGTAAAGTCTATTATAAGTTTTGGTTCTTATTCGGGTTCTAGTATAAGGTTTATACGGGCTAATTGCAAGTCTTATATAACTATAAAATTAATTTTTGTTTGGGGGAGCAAAACTTAAGTCTTATATTCCTTTATAACTTTACTTTGCTCTTTTATATCTTTATACTTCTTGCTTAAAGCATTTGCTTATTTATTTAACTTCCTTGCTTAATATATTAGCTTAAAATAAAACTAAGAGAGATATTTTGCTTAATAGGCTTATTTTACAAATAATTTCTTTGTTATTATAAAGTATTTAAGTGCTTTATAATTTGAATAAACTAAAAAGGGATTATTTATTTGTATTCTTTCTAGTTTAGCTTGCTATTACTCGAATGCTAAAATAATAGCTAATATCTCTTTGTTGTAAATATTATAATTAAGCTAAGCTAGTTATATAGTCTTCAAAAAATAAGCTATAAGGTGCTATAACTTGCTTTGCAAGTCTTATTAAGATAATACGCTTATTATAACTTTATTTAAGGCATTTGTCTTTATTATAATAAGTAAATTGGCTTAATAATATTGTAAAATCGGTGCTATAAGCATAGCTTGCTTTAACTAATTAAATGCGGATTAGTAGCTTGTAAATTATAAGTTTATAATTATTTTATAAGTAAGTTTATTTAATAGTTTAGCAATTTATTTGTAATTTGTAATAAACTACTAGTAAAAGTTGCAAAAACTTAAAAAGGATTATATGCTTTTAACTATAATTAGTTCTTTTTAATTCTTTATAATAGTAACCTTTTCCGGATTTACTTTAATATTATTTGTAAAAATAATAAAACTTAAAAACTTTATATAAGTAATACTAAATTTTAATTTCTTAATATCGACTTGTAAACTTGCTTTATAGAGCTATTTAAGTACTTTTTATATATGGCATTTGTGTTTTAAGGGATTTTCCAAATAAATAATACAAAAGTTGTTTAAATAATTAAATAAAACATTATTTATATATTATTAGTATATTGCAAGTTTATTTGTTAAGCCTTCTTATAAAACCTTATACTTATAAAACTTGTAATAGGTATAAAAAGTGGTAAGTTCTTTTAAATCGGGGTTTATTCGAATTTAATAAAATGCTTAGCAGATATTTAGCTTTATATAAACTTTAGCTTTAGCTAGTTTAGCTAGGGTTTTATTAATTAAGGGCAAAGGATATCAATCTTTACAAGTAAAGTTATTTAATCTTTTAAAATTGATATAAAACTATAATAATTTATTAGCCTTCTTAACAAATAAGACTAGAGATGCAAAAGGTAATTAGCTAGCTTTAATAAACCCCCGATATAGATTCTCTTCCAAAAACTGCTTTATTTTTTCGAGTTCTTGCGTAAATTATTAATATAAAAGGGAATATTTGATTTTGTTTATATCTTCCGAATTATTAAGCTAAATCTTATAATTGTATAGCTAGTGCGGCGGTAGCTTATTTGATATTATCTTTAAGAATATATCTGCAAATTCTTTAAGTTCTTTTTAGTAATATCTGCTATAGCTATATAATTCGGTTTTGTAAGGTTATTAATTTAGAGGGTTTGACTTTGCCTTTAATTCTTGTCTTTATTTATATTCTTCGAGCTCTTGGTCCAATTTGTATAAAGATAATAAGAAGAGGGTATTTTTAGAGTATTTGAGGTTTGTATAAAATATTAAGTAGCTAATTTTGCAAATATTAATTATTCTTTTAAGTTTTTCGGTTATAAGTTTCTTTGCGGGTTACTTGCGTAATATGAGAGTTTAGCCTTATAAATTGTTATATATATCCTTATATTATTATTCTTAATTAGTCTTCTAAGATATAGCTATTTGGGCTCAATTTTTAGGCTTAAGTATAGCTATTAGTCTCTAAGTATCCTTAGCTATTAGCTTTATGTGTTAATTTGCATCCTTTTAGTATATAGGGTTTAGAGGTTGTAATAAGAGGTTCTTCTTAGCAGTTGCTAATATGCGGTTTTAGCCCTTATCTTTAAGGTAATCTTCTAGCTATATTAACTGCCGGTTTTTGCAATCGATTAGTACCCCCGTTTTTACGGCCCATTTGCGGCCTAATATCATATCTTAGCCCTTTAGCTTTATAACTAGTATATAAACCTTTAATTGTCTTCTATTAATAAGCATTATTAATTTGATATAATTGGTAATAAGTTATGCTATCTTGCTATTAAATCCTTGTATATTGCATATTATAAGTAGTTATTATATTTTTGTATTAACGAATCGGGTAGCTATAGCTACAAAATTAGTATTAATAAATGCATATTTATTTGCTTTAATATTAATAAGTATATAGGTTTTAATTCTTAGTTTATTGCTACTAATTATATAAGGAAAGGTAAAAGAATCCCTTCTAAGCAATTAATTAAGGTCTACTTTGCACAAATTAATATTATATAACTTTAAAGTAAAGACTTCCTTTAAGGGTTGTTGTTTTTTGACACTTTAAGTTTTAAGAGTTCTTTTAACTTCTTAATAGCTTTAATATTTGCATAATAAGGGCATTTATATATCTTATATCCCGATTCTTAGCAAATGAAACATTTGCTTGCATTGCTTAGCTACTAGTGTAAAGGGTTTTAGTATATAAGCTTTGGGAGGTTATTTGTATTCGGGAAGGTATTTATATAAGGGGTAGTTGGTAGGTAGTTGTAATTGCAGTTGCAAGTGCAATTGTAGTTGCGGATATAAGGGTATTTGTCTTGTTTGCATTTATATAAGGCTTGCATATATGTGACTTGTGTTCTTCAATTGCTTTTAAGGATTAATTGTAAATTGTATATTGCTTTGCAAATTTATAAAAGGTTAATTTGGTATTAAAATGCGAGATAATTGCCTTTTAGAGACTAAAAGATAGCTTGCTATTTAGCTTATATTTTAGTTTTGCAAGTGCAACTTTAGCTTTAAAAGCTAATTGCAAGAACTTAATATAAAAGTTATAAAATAATTAAGTAGACTTTATAAATAGCTTCTTAAAATTGTTCTTAGCTGTAAATAACTAATTCGGATTTTTAAAAGTAGAAGTTAAGTAGTCGAATAGATTTTAGACTATATTATATAGATTAATAGCATCTTTTCTTAAGCATAGAGATATATGCTTTGTAGCTTTACCCTTAATTAAGCCTCTTACTAATATAAGCTTTATTAATTTAATAGGATAATAGTTTGCATTTTTACGAAGCTTGTTCTTAATTCGGGAGATTTAATTAAAGAGACTCATATCTTTGGTGTCTTTAAAGATAAGGGGATTAGGGAACTTGGTAAAACGCAAAGGGTATTATGCTAAGGGAGTAGTGTGGCAGGGCGCTAAGGAGACTGCTGAATTCTGTCGATTTTGGAGGTTTTCAGAGATTCTCTACTAGTGCTACACGTGACTAGAATGGAGGTATAATTGCCGGGTTTTTGTAGCTAGACATGCATTACTCCTAATTATCGATATATGTACACATCTCACTTAATAATTGTTTATTCGTCGCTTGTTTTGCGTATTGCTTTTATAATTATACTTAGTTCTTGCATGCTTTAGTCCTTTCTTTTGTTATTGCTTTATATTTATATACACGTTTACTTGTTACTTGCTTAGTACCCGAGAGACATTTTTGTAAGGCCTTTTCTTTTAGCTAAGGTTTGCCCCCTTACATGTTTTTAGTAAGCGATGCAAGGAGATTAAACACAATTAAGGGAAGCTCTTATTAATCGTATAATTTAAGGTTCTTATAAAGTAAAGCTTAAAGGTTTATAAAGTAAGTTGTATATTAAGGTGTCCTTATTTTATTAGGTGGCTAGTTAGCTTATTTTTATTATTACTATTCTAGTTAGTTTGTTTTAGCTAGTTAATTCGCTTATATAATCTAATTTCCGAACAATTCCCGCTAATATAAAGCTAAAATAGCTATAAGGCGGCTTATTAGCTTAATTAAGAATAGCTTTAGCTAAGCTTAACTTAAAGGGGATAAAAATGCAATAAGAGGAGGTAGCTAAGACGGAATAGAGGAATTATAAGACAAAGCTATATTAGAGAGGAGTCTTAGCACTTTTAAACGAGCTTATATTATCGATTTGCGTTTTATTTTTAACTATTTTACTATTAATAGTAAGAAAGCTACTAACTTTAATTCGAAGTCTAAATTATAAGAATACTAGATAAGAGTCCCTATATAATAAAAGCTATACGGAAGTGTATAAGATATATAAAAAAAACTAAAAACGAGTAAAGTATAAATATAAGACTAGCAAGAATTAGAAATATAAGGAACTAAGAATATATAAATATAAAATAGCTATAAAGCTATAGCATAAATAAAAGGATAATACTATAAAGGGGGTTATAATCCTTTAAAGGGATATAGTAGTTAAGTGGAAGAAAAGAGAAAAGAAGCTACAAGTATAGCTAAAAGCAAAAAAATAAGAATAAAATAGTATAAGCGATTAAGATAATAGAAAACGAGCTTTAAAAGACTTATCGAAACGTTTATTACTTATTTTAACTAAAAACACTACTCGATCGACCTTTAAATTAAGCATAGCAATTGCTAATTCTCCTTATAATTTACTAGTATAGCAACTTACGCCTTAGTTTATATCCTTAAAAGATAAACCCATTATTTTAATACTAAATATAAGCATAATAGAGGATAACAAATACATGTTAATTCTTAGATTATACCTTCCTTTGCTTAAAGTATAAGAAGCCTTATAGTTTAAAGGTAATAACATCTTTACCTTCTTAAAGCAATATACTAATATATACGAGGACTATTAAGTCTTTGCAACTATAAAAAGAGAGCATATTATTAGATATATCTTACTATTATATAAGGACTAAGTTAAAGCTATGCTAAAATACTATATTAATAGCTTTGACAAGTATAATAAAGCCAAGTTTTACGCGGCTTTAAAGAAGGAGTATAAGGAGTATAACTAAGAAACCCTTAAGATTAGTTATAATTTCTTAAATCAAATTATTGCTTAGTCTTAAAGAAAGCATATTACTACTAAGACCTTCGTTAATCTATTTTATAAAGTATTAACTAAACTAGTAAAAAGAAAGGAATTAGATAATAATTACTAGTGCCGAGAGTTTATAAAGGGTCTTCCTTCTTAAGTTAAAGACTAGATCTTTAAAGACTTTAACTATAAGCTTATAGACATATCGACTTATAACTATAGCAAAATGCACAAAATTGCTATATTTATATATAAGTATAAGGAGAAGAGATATAAGTATAACAAGGCTAATAACTTAAAATACTCTTAGCTACGCTAAGAATACTTCGATATAATCGTATAAGACATAATACTTGCAACAAATAATAAATACGCCCTTCTTTTACCTTTAACTATACTAGTATTAGTAAAAGAGCTTACTAGAGCTAGTAAAGTGTTAAAGGTTCTTATTCTTAGGACAATAAAGCTTAAGAAACCGGCTAATAAAATCGATTAATTAATAAAGGAACTACAAAAATTATCGATTTTATCTATTATTTAAGAGGATTTGTAAAAGGCTATTAATGCTTCGACTACCGCTATTACTAATAAGATTGAGTTTATACTCTTTACAATTAACAACTTAAAAGATACTTAAGCATCTAGAAGTTACTATAATAAAGGGGGTTTTAGTAAACGCAGTCGAGGTCGAGGTAGTTATTATAGTAAAAGAGGAGGGGGAGCATTTATATCGACTAGTAATAATCGCCCTTACCCGGATTTTTAGTAAAATGTAGCTTAAGTTAATGCTATATTTTAGTTATTTGACAAGAATTGTTTAAAGTGTTTTAAAAGGGATTAAGATAGTGCTATAAATCTTAATTGCGACTATATATACTTAAATAACTATCTATTAATATAAGAGCTAATTAACTTTAAGTGCATTTATAAGGATGGCTATAACTAGTGCAAAGGAAAATAAGACTTTAATTGCCCCTTTATACCTCTTATTTTATAAAATAATTAGCGTTAGTTTAATTAAATTAAGACTTAGCTTTAAAGAGAGAAATATAATTATAATATATTAATGCGACTTGCAAACGCTTAACAATTATAAAATAATATTTAGCTTAGCAATTATAAGAGAAATAAGTTTTAAGCCCCTTTTATACTCGGCAATTTATATAAGAGCAAAGAGATTTTGCGTCGAGACACGGATAATATTCTTATTATTAGAGGCAATTATATAAATGTTATAAATAAGGATAGCATCTTTGTTAGTAATATATATAAGGATATAATATATCTTATATTATTTGTTAATGCTGCAAGATTTTTAAAAGTAAAAGGAAAAGGACTATAAATTACTTAAGATATTATAAAGTAATAAGCTCGAGCAAAAGAAAGGCTCTCGCAAGCTAAAAGCTAAAAATTTGCTATACTAGGAGTTAAAAGGGATATTAAACCCTTATAAGATATAAACCTTAACTTAGCTTCTAATAAAAAACTAAAACTAGTTAATACTTTATAAGAAGAGCTTATTCCACGATCGAAGAAAGCAATTATTCCGCTTTTATATACGCAAAAAGGGGTAAAAATGATTATTAACGCTCTTAAAACTCCCGATCTTATAATTATAATTTAATATTAATAAATAAGGGATAACTAAGCTTATATAATAATCTTAAGAATAAGAAATATAATAGCTATATATATAGCTAAGGAAATTAAGAAAATAACTAAGATAATTACTATAGCTAATAAACTAGAACGCATAATGCAAAATATGACTTAGCCGGCCTAAGTAACTAGTTATATGCTTTAAAGAAACATAGCTACATTTAATTTTAAGACTCTTATCTTAAAGAAAAGCATTATTATGTCCCCTCGACTTCGATTCTTATTATATATCCTTAGTAAAGAAATAGAATATTATAATATACTAAATATTAAAGCTAAGTGCAACATCTTATCTATAGAGATAGCTAAGAACTTAAGCTATATTATTTATAGCGTTAATATCTTTACTATATTTACAATTATAAGAGACTAATTCGGTTTTGCTAATATAGCTAAAATTAAGATCGAGATTGTAAAGGGGGTTAGTTGCAAGGATATATTCTTCTTAATCGATAACTCTCTTAAGACTTTGCTAAGGATGCCGTTTATTAGCAAAATGAAAATGGCTATAGACTATAAGGACGATAGTTTATAAGATAATACGTTTATTAACTTAAAAGATTCGAAAAATGCTTATATAATTATAATTATTCTACTATTAAAGAGCGTCTTTAAGAGGAGGGTTTAATTCCGGTAAAACCTTTAGCCTAAAATCGAAGAAGTAGACTCGAGTAATAAGGATAAAGAAGAGGAAAACTAAGGCTTAATGCTTTAGCCGGAAAGAGTATTAAAGGAGTAAAGGTTATTTTAGGGTTTTTAAAGGAGTTTTATAATTTTAAAACTAGCGTTACTAGTTTTTTAGATATAAGAGCTATAGAAGATGCCTTTATTTTAGCTTTTATAAAGCACTTCCCGGATATAACACGAAAATAAGTAGCAAATATTTTAGACACTAATATTTTAAATGCTAAAGTAAAACTATATTATTCGATATTAGCTAGTTTTATCCTTAAAGCTAAAAATAAAGGACTAAAGTTTTTAAAGTTTTTATAGTTTTTTAATAAATTAAAGGGAGTATCGCTATACTTAAGAGACGAGGACAAGAGCAAGAAGATCTTGTATATAAATATGCTAAAACAAGTAAAATTGGAGAAAATGGCTATTGCATTGCAAGACCTTATAAGCGTGCCCTTTACGCTCTTAGTAAATAGTATTTATAAACCGAAAGCTAAGAAGGTATAGCTAGTTAATAAAAATAATAAAATAAGAAAAGGACTTAAAGGACAATTTAACTAGTATAAGCGATTTAAAGCACAAGACACCTTGCAAGAGCAAGTAGGCAAATATTAGGACTACTTACTCTTATGCTTTACTGCAATACCGAGAGGCTTATATCTTATATTAAAACGACTAATATAACTAAATATTAGAGACTAGCTTTAAGAGAAGGAAAGGGCTATATTCGAAGAATTAATAATTAACTACAAAGGTGCTATTGCGTTTAATTAAAAGGAAGTAAGGAAAATCTATAAAGATATTAGCCCCCCTATTTTTATTAAGACGATATTATATAAGGCTTAGCAAGAAAAGAACTTCCCTTGCTTTAAAGCTCTAATGCCGGTAATAGTAAAAATACTATTAAAATGCTTAAATTAAAAAGTATTAGAAAAATGCAATAGACTTTATAAAAACCCTTAATTTTTAGTTGCTAAGAAACTAGCTAGCACTTATAAACTTATTAATGCAGTAATAAACATGAATTTTATTACTTTATAAGATGCTAATATGCCTTTATTAGTAAACAAGTTTTTAGAGGAATTCGCTAAATGCTAATATGCTTCCTTAATCGATTTCTTCTTTAAATATAATTAGCTTACCTTAAATGTTAAGAGCAAGGATATAATAGCTTTTATAACCCCTCTTAGCTTACTTAAAATAATTACTTTATTATAAAGAGCTACTAATTTAGTAGCTTAGTTTATATAAGTAATAATAACAATCTTAAAAGACTTGTTTTTAGCTATAGCTATGCTATTTATTAATAATATTAGGGTAAAAGGGCTATATATTAACTATAATAGAAAACTAAAGCTTTTTAAGGTTTATCGATTTATATTCGAGCATTTGTAAAACTTAAATAAAGCCCTAAATCGGATTAAACAAGCTAAAGCTTTTATTAGACTTAAATTATAGTTTTGCTATAATAGTATAAGTATTATAGGTTTCGTATATAGTTTTAGAGGAAGAAGCCTTATTATTGCTAAAGTTAATAAGATTTTAGACTAGTACTAGTATAATAATATTATAAAGGCTAAAGCATTCTTAGGAATTTGCATATATTATAAAATCTAAATTAAAGCATACGCTATAATAGCTAAACTAATTTATCGACTACTTAAGAAGGGAGAGCCCTTCTTATAAGGGGAAGAACAAATTAAGGTAATGCGGACTTTTTAAGAAAAACTTACTATTATGCTATTGCTTTATAAGCTATATTATAACTTAGAAAAGCTATAAAGACTTATTATCTTAGCTATAAACGCTAGCTTATTCGGATAAAGAGCAGTTTTAGGCTAATATAATAATAAAGGACGCAAGAGGGTTGCCTAATACAAATTAAAAATATAAAACTAAGCCGAATAAAGCTATAATACTACTAAGAAAAAATGTAAAAGGGTTTTTAAAGCTTTGTAGAAATTGCAATTTTAGCTATATAATATTTATTTTATCTTAGAAATAGACGCTAATACGCTTATTACTTAGCTAAATCGGGTAATTACTAACCTTCTTAGAGCTTTAGTTACGCGCTAGCTTGCTTAAATTAAGCTATTTAACTTCGAAGTACGCTATATAAAAGGTAAAAAGCATATTATAGCCGATAAACTATCTCGGCGCCTTTATTATAAAGATAATTTAAAGGATAACTTAAATATTAATAAATTTATTATATTAAAGCTTAATATAATCGGAATTTAACTAGTTACTAAAAGCGTAAAAACAATAAAGCATCGCGATACTAAATGCAATGCGCGCTTTAATTAGCCGAAGCCTTACTTAGCTAAAACTTATAAGTTAAAGCCTTACTTTAAAAGTAAGCCTTATTTTTTAAGCCGCCTTTAAAGGGGGAATTCCCCCTCTTAAAGTAGCCTTACATTTTGAGCACTTAAGCGAAAAGCTATTCGGAGCTATATAACTAACAACTATAACACTACGCATTACTTTATATTAGTACTCTAAAACGTGACTAATAGTTTTATATCGATTAATCCGCTTAATAAAAGCTATTTAAAGCGATTTTAAGCAATTGCAAGGTATTTAATTATATTAGCTAAGCTTAAGGACATGTTTAAGGGCAAATTTTATAAACTAAAGAAGGAAGCACTAAATTATAGCGTATACGATAAGCAATTATAAAAGAAGAAGTGCAAAATGTACTTCTCGCGTTTAGTTTTTAATAATTTAGCTTAAAGAGTAAAAGTTATAAAGGAGTTATATAATAAAATTAGCTATTCGGGCCGGGAGACTACTTTTATAAGGCTAGCGTGCAAATATTATTAAGAGGGTTCTTACAATAATATTTACAAATATTACAATTCTTATAAGGTATGTTAATATAAGCACAGGTAACGACAAGAAAAAGCCTTATTTCTTACAAAAGTTGCTCTTCTTTTTTATTATATCGGCATAAACATTATAAAGCTGCCCAAATGCAAAGGCTATAACTATTTAGTAATAGCTAAAGATAACTTCTTTAAATGGCTAAAAGCTAAACTTATAAAAAATCCCATTAGCAAGAAAATTGTAAAGTTTATTTAAACTAAAGTAATCTATTAGTATAATTTATTTAAAAAACTTAAAGTCGATAGTAATACTAAATTTAAAGGTTTTATAATTAAAGAGCTTTAAAAGCTAAGGATTTATAAGATTATAATCTTTGCATATAATGCTAAAGCTAATAAAATAGTAAAGCGTAAGCATTAACTAATTATATTAGCTTTAATTGCTTTAAGTATAAGAGGAAAGAAATTATAAGTAAACCTTTTACCTTAAGTGCTTTTTGCTAATAAAACTATTATATATAGCCTTATAAGCTTTATTCCTTTTTATATAATTTATAGCAAAGAAGTAATACTTTTAGTAAAAACCCGTTACTTTACTTAAAGAACTCTTAAATAAGACGAAGTCTATAATCGATTAACTTTATTATAGCTTTATACATAACAAATTCAAATGCGTAATAAAGACATTAAAGAGTTTAAGTTATAGAAAACTTAATAACGTGTTAAAGGTAAAGCTAACTTCGATGCTAAGCATTAGATTTATAAGAAACTAATTTAAGCTAAAGATCTTATTTTAATATATGATATTAAGAATATTAATTAAAATAAGTCCAAAAACATTAAACTTTTATACTAGTAGCTAAAGCTATATAAAGTTAAGGAAGTAAACTAGTTAAAGGGGACTTATATACTAAAAGAATTAGACGAGACTCTCTTACGCTACATATATGCAAGAAACCGACTAAAGTAGTTTATTAAAAGAGATTAGTACTAGTATTCTTATAAGGATAAAGTACTAGAGCTTATTCTTAAAGAAGTCGAATTCCGGATTAATATAAAACTAAAAGAGGAAGCTATTATAGAGTTTTACGCTAAAATTACCCAAGAAATCGAAAAAGACACTAAAATCGTCGTACAAGTCCTAAAACTCCTTAAATTTGAGAAGGGAAAGTACGTCCGTTTCGATAATAACTAAAATAAAGCTAGGTTAGCAAGTAAGGATAAGGATTAAGAGTAAAGGCTATTATCGACTATAAATGCATAGCTGCTAATACTTAAACTTCGATTTACATGCACTTTAAAATACAAGAATAACTTAAAGAGGACTATTGTGGCGGGGTGAACCGCCAGAGGTCGATTTCTATGCATTTTGGAGGGTTCGGCTAGCATTGCACGTGACTGCAAAAGGGATATATATTCCAGGTTCTTGCACATATCACTTCAAATAATAAATTCATTCTTGTATATCAATTATCATTTATATATATACTTTAATCGATTACTTTTACATTTAATAATTGTTTATCCGTTCCTTGTTTGCGTTTTACTATTGCTTTATATTTATATATGCGTTTGCTTCTTGTTCTATTGCTTAGTTTCCTAGTATCGTTCCTGTAGGGTTTCTTCTAGCTAAGGTCCGCCCCCCCTACACTATGCTACCTAAAACTAAACTTTACTTGAGCTAAGACTTAGTTAACAATTATAATTCGCAGATGCAATTAATTAGCAAAAGCTAGTTTAAGCCGCAAGTAGTACTAAAAGCTATACTAAAAGTATCGAATACAAGATAACAATAGAACTAGAAGACTAATAGTAACAAAAACACCGGATAAAGCCCTTTATTTGACTATAACCGGAAGGAATAACAATAACAATGAAATTATAACCGCAACTAATTAAAGTATAAGCAAAGGAACTTAGGAGTTGCAAGCTATAGCTAAAAAAGGTAAAGAAACTTTATAACTAGCTAAAATAAGACTTTAGTAATATTGTTATACCTTAAGCTATTAGGATGCTAATAGTAGCTGCAAGAGGAGGTGTTATTAAAGGAAGAGAAGTAATTATAAGATTTGTTTTAAGGGAGAACTTGGCATTTCCTTCTTATTTTAGCTTTTAGTTGCTTCTTGCTTTGCATTTAATTACTTGAGCTCTTTTTATTTATTTCCTTTATTATATATACCTGATTTCCTTTGTTATATATGAAGTTTCCTTTGTTATATATAAAGTTTCTTATATTATATATAAAGTTTTTTATATTTTCTATTTACTTTTAACTTATACTCGCATTTCTTTACCAAAAACCCCTACTTACCCTACTTTTACTTGCTCGGGACAAGCAATAAATATAAGAGGGACAAGGCTAACTTATACTTGCTTTTTGCATTCCTTTTACCCTTAAAAACCCTTAATTTGTTCCTTAATTTAGTCGAGTCCTTAAAGCTATGCATATTCGCCTTAAACCCTTTGTTTCCTAATATTATAATTGCTTTTTCTCTTTAAGTAAATATGTTATAAAAGACTTTTTTTGCATATAGCATTAACTTACTTTTACTTTTATATAACAAAGGACTCGCACTTTAAAGAAGAGACCTTCTCCTTGATTTTTCTTCTTATTTTATATATTTAAAAGCTTATAAAATTTAGAACTTTGCTTCTAGTTATAAACTAGTCGATTTTATAAAGTAGCAAACATTTACCCTTACTAAAACTTATATAACTTTACATTTACGCTTTATAACCTTATAACTTACTTACGCATCTTATACTTTGCAAAAACATCAAAATCCTTATAAAATGCAAAAAAACGAAGCCGAAATCTCGAGTATAAAGCAAACCCCCGCTAAAGAAGCTAAAAACGAAGAGCTCTTAGTTGCGTGCTATGCATTTGCACCTTATAAACTTATAAAGCTGCAAATCGCTAATATAAAAGTTACAAGTTTAGCGTAAGCCTTAAATATTGTTAAAAACTTCCCGGATAAAGAGAAAGCTATTATAATTATAACGTTTAATATTATATTATTATAAAGTGAAAATAAAGTAAAGGATATAATTATAAGCTAAAAGGATATAGTCTAAAATAAAAAAGCTCTTAAATTAAAAGGAAACGCTTTAATAGCGTATAACATTTAAAATAAGGCATTTATCGAAGCTACAAAGGATATAAAGAAAGCTAAAGCTATTTCCCGCAAAGCTTTAGCTAGCTTTATTAGAATTATAAACCGGAAAAACTCTTCTTAAGCGCAAGCTTTTAGCAAATTTATCTAGCAAAAATACCTTTAGCATAGCAAGAATATATATAGCAACTTAAATATGCTATTTAAATCGAAAATCGAGCTATATAAAGCCATTAAGTTACTTAATATAATAACTTTAAAGTATGCTCGCAAAGCCCCGGTTTACGCTTAATTAGCACTTATTACTAGTAATGTCAAAGCTACCTTAAACTATTTAAAGGGCTTAGCAAATAATTAATAGCTAAAAATTGATAAATTGCAAGCTATTAAGCTTAGCTAGCTAAGCTTTACCTTTAAAGAATTAAGAGTTTTAATTAAGGGAACTTATGCTAATAAACTATTTCTTGCCTTTATAGATAAGCCGCAAACTAGAAAGCAATTGTAATTAATATACCGAAAGCCCTTACACTTGCACTTGCTATAAAAGGACTTGCTAAATAACTTGCTAATTAAGAGCAAACTGCTAAGCAAGCGCAAAAAGAGGCATAATATAATGCTATTTAAGATTTAACTATTAAACTTAATATAAAAGAGAGCAAAGTCAATTTCGATAAGTTTTTATATAAAAGAACTAATATTACTAATAATCTCCCGGACTTTAAAATAGTTATAACCCTAGTATTAAAGCTAGCAAATGATATAAAAGCTAGCAATATAAGCCCCTTAGTAGCTAGCACTTCTATTAGTATATAAATCGAAGCTCCGGCTATAAAAGGAGCTAAGAGAGCTGCTTTTAAATATAATATTTACTCTAATTTTGGTTTTAACGATAAAGAATAGCCTTTACCCTTTAACAAAAGACTTAAAATAAAGGGCTTTAAAAAAAAGAAAGCTATATTTAAAGGAAAGAAGCCTATTTTCCGTAAATTAGTCGAGATTAAGGAATGTCTTTGTGTAATAAGTAATTTATAAAAAAGGGATATAGCTTTATAGTTAAACTTAGACTTTAATAGCTAACGCTTTACTTTAAAGGCTATTGCATTAAGATAGCATTATAGAATTAAATTATATAAGATCCCTTGCTTAAAGCATTTTAAGGAGCTCGCATATTTTCTTTTTATGCAATTTATTTAAGACGCAAATAATATACTAAAAAGGATATTACAAGTTTATAATATTATTAAAGATAAAACTAGTTTCCGACTTGCTTAAGTTTATTTAAATACCCGAAAGCTCTTCTTAAATACGCTTATAATTATAAATTATATTAAATAGCACCTTATCAAAAATCGATTTTAGCTTAGAAAACGGATAATAAGCCTTATATTAACCTTACTAGTCGACTTGCTTATCGAAAGTATAAAAGTACTCAAATAGCACTTCGCATAAGTAAAGAAGGGTGAAATTTTAAACTTACTAATCGATAAAATCGAAATGCTACGCTTTTATATTTGTTATAATATAAAGAGATTAAATAGTATTATGCCGAATAGTTATTTCTCTCTTATTATATAGCTGCTTTAAGCAAACCCTTTAATTTAGCTATAATTTTATAAAATGCTGCTTAGCAACTTAATCTTCTTAGTTATATACCCTTAACTTATCTGGTATTATAATAAGGACTTTATAGTATTGCAATTCTATAAAGGGGATATTAAAAGGTTTAAAACTATCACTTCTCTTTATACTAAAACCATTTTAGCTAGTAATAAGCGAGAAATCGGGTACTTAATCCCTAAAGACCCGGGTCCTTTCGATGCCTTTATAGTACGCACTTTCTAAAACCGGAAATATATCGATTTGTCTATTTAAAGCAATAAAAGGGAGGCCTTTAGTAATTTTATAAAGGACAAAGAAGACTAAATAGTAAGTATTACACTAAAAGTATACGATATGCACATTTATTATTCGAGGGTTTTTATTACTTACCCCTCCCTTAGCAAAATAAAGCTCTTATAACCTCGAATTTCACTTCTAATTAGCTTAATTTTAGTCGGATCTAATAGCATAACCGATATAAGAATCTTATATAATATTGTTAAAGCTTTATATAATACTTGGCGTGTT
>Ga0302221_10001052_pt1 | contig 18262 bp, 13 predicted proteins | sample II_Palsa_E2_1_FD_193517 | JGI IMG/M metagenome (GOLD analysis project Ga0302221, IMG submission 193517) | Peat permafrost microbial communities from Stordalen Mire near Abisko, Sweden - II_Palsa_E2_1 | ecosystem: Environmental > Terrestrial > Soil > Palsa > Peat permafrost | place: Sweden... | reverse complement strand
CGTGCAGCATGAAATACCTGGTCAGATCTTGCTGGATCTCAGTTATGTCTTCACCAAGGGCACGCATCTGGGGTTCACTCGTGACGCCAACGCGGTTCCGATTAGTGCAATGACTCAATACACCGATTGCTACAACGCACCAACGGCCTATCCGTTGTTCTGTTCGCTCGCTAAGTACTATTACGACGGCGCCTCAAATTACAATGCCCTGCAGTTCCGGGCAGAGAAGCGACTCTCGCACGGTCTCAGCTTTATCTTCAACTACGCCTTTGCCAAAACTCAGGATACAGGCACAGGTTCGGGAAATGATGGATCTGTCGATGTGTATCAGAACGCATTCGACTCTCGGGCAAACTACGGCTTGTCTACACTCGATACGAAAAATACCATCAACGGATCGGCGAGCTACGAACTTCCTTTTGGGAAAGGAAAGAAGTTTGGGCTGCATGGATTTGCAGATCAAGCGGTGGGCGGGTGGCGCGTGACGGGCGTCTACCAGATCCACAGCGGCATTCCCTTCACCGTCAACACCTCGAATAATGGCTCGGACCTGAGCGGCTCTGCGCAGAACGTGTGCGGTTGCGGATATGAGTGGCTGCCGAATGTTGTCGGGAACCCAAATCTTGCGCATCCCAGCCACTTCAATCCCGCCGTGGATCAGTGGTATAACGTCGCCGCTTTCGTGACACCGGCTCCCGGCACCTTCGGTGACGAGAGGCGAAACACGTTGATTGGTCCAAACTGGCGCGATTTGGATCTCAGCCTGGGCAAATCATTTCAATTTCCCAAAGGCATCCGATTCGAGTTTCGGGCAGATGCCTTCAACTCCTTCAACCACCCCAACTTTTCACAGCCAGCCGACGGCACCGGAACGGGAGTCACATACAACCTTCCCGAAGGTACCTCGCCGCCCCAACAAATTACATCCGCGAACGGAGCTCGCCAAATCCAGTTGGGAGGTCGCCTCACCTTCTAAGCGAATCTTTGAAATGGTATGAAGCCAAGGTCCGGATGTCCTTGCTACAGGATCTCCGGACTTTGGTTTCGTCGCTTGGTAACAGCCCACGGTGAAAGCGTACGATGTTCTGGAAATGCTAAGGTCACGGATGCGCCTCAATCTCACAAAACACCGATGGACATCGATCTTCATCGGCGCAGTCTTTCTCTGCAGTGGGCCAATGCAAGCCCAGGGAACATCCAGCACCGACCAGCTCAAGACGCATCTGCAACGTGGTCAAGCCGCTCTCAAGGCAAATCAACAGGAGGAAGCTGCCAAAGAGTTCCGTGCTGCATTGAGCCTCGACCCTTCCAATGCGGAGGCACACGCTAACCTCGGCGCGCTCTCCTTCTTCCATGGCAATTGCAAAGACGCAGAAATTGAATTTCGTGCAGCCTTGAAATCCGCGCCGTCCCTTACCAGGGCAACGGCCCTGATGGCGGTCTGCGAGAAGAGGCTCGGCGAGCCGTCCGCGCAGGCCGATCTAACCGCGGCCTTCGCAGATCTTAAGGACGTTCGGATGAGAACTCAGGTGGGAATCGAGCTCGCAGACCTCTACTATCAGCAAGGTGACCTCGGAGAAACGGGATCGGTTCTTTACACCCTTTCATCCATCAACCCGGATAACGTCGACATCTTATTTTTTGAACAACGCGTGTACAACGAATTAGCGAGCAGCACATTAGATAAGCTTGCACTTCTCGCTCCCGATTCGGCGCGCATGCAGCAACTCATCGCTGAAAAACTTATCAATGCAGACGACCTCAAAAACGCCATCGTACATTTTCGTAAGGCTCTCGCAGCCAATCCCAGGTTGCCCGGAACTCACTTCGAGCTGGCCGAAGCGTTGATGGAGGGATCTCCCAACGATCCGAAGGCACAGAGTGAAGCCGCCAGTGAACTTCAAACGGCGATCTCGATCGATGGAGACAGTTCAAAGATTGAGAGTGAGCTTGGACGCATCGCCCTGCTGCAATCGAACCTCGCGGATGCTGAGACTCATTATCAACACGCCTATCAACTCAACCCGAATGATGCGCAGGCAGACCTGGGCTTGGCAGAGTTGCTGACAAGGCAGGACAAGCCGGAAGAGGCCGCAAAGTATCTGCGCCTTGCTGTAGCGTCTGACCCGCTGAATCCGGAGGCCCACTACAAACTCTCTCAAGTCGATAAACAGCTGCATCTTCAGGACGAACAGAAAAAAGAGCTCCAGTTATATGTCGACATTCGGGCCTCCAAGGATAAGATCCAACACCTGTACCAGCAGATGAAGCCGGAAAATCCGTCAGCCAATCCAACGCCGGCATCGCCTTCCCAGTGAGCGCCGGCGAACTGAAATTGACGGGGAACAAGACGCAGCACGGGTGGGTACGATGACGATTCGGAACGCTTTCGGATATCTTCTCGCTGGCTGCATCTTCGTCGCCGTCCTACTCCCAACAGCTGAAAGGCATCTACATCCTGTGTTTGCGCAGGCCTCCGGCGCGATGGCCCACGAGCCTGCACAAGACCGTTCGCAGTATGTGGGCGATGCAGGTTGTGTCCGTTGCCATCAGCGGGAGGCTCAATCCTATGTCCATACGGCGCATCACCTCACCTCGCAGCTCGCGACCACGGACACCGTCCTGGGTTCATTCGCAAAGGGGCAGGATCTCCTGACCATCTCCAAGGCCGGCCAGGACCCCTCCGATCCTGACCTCTCCTTTCACATGGAGTCTCGAGACGATGGTTTGTATGAGACGGCCGTAGCCCAGTTGGGACTGAAGAAACTCTCCCACAGCGAACGAATGGACGTCGTCATGGGTTCCGGGGTAAGAGGCCAAACTTACCTGTTTTGGCTGAAGAACCAGCTATTCGAGTTACCCGTGAGCTACTGGACCGATGGTCATCAATGGATCAACAGCCCCGGCTATAAGGACGGCACGGCCAACTTCACTCGTCCCGCGGATCCCCGTTGTATCGAGTGCCATGCCAACTACATTCATGCGCTCTCTACCGATCCTCAAACGAATCTCTACGATCGAAACAGCCTTGTGCTGGGCATCTCCTGCGAAGTTTGTCATGGGCCCGGAAAGGCTCATGTCACCCAGGCACAGTCTCAAACCGCACCTTCGCAGAGGACAACTCCAACCATTCTCAACCCTGCCAAATTTGATCGCGATCGGCAGATCGACCTGTGCGCTCTTTGCCACAACGGGACTGCTCGCGCGGAGCTCGCAGGATCCTTCTCCTATGTTCCCGGACAGCCGCTCGATCGATATTTTGCGCCTGCGCCGATGGATCCATCCGGTCAACCGGACGTGCACGGAAACCAGGTAGGCCTGCTGGAAAAGAGTCGCTGCTTTCTCTCCTCTCCTGCGATGACCTGTTCAACCTGCCACAACGTACACGCTCCGGAACGCGCTGCCGCCGATTATTCTCCGCGGTGTCTTGCCTGCCATCGATGGCAAAGTTGCGGTGAGGCAAAGAAGATTGGGCCCAGGATCGTTCGCGACTGTGTTGACTGTCATATGCCCCTACAGCAGACCCATGCGATTGTTTCCGAAACCGCCGGGAGAGTGTTGCGAACATCCATCCGCACCCACTGGATCAAGATCTATCCTCAGACGGTTCCGGTTCCATAAAGGCAACCGGGCGACCGAGGACGACCGAGTATTTCGTACACCGGATGGCGTAACATGAAGGCGAATTTGCTTGAGGGCGGTGGTGGTTCCACGATGAGGTTGGTGCGATGGAAGGTCATCGGAGTGATGTGGATTTGGGGATCCATGGCGCACGCCATCACCCCCAACCGCTCTCTTTCCCAGCCACAGTCCGAATATACGAGAAGTGTGTGGCGCGTCAGCGACGGGTTGCCGGAGGACACGGTACAAGCGATGGTGGAATCCAGGGAAGGTGTTCTCTGGATCGGCACCACAGGCGGTCTCACCCGGTTTGATGGCGCGCGGATGGAGGTGCCTGCATCTGTCCAGCCGCTGCTTGCGAAGAGCATTTTCACCCTATCCTCCAGTCAGGACGGTAGTTTGTGGGCCGGCACGGAGGGTGGTGGATTGCTGCGCCTGCAGTCTGGCAAGATCAGGGTCTACTCTACACGCGAAGGCGTGACCGATGGTTTCGTTCGAAAAGTTATTCAGGATAGCCGCGGCTCCGTTTGGGTCGGCACCGACGATGGGCTCTTTCTCTTGAAGAATCCAAACTCCGAATCTGCGCAGTTCAAGAGGATTGATCACGGAAGCATTGCGCCGATCGCCGTGCATTCGATCACCGAAGACCATACTGGCCGAGTGTGGGTCGGTGGCTCCCGATTGATTGCCATTGACCCCGACGGAACCGAGCACGAATTTTCGTTACCCGGGGCCTACAGTCAAAACCGGGTAAAGACGTTGCTTGAAACCCGCGACGGCCGCCTGTGGATCGGTACAGTCGCCGGGCTTCAGTATCTGCAAAACGGTCAATTTCATACCGTGGCGGGCATTCGCACAACCGTGCGCACACTGCTCGAAGCCAGCGACGGCACGCTTTGGATCGGGACCATTGGAAACGGTGCATGGACGCTTCGCGGAGATAAGTTGACCCATGTGAGTGAACATGGATTACTTCCCAGCGAAACCGTGTTGTATCTATTCGAAGATACGCAACGCCAGATTTGGATTGGAACGCAGGCGGGACTCGTGCGATTGAACAAGACGCCGGTCCGCATCATCTCGCTGCCGGAGGGCGGCGATCCCGACTTCGAAACCATTTCTGGAGACGACAAGGGAAATATCTGGACGGTCGCACAAAGCCTCTATCTGATCCACAACGATGTGGCTCGAAGAGTGACGTACGGTGGTTTGAGCAACATCAAGGTGCGCAATGTATTCCGCGCGCACGACGGCGCTCTTTGGATTGGGACGGATGGCAGCGGCGCCTACCGCATCGAGGGCGATCGGATACGGCACTACACCGCTCCGTCAGAACTGACGAACAACTTCATTCGCAGCTTCCTGGAAAGCAGCGACGGAGCCATATGGATCGCGACCGATGAGGGAGTCAGCCGAATCAGCCCCGTCGAATCTAAAAAATTCACTGAGGCGAACGGACTGGTCTTCTACAGCATTCGCAGCTTGCTGCAAGACCGTGACGGCGTCATATGGATCGGAACCGACCACGGACTGAGCCGATGGAACAACGGACAGTTTGAACAGGATGCTGCCACCAGGACGCTCGCGCAGGATAAAGTGTGGTCGATCCTCCAGGACCGGCAGGGATCGCTATGGTTTGGAACCAGGGATCACGGCCTCTTCCGGTACCGTCCAAACCACACAACGAAGGATGTTCTGCAACAATTCACCTCCGCCCAGGGACTGCCATCGAACAGCATCTACCAGTTGTTGCAGGACAGGACGGGAAGGTTTTGGTTGACCGGGCCGAACACGATCGCATCCGTGGCTGAATCGGAGATGGAGCGTGATCCGAGCACCGAGCGGCCACTCAGCGTGCAAACCTACAGCATGCCCTTTGGAGCGGTTGGAGCGCAGATGTACGGAGGTCGCCAGCCCGCTGGCTATCTCGCGCCCGATGACAGCGTTTGGTTTCCGACCAGTCGCGGTGCAGCCCATCTCACCAACGTCCTCTTTACTCCCGAGCCCGCACCGCGTGCGTCCGTCGTTGAGGTGCTGGCGGACGGTCAGAGTTTTACGCCGCATGGAACGCTGAACGTCGCTGCGAACGTTGTCAGGCTGAGCTTTGAATTTACGGCGCTGTCCCTCCGTCCTCAACAAGGAGTCCGGTTCCGGTATAAGCTCGACGGCTTCGATCCCACCTGGAATCTCGGCGGTGTAAGTCACACGGCGACCTACACCAATCTGCGCGCGGGTCACTACACGTTTCGTGTGCAGGCTTTCAACACATCGAATCCATCAAGTATCAGCGAGTTTGATCTGCCGATCGTCAAGGCGCAGGTGTTCTACGAGACGTCCTGGTTTTACCTGCTCTGCAGCGCTCTCCTCGCGGCCATCGTGTGGAGTCTGTATCGCATGCGGGTCCGCGGACTCAGACAGCGATTCGCTGCGGTGCTGGAGGAGCGCAACCGGCTGGCAAGGGAGATGCACGACACTGTCATTCAGGGATGCACCGGCATCTCCGCTTTGCTTGAGGCCATGGCGAGTACGCAGAGCGCAGCGCCCCTTGATGAGCGTTCTGCGACCAAAGAGGGTCTTCTGGAATACGCGCGGGTGCAAGCTCGAACGACCATCGAAGAAGCGCGTCAGGCCATCTGGAATATGCGCCATGAGCGAGAGAATGATGTGGATCTCATTGCAGCTCTGGCCATGGTCGCCAGGCAGACAACCCGCGAGTCAGAAGCGGGAGAGTCAGGGGTCGTGGTGACGTTTGATCACAAATTGGAACGTCTCCTGGTAACCGCGTCGATGGCCCATGAAATCCTGATGACTGTCCGCGAAGCTGTGTACAACGCCGTGCAGCACAGCAGCAGCCCAAAGGTAGAAATCGACCTGAGCGTCAAGGGAGACAACCTTATGATCCGCGTCGCAGATCAAGGATGCGGTTTTGTCCTCGCTGAGGATGCCCTGCCGGCGGAGGGTCATTACGGAATCGTCGGCATGCGAGAGCGCGTGCAGAGACTTGGTGGGCACGTGCAGATCACGAGTTCGCCCGGGGGTGGCACACAAGTGCAACTGCGGCTTAAGGTAGAGGGTGGTGCGAAATGCGAGTTCCCAACGGTGATATGAAGCCGATAACGATTCTGATCGTGGACGATCACCCCATCATGCGTGTGGGGATACAGGCGATCCTCAACGCGCAACCTGATTTTCAGGTGGTTGCGCAGGCGGGAACCGCCGTCGAAGCCGTGCGAATCTTCGCCGCGCACCGTCCGGATCTGACCCTGATGGATCTGCGGCTTCCTGACAGGAGCGGCGTGGAGGCTATTCGCGAGATAAAGAAACTCTCCCCCGACGCAAAGATCATTGTGCTCACAACCTACGAAGGCGACGAAGATATCCATCAGGCCCTGGCCGCCGGAGCGCAAGGATATCTCATCAAGGGTATGTCCCACGACGCGCTCGTAAAAGCACTCTACAGGGTGCATGGCGGTTCACGATTCCTACCCAACGTCGTCAGCCAGGCCCTTTCATCTCGTGTGCCTGGAATGCATTTGAGCCAGCGTGAGCAGCAGGTCCTGGAGCTGATGTTTGCGGGGAAGAGCAATCGCGAAATTGCGAACTTACTGGCGATCAAAGAGGCAACGGTGAAGTCCCATGTGAGCGTGATCCTCCTGCGACTGAACGTGAGCGATCGTACGCAGGCCGTAGTAGAGGGCCTCAAGCGGGGCTTGGTCCACCTCTAGCCTCGTCTTCCAGAAGACAAAAAATGCACGCAGTCCGACTTTTGTTGGATTCGCCATGTGGGGGCGAAACCTTATAGTTCATGTGCGGTACCGCGACCGCTTTGTTGCGAGGTAGGCTGCATGCGTTCGTAGGTGCGGGTAACGATAGCGCCGAAGTGGAAGGCGAGAGTCCGCGGGATTCAAGCGTCTTATTCCACGCTCACGTATAGCAGCAAAGAACTGATGGGCCTGGAAGGAAGCGCGAGCAATGGAAAGACGATGGAAGGCGACACGCATGGTCATGTTGATGGCTCTCTGCGCCATGATGTCGCTCCAGCTAAGAGCGCAGGGTGACCGCAATGTAGTGTCCATCGATGCAACGGCGCCTACAATCGCGCCGCAGCCAATCATTGCCACCATGGGAGCATCGCGTAACCCGCAGGGCCATGTCATCGGGGTAAACACGCAATATCTCACTCTCGATGGCCGCCCATGGCTTCTAGTGATGGGGGAGTTCCACTATTCGCGCTATGCCGAAGCCGAGTGGGAGGAGGAGATCCTCAAGATGAAGGCGGCGGGCATCCAGATCGTCTCAACCTACGTGATCTGGAATCACCACGAGCAGGTCGAAGGTCAATTCGATTGGACCGGCAATCGCGATTTGCGTGAGTTCGTCAAGCTCTGCGACAAGCATGGAATGTACGTCTACCCCCGTATCGGCCCTTGGTCCCATGCCGAGGTACGCCATGGAGGCTTTCCGGATTGGGTGCTCAAGAACGGCCCCACGCGTGAAAACAACCCCATCTATTTAAAAGAGGTGCAAAGTTTTTACTCAGAGATCGCCAAACAGTTGAAGGGTGAGCTGTGGAAGGATGGCGGCCCTGTAATCGGAATCCAGGTGGAAAACGAATACCGTGAAGCAAAGCCCGGCTCCGGCAAGGGGTCGGATCACATTCGTACTCTGAAACAGATGGCGGTCTCCGACGGTTTGGACGTGCCGCTGTACACCGTGACCGGATGGGATGGTGCGGCGATTCCGCTGGACGCCGTGCTTCCCGTCTACGGTGGCTACCCGGACGCGCCCTGGGATGGGTCAAACAAGAAGCTGGTTGGCAATGAGATGTATGCCTTTCGCTTTAAGAACCGTGTCGCAGGCAGCATGGGTGCAATCGGCGGCCCTGGACAGAATGCTGCATCCAGTTACAAAGGAACACCGTTTCTGACCGCCGAAGTAGGCGACGGCGGCGAAGACACCTACTTCCGCCGCCCCGCCTTCACTACCGATGACGTCGCTGCGATTGCGCCCGTCATGTTGGGTAGCGGCGCCAATCTGCTCGGGTACTACATGTTCCATGGCGGCATTAATCCAGAGGGTCACGGAATCACGCTGGAAGAATCGCAACGTTCCGGCGACGCGACCGATGTGCCGGAAAAGTCTTACGACTTCCAGGCGCCGATTGGTGAATTTGGCCAGGTGCGTGAGTCCCTGCTGAGACTGAAACTGATTCACTATTTCCTCAATGACTTTGGCGTCGACCTCGCTCCTATGACCACCCGTACTCCCTCACAGGTCCCTGCCGGGCCAATGGATACAAGCACAGTCCGTGTCGCAGCGAGAACAAATGGCGATCACGGCTTCCTCTTTGTGAATAACTATGTGCGCGGCTTGCAGATGCCCGGGCGCAAGAACTTTCAGGTAGAGCTAAAGTTGCCCCACGGAATCGTGAACGTACCGGAGGCACCGATCGATCTCCCGGCTGGAACCTATGGGATTTGGCCGGTGAATCTTCCGTTGTCAGAAGCCGGCAGCGAGACCCCAATCCTGCTGCGGTACAGTACGGCACAGCTATTCAAACGAGTAAAGACAGGCGGGCAGACATACTACTTCTTCTTCGCGCTGCCCGGTGTAAACGCGGAATTTGTTTTGAACGAAGGCGCAAAGGTCAGGGCGGTCACGGCAGGCGTTGAAACATCGCACTCAGCCGCGGGTCTTCGCTTGCGGGCGAGTGGCCAGGCGGATGTGACGTTGGATGGAGGCGTGCATCTGGTTTTACTTCCTGAGAGCCAGGCAGAGCATGTCTGGCGTGGCGACGACCCATCCACCCTCATTGAAACTGAGGCGAGCGCCTTCTCTTCGGGTGCAAAGTGGTTTTTGCGGTCAGAGGATCACCAGTTTCAGGTCGGCATCTTTGGTGCAGCACAACCGAGCGGTGGGCAGCCCTTGACGCATACTGGCCGCTCGGGATTATTCGAGCAGTATCGTGCAACCGTGCCTGAGTTGGAGTTACATGCATCCGTGGCGAAGGTCCAGGACGCGAAGCCGCGCACTCCCTGGATACTTGGACCAACCCTCGCGTGGCGGCCAAAACCCATCCCGGAAAAGCCTGCAGTCAGTGAATTCGCCAATGCAGCGGTTTGGAAGATTGATGTGCCGCCCGTACCCACCTCAGCACAAGTATCGGATGTCTGGCTGGGCATCGACTATCAAGGCGATGAAGCGCGCTTGTCGAACGCCAAATCTTTGCTGGATGACGATTTCTGGAACGGCCTGCCGTGGAAGATCAGTCTCAAACAAACGCTGCCACATTGGCGCAAATCGCAGAGTGATCTGGAGTTGAGGGTCCTGCCGTTGCCGAAGAGTTATCCGTTCTATATCGAAGAAGGCACGAAAGAGCACTTCGACCAGTCTGGCTTAGCGCTGGATCTAGCGACTGTGCGCTTAGTGCCTGAATACCAGGTGGTGGTTGAACTTTCGACTGGTCGATGACCTCCAGTCGCCGAAGTACGTCGTATTCGCGCCTGTGCAGTTTCAGCAGGAACTATATGGTGAGACCGTTTGAGTTCGACGTCCGCAAAGGTGTCGAAATGAAGACTTGTATGTCGCCTAACTCTCATTGCCCTTAGTTGAACGAGACGTGTGCATGGGGCAGCACTTGCCCTGGGTGCAGCTACTTTCGTAGTTCGATCAGGCATGCATCTCGGTCTTTGCGTGTAGTCTCGTCATCGACCGCGATAAGAGCTTTCTCGGTGTTCATTTGAAAGGAAGCATGCTCCTGCGTTGTCCCCTCAATCGTCAGATCTTGACAAACTGCCACACCAAAGCTGGGAAACGCCACCCGCAGAAAGCCGTTCGCATCGTGCTGAATCGATCGCGAAACCGCTATCGCCAGTCCCTCTGACTGGCCTGCGTCCGCCCCTTCCTTCAGCTCGGTTGCAACTCGTAGCCAGCGCTGATCTCCCGACGACACACCGTCCAGAACGGCATCCCACTGCTTTGGTCGCCGCCACAACTCACGCACCGTAGACTGCGCGCCGACGATGTGAATTCTCGCTTCGACGATGTCTGGAGTTGGTGTCGACGCTGCGATATACATGGCTGGTCTCCATCGATTTGGGTAGTATGCATCAACGCTTCCCCTGAAATCCAGTGGTTACACGCAAGCATGGCGCCACGTAGCGATCGCAGCTATGCCCATCTTCGCACATTTAACGCCTTCTCGGACGCAGTCCATCGCAATGACTAGATCCACATTTCTCGCCATACCATCAATACTTATGCTTGGTCTTTGCGTTTTCAGCAATCAACGAGCAGTGGAGAGAAAGTGGCTTGCGGACAGCATGCTCCAGTTTTCCATCGAAGAAATCGCAGGCCAGAATATTATCCGGACCGCCGCGTCGAGCCGAGTAGACGTTCAGGTTCAATAAAACTGGACCCTTCAGCCATCGGAGATGATCCCGATTTATCTTCGTTCCAGTCACATATACCGTTCCGCCTTTGCCAGGCGTTTCGACGTTCTCGATGCCCAGATCGATTTGCCCGATCTCATCCGCTTCCTTCTCCGCAGCTGGAATGGGATTGCCAGAATAGGACGCCGACACGATGATTGCTTCGGAAGTGGCCGCAAGCCTTGCGGCTGCCTTTCTCGAAAGCGAAATATGGACGCTGAAAGCGAAACGATTTTCTGCAGCTTCGATTGGACGGCTCGAAAGCAGGATCACGCCACACGCAAGTAGGCCGATCCAACTCCGACGAAAGGCAGTGAAGCTAGCGCGCTGTCGCATGGGACTGTCGTTCTTCCGCAAATAACAAAGAGATGTTTTGGATCTGCAAGCGGTCACGATTGCACCCACGTTCGTGCGTGTCTAAAATGAACAACCAACGAGAACTCACCGGAGTTACATCTGGACATCTACCTTCACGTCAAAGTTCTGCTCAGCATGATCCTTGGACTCGCCATCGCTCAGCTGCTCCGCGGCGTGTCCCGCATCGTCCAGCACCCCGGGAAATTTCCCGTCTACTGGGTGCACCTCATCTGGACCCTGTTCCTCTTCCTTTATCTTGTCCACTTCTGGTGGTGGGAGTTCGCGCTTGAGCGAATCTCGCAATGGACCTTCCCGCTCTACTTTTTTCTTGCCATCTATGCCACACTCCTCTACCTCATCTGCTCGCTCTTCTTTCCCGATGAGATTGATGAGTACGAGGGATTCCGCAACTACTTCTACTACCGCCGCAAATGGCTCTTCGCCTTCATGATCATCGTCTTCTCGCTTGACTTCGTCGATACCGCTATCAAAGGCCCCGCCTATCGCGCTCAATTCGGAACCATGGCTGACGTCCGCGACATTATTTTCATAGTTCTGTGTCTGCTTGCCATCAAGATCGGCAACCGTAGCTTCCAAGCCATCTTCGCTTGCCTGGCCGTCCTGCTGGAAATTCTTTACATCTTGAAGACCTCGCTCACCCTCGGCTAAAAGCATGCGCTACTGGGGTCCTGCGAATCAGCCACCGCTGCTTTGGCGAGCGAGTTTCCCAGGGCAAGAATCAGTAGAGGCAGGCAACACGCCAGCTACAGGTTAGCTTCCCAGTCCAGAGTTTTGAACCAATACGTTCGGCGCTGTTCCAGCCAGTGATCGCTTTCCCTGGAGGCAATCCACGCATTAAGGAAGAACACGAAGTCTGGATCGCCGCGACGAATCGCAAACGCGGCGGGAAAGCGTCCAAGCGGTGGCACAGAGGGTACCAGCACACTAGCCGGGAATAGCTTTGCAACAATTTCCGGACGAGGACTGTCAGCAGCCGCCGCGTTGATCCGGCCTGCGACGAGATCTTGAAAAAGAACGTTGTCGTCGTCATAGGTTTGAACCGTCGCTTCCGGAAGCATAACGCCAATCATCTCTTCCGCGACGGAGCCTTTCGATGCTCCGATCACAACGGACCTCTTATCGAAGTCAGATAGTTGGGTCACCTTTGATTCGGATTTGCTGTTAGCAACGAGGGTCACGTCCTCCGTGTTGTACGGATTGCTGAAGTTCACCTTGAGCGCCCGGGAAGGTTCAATCGAAAGACTCCCGATGATAATGTCCGTTCGATTGGCCAGCAGGTCTGGAATCAGCATGCGCAGAGGCGCGGGATGAAACTCCACTTCTACGCGCATATCGCGGGCGAGCTTGCGTGCTACGTCGATTTCAAATCCCACCAGGTTTCCGTTTTTGTCATGCATAGCCCACGGGATGACGTCTACGACTCCGACCCGAAGCTTTCCCGATTTGACGATACTTGCCATCAAGTCCGCGTTACCGCGCGACGGGGTGCCAGAAGAAGCAGGAGAGGCAGTCTGCGCCAGACACGGGATCGTAAAGAGTAAGACCATTAAGCTGGCGACCGCACTCGGTCGAAGGTGTGCCCTTGAGCGTAAGCCAAAGAATTGTGAAGTTGTCATCGCCAATCTCCTTGGTGCGTCCGTAAACAAGCTTGCACCGTCTATTGAGGTCCCGCGCCATTATTGGGATTGTTGATGGTCCCGTAGTCTTCATCGCCAGGTTCTGGCGGCCCCGCACCATGGTTAGGATTATTGATGGTCCCGTAGTCAGCATCGCCGGGCTGAGGTTTTCCGGCCCCATGGTTTGGATTATTGATGGTTCCGTAATCAGCATCACCGGGTTGAGGCTTACCGGCACCGTGATTCGGGTTATTGATTGTCCCGTAGTCCGCCGAGCCCGGTCGCGGCGTCCTGTATTGTTTCTGAGGCCGCACAACCGTCTGCTCGTGGGTATAGGTAGCGTAGCCATCGTAAGTGGAATAGTTTCGGTCCTCATCATATCGATCGCCTGAACCATGTCGATTGTTGTACCCATCGTCATACCCGTGGGCGAAGACGTCCTCATACGCGCGGGGAAAGCGATTCTTGTATCCCAGGTAGTAAGGTGGCTTTCCGTAGTTCCAATCGCGCTGCCCCATACGGTAGCCATCGCGGTAATAGTCGCGGTGGGCATCTTGCTGATCGCGATGATCGTCATGATTACTGCTTATGATCGCACCCACAATGATCGCGCCAAGGATCCCCCCAGCGATGGCGCTTCCTGTGTTGTCGCTCGCCTGATGCACGCCATACTGAAACTCCGCACGGCAGCCTCGATCCACCCAGATCCCACGATAATCAAAGCCCCAGCTGTACCCTTGTCGGCACTGAGGGCCTGGCAACTGATGGACAAGTCGCACTTGGCCGTCGGTGTTCGCACGACAGTAGTGGTAGGCGCCATCGTTGCTGTTGCATCCGAGGGTGCCTGTTTGCGCGGCAACTGAAGTGGTCAACGCTGGAACAGCCGCCATAAGAAGGACGCTAAGGAAAGTGCGAAAATCGTGCATCTGATCTCCTTCACTTTGTGCGATGTATCGGTGCCGGCGAATAGGCCAAGGAACGCTCCGGCCCTCATAATTACAGGCACCACGAGAACAGTCACCACAGCCCGCGAGACGCGCAACGGACAATACCGCGTGATTCTAGCACGTTGATATGCGGTCGTAACTGCCGCATCAACCAGTACTCCATGGCTGAAAAAGGTGCCAGTGTTTCGAATCCTCTGAGACCTCGTGGCAGACATAGTATCCTTGGCGCTTAGTACCCAGAGATACCTTCACAGGTGTTCAATAGAATTAGTCGATCAACCTATTCATCGTAGACAGACTAAGCCGGAATCGGACGAATAGGTAACTGCATAGCTCGCCCCTCTTAGAACGTCCTACACATTTAATGTCGGAGGCTAAGCATGTCGCGGCAGAGAAATACAATCGGCCCCATCCTCCTCCTTTGTTTCGCAGCTTTTTCCTCCGCAGGAATTGCGCGAAGCCAGAGCGCGCAGCAACCCGAAGCGAAGTCATCAACTCCCGTTATCGTCCAAGACGAAAACTCTGCAGGCGCGAAACACCGCCCCCGCATTGCTCTCGTCCTTGAGGGGGGAGGAGCACTCGGCTTCGCACACATCGGCGTCATCGACTATCTTGAGCAGCATCACATCCCCGTCGATCTCGTCGTCGGTACCAGCATGGGCGGACTCATTGGCGGTCTCTACGCCTCTGGCCAGTCCCCCGACCAAATCCGCACCCTCATGCGCACCATCAACTGGGACGTCGCGATCGGCGGTCGAATCCCCTTCCGTGATCTGAGTTATCGCCGCAAGCAGGACCGCGAAGACTTCCCCAACCGCCTAGACTTTGGCCTCAAGCACGGCCTATCCCTCCCCGAGGGCCTGAACTCAGGTCAGGAGGTTGGCCTTATCCTCGACAAGGCCACTCTCGCCGACTACGACCTGGCCAGCTTCAACGATCTTCCCATTCCCTACCGTTGCGTCGCCACCAACATGTCCACCGGCCGTGCCTACGTTTTTGACCGCGGCTCTCTAGGCCGGGCAATGCGCGCCACCATGTCCATTCCTGGCGTCTTCGTCCCTGTCATCATCGATGGCCAGATGTTCACGGACGGAGGTGCCGTCGACAATCTCCCCGTCGATGTCGCTCGCGCCAACGGAGCCGACATCGTCATCGCCAGTTACCTCGACACTGGCCAGACCAGCGTCACTCGTCCGGGATCCTTTTTGTCCACTACCGGCAACACCATCAGCATCATGGTCGCTGCCAACGAGATGCACAGCCTTGAAGATGCCGATGTTCTCATTCGTTCCGATCTAAAAGGCATCAACGGCACCATGTACAACGAATCCGCCACCATTGCCCCCAAAGGCATGGAAGGCGCCACTAAAAAAGCCGCACTCCTTGAGCGCTTCAGCGTGAGTGACGCCGAGTGGGCCGACTACGTTAAGCAGCGCGACTCCCGCCGTAAGACCGTCGTGCCCAATCCGCAGTTTGTCGCGGTGACCGGTGATGTGCCCGCTGCCAACGCTGAGATCACCCGCGTCCTGACGCCAGAGGTTGTCAACAAACCCGTCGACACGAAACTCCTCGATCAGACCATGACACGCTGGGTCGGAAACGGCTCGCTGAACGCCGCCGGTTACTCCATGGTCGAACGCGACGGAATTCCCGGGCTCGCCGTCACCGCTTACCCCAAATCCTACGGGCCACCGTTCCTCAACGTCGGCATCAACATCGACGGGGCTGACACCGAGGACGTCCTCTTCGGTATGGCAGGCCGCGTCACCTTTACCAATCTTGGCGGATACCGTGCGGAATGGCGCATCAATGCCTACTTCGGCTCGAGTTACGGCCTAACGAGCGAATATTACAAACCCTTCACCGCCCATACCCGATTCTTCTATTCCCCCAGCGCCTACCTCACCAGCACCCGCTTCGACTTTTACAACGAGGGCTCCCGCACATCGCAATATCAGATCAGGCAGAACGGCTTCGGCTTTGCGGGAGGGTACACTTGGGCCCGCGGAGCCGAGCTTCGCGTAGGGCAGGATGAGTACTGGTATTCCGTAGCTAAGCGCATCGACTTCGACAACCTCTCGATTCCCGCGCAACTGGAAAGCGTCTCGTCCCTGCGCTTTAACTATCTGGGAGCTGACAATGCCGTTCTTCCCTTCAGCGGAGTGAACGCCTATTTCAATGTGGCGCGACACGAGACCACGAGCGGGAACGACGCATTCACTCTTGCAGAGGCTAGAGTCGCGATCTACCATCCCGTCAGAACAAAAGGCGCCGTGTTTATAACTGCTGCTGGTGGCACCAGCTTCGGGGCACCCCCTGAGGTCACTGACTTGCAGGGCTTTCCACTCGGTGGTCCCTTCCGGCTCGGCTCTTACGGTAAAAACGAATTGCTCGGCAATCAGTACTGGCTCTTCCAGGGCGGGTATGAACGAAAGCTTCTTAGTTTCAACCCTCTTATTGGAGAAGGCCTCTATGCTGTTGCTTTCATGGAAGGCGGCAAGGTCTATGAAAACCTCAATCCGATCGACAGTAATGTTTCTGAAGCCTGGGATGGCAGCTTCGCAGTCGTCGCGCGCACAGCGCTCGGTGCCGCCTACATTGGTGGGGCCGCTGGAGACAATGACCACCGCAAATGGTGGTTTGGATTAGGCCGGGTCTTCTAGAGCCAATCCTTTTCCTAAACAGCAGGGTCACCCGTTGTATAAAACTCAGGCTCCGCCTTTGGATTTTTAAGTCACGCCCTCAATGCGCATCTACCGAATACCTCACCAGCACGCCATTCACAAAATCCGCATGGATAAATGAAGTTCCCTGCTCGTAAGTTGTTGTCGATGGCGGATATACCCAACTGGATCGCACGCTCCCCTAATCACGCGCGATTCTGATCCCTGCAGAAGGCCGCAGCCGTGCCGCCTCCGGGCACCTGCGAAATCTTCTGGATGAGATTCGCTCGCGGCGGCTGCTGTCCTTGATCGCTGACGATGCCAGGGGTACAAAACGGCGAAAGCGGCTCACCAATGCCACGTTGGGGATACGGCCTTCCCGGTATCTTCTACGGAGCGACGATCGGCGGATGGGGAGACCGCTATGGAAGACGTCACGTGGTCCCACTCGGATTCCTTTGGACTGCCGGATGCGTTTTCTTACTGCTTCCTCGCAGTTCGCGATTCGTCGCCGCGCTTGTGATCGCGGCTCTGTCGGTCGGGTTCGATGCAACACATCCTTTGATGTCAAGTATTACGACTTTCCTGGACCCCAAACACAGGGGACAGATTGAAACGGTTTCAACCTACGTTTGGTTGAAAATCTCGTAATTCAGCCCCTGGCCCCCTTGCAATCTTTCCAGTTCTCAGTTAGTTAACTAACTAGTTAGTCAATCAATGCCCAACTCGAACCCAACCCGCTCCAACTCCGATCGCGCCGACCAGGCCCGCGCCCGCATCCTGGAGGCTGCCACCAACGAATTCAGTGCGAACGGGCTCGCGGGAGCTCGCACGGAGCGCATCGCCGAAGCCGCGGGAGTAAACAAGGCGCTCCTCTATTACTACTTCCGCAGTAAGCAGGAGCTTTACAACGCGGCTCTCGAAGAGCTTGCGGAGCAGGTTGTCTCGAGCGGCCTTTCTGCAATGAGCCTGGAATGCTCCGCGGGTGAACGGTTGGTGCATTTTGCGTTGAACCACTTTGACCGCATCCATACGCGACGGACATTTCAATCCCTGATGCAGCAGGAGATGATCCGCTTGCACCGCGGCGAGGAGAATGCGGCCGTGCCGCTGGTGGAGAAAGTCTTCAAGCCTATGATGCTGCGCTTCCGCGAGGCTTTCACCGAGGGCCAAAGCACCGGAGAGCTGATTCGTGTGGATGACATGCAAATGATGTATGCCGCGCTGGGAGCCAATGTTTTGTACTATCTCTCCGGACCTGTGATGGGATTGTTGATGGAGTTCGATCCCTTTGAGCCCCGTGCACTGGAGTTCCGCCGCAAGGCCGCAGTCGAATATCTCGGCCAGACCATCTTCGTCGATCGTGAGCACGGAGCACGTGTGGCCACCCGTGTGCTGGCCGCGGTTCCAATGCCCGAGCCGGACGAGCCCACCATTGTAGGAATTAGAATCCCACCGGCTTCGGTCGTCCTAAACAAGACAGTTGAAGTGAGGCACAAGTGAACGCACGTAATCGAGTCTTTCTCATCCTGGGCATTTTGACCGCAGGTTCCCTCCTCTGGTATCTCCTCACTACCCATCGCTCCAGCGACCTGGAGCTAATTGGC
>Ga0302221_10001048_pt1 | contig 18272 bp, 24 predicted proteins | sample II_Palsa_E2_1_FD_193517 | JGI IMG/M metagenome (GOLD analysis project Ga0302221, IMG submission 193517) | Peat permafrost microbial communities from Stordalen Mire near Abisko, Sweden - II_Palsa_E2_1 | ecosystem: Environmental > Terrestrial > Soil > Palsa > Peat permafrost | place: Sweden... | reverse complement strand
CTGACAGCTGCAAGAGAAGTAAGTGCCGCACTATAAGCTTGTACATTCACACCAATTGCAAGACCTAGATTTGTTCTAGCGGTCGATGCGTTAGTAAGATCAGAAAGATTATTAGCTGATAACAAAAACGTTGCCAACGACGTTACGGCCGGAAGACCAAAGCTACCAGTCGTATTTGCCCAAAAACTATTTGCTGCAATCGCTGTAAATGAAATAGTCCCAGTTGATGTAATGGGGCCACCAGTCAGGCCTAACCCTGTATTAACAATCGTGACCGACCCACCGCCGCCCCCAGAACCTAATTCAACCCAATCAGTAGCGTGAGCATTCCAATATTCATAATCAGAGAGATCAGTGTTATATCCCAACAGACCATTATATGGTGTCGCTGGACGCGTTGCTGTAGTCCATGTGACAGTTACAGGCGATTGTGAGTTAACACCATTGGATAGACCAACGTTTACATTGTTAGGCGCCGAGGGAACAGTCGCAGCAAATTCAGAAAACTTAATCGTTGAAACCATGAGTAAATCCTTTTACTTTGGTTGGATATAACTTATTTTAATCCATTTTTAGCTTGGTAACACTAATAGCTCAAATCCCATATTGGACACGATTGACCCACTAATGAAACTCAATACATCGCCGCCACGGACATATTTAATCTTAGGATTATGAACAATAGCCGAATTAGATGCAGTTGTAACAGTTCCAGCAGTAGGTACAACAGCAGTGGTATTAAAACCAACCCACACATTAGCATCATACGCATATGAAAACTCACATCGATATTGAACACTTGAATCACCAGGTATTGTATAAGGTAAAGCAGTATTGGCTGCCAATGCAACTTGTCCTGATAAATCTGAAAATGGCAATGTTTCTAAAAAGTTTGTATTAAATCTTGTCATAGAAATGTCCTTTTTAATTAAGTCCCTAATATAGCTTGCGCAGCGTAATGGAATCGTATTGAGCAAGATAAGTTATCAGCGCCGCCACTAACAGCAGTTGCTATAGCTGTCATATTGTTTGGTAAGTATTCTACGCTCTTTGTGCTCACTCCACCTGCCGTCCAAAATGATGCAACAATCTGATCCGTTATGGCTTGCGGAGTTCCATTTCTAAATATTTGAAATGAAACATTATTTATTGTTCCGACAGTAGAAAAAATACTTGTTACTGGAATAGCGCGTTTTACAGTATTAAATTGAAATTCCCACGGCGCGCCGTAACATCTTCCATCGTCAACTCCTGGAGTTTGGTTTTTATTAATAACACCGACTAAAGTGCTGGCACCTTGCAGCGTTCCATTATCATAAGATTTTTCATAATAGTATTGACACTGCCGCAATACATCATCAAAAGTCTGAGCTTGTGTATCAATAGCAAAATCATTATTTACCAAAGAAATAGAATCAATCACAAAATAATCAGGCGTTCCTGAGCTGCTTATATTTCCAACCGTATAGAACACAGCAGCTAAATACATCGTGTTAGAAGTCGCAATTGGCAACGCAAATCCATTGAATGTATAGTTTTGAGTTGTGCCTAACGCTGAAGTTGAAACACTATAACTAGGATCATTAACCGGTTTTATGGCAGTCCAACCAGGTGCTATAGTAAGATCAGTTCCAGACCATCCAGCAATAGGTTCACTAGCACTTAAAGTTGGAGGTGCTCCAATCGATCTATACAGCAATAACATTTTAAATTTAACGTTAGTACTATTCGTGCTATTAAAACGTAATTTTACCAGAGCAGAAAGATTATAACCCCAATACGGATCTGTTGTACTGGTGTCTATATATTGAATCAATGCAAATCGGGTCGTAGTAGCCGGAGAAACCGCTTGTATAACTAATCCAAAATTATCAGCAAAAGTAGCGGCGCCTGTCGCAAGTTGACTAGCAGCTTCTTGATGCAAAATAGTTTGGTCAGCTATGTATTGGGTTTGGACTGCAATGGGAGTGACTGTGGTTGTAACAAACTGAAATGGATTCAATGGAAAATTCCATCCCGTGAGAATTGTTGCTTTAGGCTGAAATATTATTGAATTTCTATAATAATGAAATAAGTGGTCAATCTGTCGTTCATTCGTTTGCTGTTGATAAATTGGCGTGGCCGGAGCTGTTGATCCACTAACAACTTCTTGTCCTACAATCTGAATATTGGTTATTAGAATATTGCCAGTCCCTAAAAGATTAATCACCATATCGACATAAGCAACATTACTTGGATCACTATTAGTAATGGCTTGTGGCATAAGTTGTGTTGCATCATAAACTTGATATGGCCCTGTGTTTATGCTGCCAAATCCAGTGCCGATTTGTATAGGTGTTCCAGTAGATGGTGTATAAAAGAAAGTGATCGGTGCATATGTAGATGTTATAGCTTGTGCCGTAATCGACATCGAAACATAACCGTCTTGTGTAGATGTACTCATCCATAGTGCGCCGTTCTGATTAAAGCGCTGTACTAACATTGCTGATGAAAATCCAAATAAACTAATGCCCAATGCAAAGTTTGGATCATTAATAAAGTTTTGATTACCTAGGCCAATATTTTGAGTAATCGTTCCTGTGCCAGCCCCAGTTACAATAAGGTCCCAACCAGGCGCAACATTATATGTCCCAGGCCCTGTAATCATCAAAGGCGATGCAAAATTAACCTCAGAGAATGTCGACATCGTTGATTGATTTTCGCCAAAGCCAGATGGTTCTCCGCTTCCTCCGCCTCCACCGCTATTGCCATTAGGGACAAAATCATTTATTTCATAGATCAGCGGATCGGATTGAGTGTTCCCTTGGCGTATCTCAATGCGATATACCTGATTTGGATTAAAATATAAATTATCAGGCAGTGTGCCATTAGGAAAAAATTCAATGGGATTGTTCCAAGGTATTCCAGTTAGAGGATCAACATCTACTGTCTGGAAAACAGATTGAGGAACATATGGAAATACATTCGTCAAAAAGAACGCGTAATATGTATCGTTTAATGGTAATCCAGTGAGATCAGGAAAATACCAAATTGGGTTTGCTGCTCTTATTCCAATGACTGCCATTATTTTTCCTCGCCTGCGTATTCATTTAATTCCATATGCAACAATCCTGGGTAACTTGATTCAAAAGACTTCTTGGATTCGTTAGCCTTTAACATTTTTTCTATAAGATTTTCTCTTACCTTTTCATTGCTGAGTAATTTAGTGCCAATCTTTCCAGTGAGTGTTGTGCCCAAAAGACTAGCAAGAAATCCAGGAAAGCTTCCTGTCATAGATCCTCCGAGGACTTGAGCCATCTTAACTAAAAGATCACTATTTCTACTACCAGTTTTAGGATTTCTCATTAAATCAAAGGATTCTTTGTTCATTCCCACCAGATGGCTAAACTTTTCGAACTCATTTCGCATTTCTTTGTCCGGAAAAAGAGCTTTTTTTTGCTTTTCGCCCAAATTTCGGTATAATCCAGCTAATTTCATGGGGTCAATACGGCCTTCTTTGTCAACAGCTTTGGAGAGATGCGCATATGACACTATCGACGGTATGTTTGTGTTTTTGTCTTGCAGTTTTGATGTCAGCTTGGTCAGGATACTAGCTCTATCATTTTTACCGCCTCTTAGAAAATGAGGCAATATTAAATCCGGATCTCCACCTTGTCGGGTAAATTTCACAATATCTTTATCTTCAAATGGAGCGAATTTTTCCATATAATCTTTTTGGTTTTTCGCGTATGCTGACTTTAATAATTTATTAGGATTTTTCTCAAATGCTGATTCGATATCTTTGGACAAAGATTCTTTTAAAGAGTTAACGATGCCATACTCATGCATTTTTCCCTCTTGATAAAGTTCATTTGCTTTATCACCAAGTTTTCCTCTGAAAATATTTGTTAGCTTCAAAGTATTTCCTTCAGGATTGTTTGCGTATCTTTCTAAATCCTTAAGTAAAGATGGAGTGAATTCAGCCATCAATTCAGGACTTTGTTTAATTTCTTGAATAACATTATTTGCAGTACTTTGAAAGTTTTCACGACCAACAGACAAACCAGCTTTATCTGCTTGCTTATTAAGTTTTTCATAAGCTAAATTCTTTTCATTTCTAGCTTCTTGAGATGCTTTCTTTAATGCTTGTTGTATTTCTATTCCAAAATCTCCAGGATTTAATTTTCCTCTAACTTTTTCTAATAAACCTTCACCTTTATTAGTAATCTGACCAGCAGTTTTTTGCATTTGGCTTTCTGCGCCTGAACCTAGAATATGAGGTAAAATATTTTCATAAGTTCTATTCAAAGTAGGAGATTCAAGAACTCTCCCTAATCCAGTATTAGTACCTTTTGCTGCCTCTAAATTTCTTTTTAATTCTTCTTCGCTTAAATTACCACGCAATCTAGTTGATGGTTTTAATGCATGAAATGCTAATTTGACTGCCGTTCCAATCAATTCACCACCTGCACCAGCAGCGGCTCCCTCTAAGGCGCCATGAACTGCGTTTGGATTTTGTGTAGCGCCAAATGCAGCTTGTGGTACGGCTTGAGCACCCATTCTCATTGGCAGACTTGCTGCAGCTGCACCAATACCCATATTAGCGACAGGCAGCATCATAGCAGGTGCATATTGAACTGCACCTCTAATTAATTTATCAGCTATAGAAGATTCTTCAGGTAATCCTAACATTTTTGGATAATCATAATCATGTTGCTTTGGTATATGTTCAGCAAACTTAGGACTTATAGCTTTAGTAATATTATGAGGAGCATTAATAACTCCATGACCCATTTGAGCCAATCCAGCCAAAATATTTTTAGGTAGTTTTTCAATAAAGGACTGTTCATGAGTTGTCTCTTTATTTTCTGAAGACACATGAGATTCTGGTGGAAATTGTTTTCTTAATTGATGAGTAATTTCTTCATCGCTCATACTTTCAGGAAATTCAGCTATTTTTCCGGTAGGAAGTTGGACGCGTTTGTATCCATTCATTATTCAAGTCTCCCTAGCTTTTGATTCCACCTCAATATATTTCCTTTAGGAGTAATCGGCGCAATTTGTACTTTCATTTCACTTTTATTATTAGTTTGACCACCTGTGTACACTCCAACATCATGAGTGGCGTCTCTATATGTTTGTAATTCATTTTCCAGTAATTTTTTTTGTGCATCAAATCTAGCTTTTGCTACTTTTGCACTTTTATAGCCGCTTCTGGGATCAAGTTTTTTTATTTTGTCTTCCATTGCGCGAGGCTGTATAGAGTCTCCATAAAATTGCCTGATTTGATTAGCCAAAAAATCAAACTTACCTTCAGATTCTTTATATCTTATATATTCAGGAGAAGTTGGCAGACCGACCGCATCTTTTGCTTGTTCTTTTTTTAACTGTAGTTGTCCAATAGGATTATTATAATAGGTTAAATCATCGATATTTATTCCTATTTTTGGATCTAAAGTTTTGTCGATATTAGTTGCATATAAATTTTTTGATAAGACCTGAGCCGGCACATTGTCTTTCACTCTTTTTAAATTATATTGATCAGCAGAAGTAGACTGTGGATTTTTAGATCCAGGAGACAAAACATCCTGAATATTATTTTCTTGTGAAGTTTGTTGAGAATTATACTGGTTTTCTGGGTTTTGTGGCATTCCAGTATTCTGTAATCTGGAAGGATCATAATAAGGCAAACTTCCTTGGACAATAGGCTGTCCTTGCGGTGTTCCAGCAGGTGACGCACCTTGCATAACATTAGATTGCTCATTTAATGATTTTCCCTGAGGCGTCAGATATCTCATAGGTAATGATGCTGTTAAAGCATTTTGATAATTCATTAAAGCAGTTTTATAAGGAGTCATTTGCTCAATTTCATATTTTTTTAATGCAGCTTGTTGCTCCATTTCTAATTCTTTCAAATGACGCTCTTGCTGCATCTTACGCTTTGCCATCATCAAATCAGCAAGCTCACCCATCGAAGTGAAACCTGCTTTTATAGGAATTTGTTCAAATAATCCCATATTACATTCCTCCACCTTGTGCGGCGCCACCACCTTGAGAAGCTTGATATAACTTAATCATATTCATAAATTGATTCATCATAGCATTGTTCTCACCGAACTTTAATCCCGCTAGATTTTGTCCTTGAGTCATTGCATTTTGCCCCATTTGTCCTGCCGATCCTGAACCTTGATTAAATATATTTTGTCCAACACCAATACCGGTCATGTATTTTTGCATAAGATCATTCATGTAGTTTTGACGATCTTTCTGCATAATATTACTGGAACCTTGCTGTATTGAATTTAATGCGCTACTACTTCCAAGTAACCCCATGCTACCAGCGCCTTCCATTCCTGAATTCATCGCTTGGTCTTGCAACTGCTTAGCATAAGGAGATATTTCATAACCTTGCGCCCATTCATTTTGCAAAGCAGCAGGGTCCATTAATTTATTTTCAGCGCCTGTTAATCGACCGATTTGATCCATTCCAGCTTGATTATAAGGTTTTAAATAACCCTGGGCTTCTTTATATCCTTTTTTTATTTCGCCAGTGGCAGACCTATAACCTTTGCCTGGATCAAATACATTAAACGGATCATACCAGCTCATATTACCTCCAAATCCTTTTAAATTTTCGTAATCATATACGAATAAGTCGACGCGTCCGCTCCATTAGATGATGTCAAAGTAAACGAAACACCATCCACAATTGTAACAGTTATAAATCCTGGATTTACCGCATTAATCAAACTTGTAAAAACACTATCAACCGATTTAATTTGATCACTTAAAACAGTTGCAACGCCTCCGACCAAGGTCACCGTATCTCGAATAAAAGAATTCTCAAGTAACGTTAAATCATAATTAAGCACATCAACAAGGTTGGTTAACCAATTTTCCATTTGATAAGAAAACTTTTCATCTTGAAGAGGTGGTGTATCAATTCTTGTAAACGTAACATCAGTTAGCGCCACCGCTTGCTCTCCTTATATCCATGACTGCGCCCAAGATAACGATAGGAGCTGGAGACACGCAGATAAGTTTGTACACGCGATTTCTGCTTGCTCCCAATTGGTACCAACGCATACGCCACTGGTAAACACCAAGCTGACTAAATTCTCTCACATCCGCAGGAAAGTAACTAATACCGCCATCATCTGAGAAATAAAGCTCAATATGTGGTTTAAATAGCTTGTTATATGTTTGAGAAGTAAGGGACGGATTATTTGTCCCTTCTTTAATAACAAATACATTAGGATCAGTTTCTGTAACGATAAATATCGGATCTCCACTTGTGTCTACTGCTTCATCAATAATAAATACAGTATCTTCGAATGGAGTTTCCGAATTAATAAAAGTATTATTTCCAAACACAAAGTCTATTTCTACATAGTCTGTAATGAACTCGCTATAATCATCTTCTGAAATAATTGGTGTCACACGTTCATATCTAAATGGCTGGCTGATATAAGCATCATTTGCCTGTGAATTTGGCTGGCTTAGATTTGTGATTTCGTTATCGTAAAACTGACCTGACATTTCATAAACTGTATTATCTTGGTCTACAGTTACAAGATGTTTATTGTTAAAGAAAACATGTTTTTGTATACGATTTCTACCACCATTAGATTCAATGCATCGTTCCCAACTGTTGGTATCAAAGTTGTATTCAATACTATTACTAGTTTGTAATTGGTCTAATATTCCTGTTGGATTGAAGTTTCCAGCGGACAAACGATAAAAAATAGTGTTCTCGTATTGATATAGAAAACCCGCCGTATTTAATGCTAAAAATGGATTATCTTGACCAGCATTAGAATATGTTTGAAATAAAACATCGATTGCTTTTGTAGATAACTTTTGCGGAAGTCCGCCTTGGCTATACATTACCTGAAATAAACCATCTTTGTTTTTAGCGACCCACACCATCATATTAAAAGCTATATCTAATGATGTATCATCAGCCATTCCAAAATTCCAATCATACGTGGTATTTTTCTTCCATGGAAATGTAACAGTTGTTTCAGATGCAGCAGGTTGTAAAAATGATGCTGTATCGCTCCAGATACCTACATTGAAATCTGTAAATATATAAAGAGTGTTATTAACAACACCAAATTGTCTAATAATCCCAGATTCCTGAGCAAAAATAGGCGCGCCTGCAATAGTAAACACTGTAGCTGGATCAAAACCTGCGCCTCCTAAAAATATCTGTGATAAATTAAATTGCGATGTATTTTGCTGTGACACAACTATTCTACTGCCAAATGTCGCAACATAAGATGGTTTAGTAGGAGCATTGACGTCAGTTACAATCCAGAATTGCCCAGGACTTGCAGAATCAGGTTCTCTATAAACATATATTTTTTGCCCATCAACAAATACAACAAAAGTAATATTGATTGCTACTATATAGCTAAAAAACACATTTCCATTAATAGTTACTAATCCATTGTTTGCAATTTCAATCGCATTATATTGGCTGTCAATTCTGAAAATAGAATTATTGACCACGGCATACCAATAATTAATACTTCTGAATAATCCTCTTGGTTCAGCAGCGAAAATAAGTCTATTCAAACCTGCAAAGTTAATGTGGTGCCTTCCCATAGCGGGATATAAAGCGGCTTTCTTTTTGCCTGATTCCGCTTTTACTAAAAACCAATTAGCCGCATCCTCAGGAGAAAATTGAGTAAAGCGTTGCTTATCATATGACCCAATAATAGGACAAGGTGAAATAGACATTATTAATACCAGCTTTTATTGCGAAGCACGTTTTGTACAGTGCCTATACTGACATTATACTTAAGAGATAATTCAATAACTGTCATAAATTCACCGTCCATTCTCATTCGATCCGCCAATTCCATTGTTAGAACATTCCTGCTAGTGTTTCTTGCTTGAGTTGCAGGATCAGCCCATCTACAGTTAGTAGGTTTATAATCGCCTTTACTATTGATTCGGTCAATGGTAAGCGAATCTTCGTAACCATTTGCTAAAGCCCATTCGCAAAAAACATCTACATGTGTTAACCATTCATCACAAATCTTTATTCCTCTTTCACCATATAGATAATAATCTTGATTATCTTTTTGGTAACAGCGTTGCCTCATATGAAAATATATATTTAGCAATCGTCTATGCGTCTTGGCATACTTACTTATTTTTGTTCCTTTTTTAAGACACCCACAATGCTTGCGATACTGAAGCTTGTTAGGGTCAACTTCGTATTTCTTACCGCAAACTTTGCATATCGAAATGCATCTTCTACTACCGTTGCTATAACCCAAATCCTTCAAAATCTTAAAACCGTTAATTTCTTTCTTTAAATCTGCCGTCACTTTAATCGGCTTACATCCACAACTTTTAATTTTTTTTATGCTCGTTGCACTTGTTTCAAATTCTTTTTTGCATTCTTTACATTCAACCCATAAGTACTTGTTCTTGTTAGTTAGTCTTATTCTACCCAGTTCTTTAATAATCTTAAAACCGTTTACTATTTGACCTTCTAATACTATTTTCTTCATTTTTCAACCTCTTAAATTGACAAAGAGGCATTATATCATGTATATTTAACAACAACAAACACATAAACTGGTTAAACCCCACTTTTCACTCGCCAATAGCCATTCAACATACTTTCATTAGCGGACTGGATCACGACATTAACTGTACTGACCGATTCCATGTCTTGTTTGGCTTCATTATATTGCTCTTGAAGAAATGGCGTCCATGCAGCAGCACGCCCTTTAAATGCAGCCAAATATCTTGCGACAGCGAATTGAAAGAACAGCGTGTAATAAAGCGGTAAAGATGACATATCATCATTTTCACCTAACTGACTTAATTGAAATTTTCCATATACATGTAGTTCATAAACCTGCGATGCACCTGGATATATTCTTACTGTTGTTAAATCGGTTTGATTATAAACAATCGCAAATCTTGGCAATCCAAGTTGAGGATCATATTTGTAACTGCCTAAAAACACATCTCGGTTCTCAATAATTAATGGATAAGTCACTCCATCCAAAAGCAACCAAGCATCAGACAAATTAGCCAAACGACCTAGTTTTACATCCGCAAACCCAGTATATGAAGCATCAGCAAAGATTATGTTTGATTGGCCAATAGCAACATTAATCACAATTTCTTTAGCTATAGTGAGCATCAATCCAGTTGCACTATAAGAAGTTAATAACTGATTAAGGAATTGCAGGCCTTTAGACATGTCATTACCCTGAAGCGGAACAGTTGGGGTATTAGCACTTATTAACTGGTAAGAATCAGTTAGGAACTGTTTGACTGTTTGTACCATGTTTAGGCTTCCTTGCCTTAACTTTCTTAAAATCGTAAATTTCTGATGATGGTACTTGTGGTGTATAATTTTCTTTTGTTACTTCTTCCAGCTTGATTGATTTAACTTTATTAGCCAGCTCTCGACTATCAAACCAAAGGCCTGTTCCTATCAATTCTTCATATTCTTTATACGTTTTAGCGAGTCTTTGTTCTGTTCCGTTATAAACAAAAGTCCTAAAAAATTCTTTGTCTACCCATCTTCCATTATAATAAGCCTGTGATACTCTTTTAGGTTTTTCCTGGTCCATAATTACTCCAAAAGTAAGGGACAGTTTATGCTGTCCCTTTTCTCAATTAAGATCTAACGCGGACTGCAAACTCTGGATTGATTGCAACACCCGCGATAACGTCGATACGATCTAACTGTACGTAGTTACGGATGTCGGCACCCAAAGTGTAGGTCATTGAAAGTTTATAGAGATCACTGAATGACGTGACTGCTTCAACGCCGCCTTTTAGTTCTTTAATTGGAGGAGCTGCAAATACAATCGCTTGATTGTGAAATGCTATCGAAACATTATGACTTTGTGCTAACCAAATTTGAGCACCATTAGGAATAGCAGCAGAGATATTTTGTCTCGCTCCTGATACTACAATAGTTGGGTTAACTGGGATCGTTGCATTGCCAAAAGTATCAGATATAACATTAGCGGTAACGACGAATTGCGCGCGCTGGACTAACGGTTCATAGGTCAAAGGATTGACCATAAATACACCCGCAGCATCAGCTATTTCAATACTATCGCCAGCGTTAAATGCAAGGCTAGAAGGTGTGAGTCCAGTGACAACAATGGTATTGCCGCCAGAGATAGGTCCATTCGTAACTTGACCGCCATCCAAGAAACCAGTAGGAGGAGTTACAGTCACGCCACCGCCAACACCTGCAACTTGTCGCATTAGGAAGTTGGTTTTGAAGAAATCAAATCCAGATAGATGACCGATGAAACCGTCCATCAATGCACCACGGTTAACAGTTTGATTGAATATAGTGCTTAAGGTGCTCGCTAATCCTGCTGATACGCGAGGTGAGTTAGCGAAGAACCTATTGCCATCTTCAGGAATGCCTAATTCAGTCATGTAAGCATCAGCTAAAGTGATGGTATCAAAATCTACTGGAACTCCAGGCGTGCCTACTGCTTGATACGTTTGTAATTGGAAATTTTCATTTGCAATAAAGCCTTCTACATTATTAGCCAATGTCTTAGCCCTTGGATTTAACATCATGTCTAAATAGGGTTCATCACGAGCGCGATCGAACGTTAATTCAAACCCATCGAATTCGACCATGGTATTGAACTGAGTGGTAATAGTGAGTGGTCTAATGACCTGTACGCGAGCTTCAGATGTAGCAGTTGCACCGCGTCCACCCTTATAACGCTCTTCTAATCGATAGTTAATAGTTTGGCCGGTTGCGTATTTTAAGCCTTTGAAATCACCTTCAAGGTTACGATTAGCAACTTTTGCAAAATTAAGATAGTTAACAAAACGGATAAAAACTTCATCAAGAACGTATTGCGTAGTTTGGAATACATTTGTCATGGTGTCCTCCCTGGACAGACAAAATTAAGTAAAGAAAAATTACTTAGCATTTGTCCGGCGGAGACTTGTTACACACCATTTTGGCAAGGGCAGACTACCTGGAACTACATACCCAGAATGAAAAATTTGCTAATTGCGAATATTATACGCAGGTAAGAAATAACTATGCAAGTATTGCTTATTATTTGCACTAAAGCACAATGACCCATGCTAAATTAAAGGTGAATGTCTCACTTTTAAAGTACTTAGGTATAGAAACTAATAGTTTTGAGTCCGATACTTTTGTTACAATCTGTGCGTCAAAACCTAGGATGATCACCGAAAAGCTGTCTACCATCAGTCAGCCTGGTTTTGTCTTATTATTGAGGAAAACTTATGGACCAATCAGACCAGCTATATATAAACCATGAAGTCAGATTGCAGTTATTAGAAGAAGCAGTGAAAGATAATAAAGAAATGAGAAAAGAAATACATAGCAATTTCCGATGGACAATCGCCATAATATTAGGCTCAGTATTATTGCCTGTCGCTTTACATTGGGCAAAATTATTATGAATAAAGTTACCGCAATTTCGGTGAACATATGATGTAATATTAGTATAGGTGTAAATTCGAATAAAATTAAGGATAATTGATGAAATCTTTTCAAAAAGATACTCCCTCCGATAAAAATGAAAAATTAACATCTGAACTTCTCGATAAATTATATACTCAAACTAATAAATTTATAGAGAAAAATTCAACCCTTGATACATTTGAACTTTTAACAATACTACAAAATGTAGGCATCAACTATGTATGCTCACTTACCTCAACTTGTTCGCAACACATTATTGATAAAAGTATGCAGATAGACCATATAGATTTTATAAAAACATCTATTGACACTATATTAGACATGATTAAAGTCAATATAAAAAGTGTAAATCTTAATTAGTAAAAGGTCCCGTAATGAAAAAACACAATATTGATCCGAAATATCAGGAAACCGAAGACGATATCATTGGATGTGAATTAGTAGCAAAATTAAAAACTACTACGCAAGAATATTTTAAATCCGTCAAGACAGAAGATCTTACTTCTAGTAATTTCCAAACTATCTTCAATGCTTTAATGAACTATTTTCATCATACTCTCTATGCATTAATTCATTGTATAAAAGACACAAAAGATCAATTGCATTTTGTGAAAAATGTTGATTCTTCACTACATCATATTTTAAGTCATCTATTAAACGAAATTGGTAATGACACCACTAAACATTAGTCATTTCTTCTCTTCAGGTGCGGAAAAATCCAATTACTCTTTGTTGAGGACAGAAGTGGGTTTTTTGCATTTTTTGCATTCGTACCAAGATAATCCCTCTACACAAAAATTTATATGCCAGTTTATAAAAGATGAGCAACATTCAGATTTAAAATTACCAGGCAATAACAGGATATATCTCATTAGATTTCCATATCGTATTTCATATAACAATATATTATGTAATATTTTTATTTTATTTGTTTATTATTCAATCCATTATTACTATCTATAATAAGTCTTATGGTAAGTAAAATAAAAGCCCCATTTCTGAGGCCATATATTTGTTCCTTACTTAGCGCCTGCTCTTAAAAGCTGGATCTTAAGATACGCACTATTTGTCTGGGCATTTGTACCCAAAGTCGGTGCACTTAGGAAAACATTTGCCGTAGAAGTATTGGCCAATGTAAGTACGTCACCAACATTACAATAGATAAAAGTATCTGCCGTAATTTCATTCGAACCTTGGGCAGGTGAGAGCGGAATATTTGAGAACGTTGATCCAGGGACTATGACGCCATTCAAGAACAGACTAAGCGTCCAGACGGGCAATGGAGCAGGAATTGGATTCAATGTGCCTGTCATTCCTGCAGCAACATCGTACCAACCCGCTAAATTTACCTTAAACTTACCTTGCGATGCTGCTAATGATGAATCGATATTTGAAGTTGAAATAATAAGGTTTTCTAAAAGAACAGTCCCACCTGCTTGGTTCGCAGCTGGTGATGGAGCTAAATTTTGAGAAACCTGAGAATATGCTTCTGCAAACTCATTAATATCATCACTTTTACATTCAACGCAAGTTCCTGGGACGCCCTGCAAACCTTGTGGGCCTGCGACCCCTTGAGCTCCCATTGGTCCAACAGCACCATTTTGACCAGCTTGACCCTGGATTCCACTAACGCCAGCAGGTCCAGTTTCTCCGCGCGGTCCTGGTTGACCATCATTTCCATTATTTCCTGGAATTCCTTGTGCGCCTTGCAGACCTGGAATTCCTTGTGCGCCAGCAGGCCCCGCATTTCCCTGAGCTCCAGTTTGTCCAGCTTGGCCTTGCGGGCCTGTTGCCCCTTGAATCCCTTGCAAACCTTGAGGTCCAACCGGACCGGCAGCGCCAGGGCAACAACCATTGCAATTTGAATCAGTCATAATAAAACTCCATGTATAATTAAACGTCCTTGTCAAGGATTATAATATCACCAATATTTGTCTTTATCCACGTTCTCCATAGCGCTTTGGACTGCTATTTCCTTCTGACTTTTTAGCTTTTCCTTTGGGTATTTTTGCGCCTGCTTTTCGACTAACATCTAATGCGATAGCAATGGCTTGCTTCTTTGGATATTTTCCCGTACGCTCAAGTTCGCTAATATTTTTACCTACAGCTTTCTTACTTTTACTATGGACTAAAGGCACTTTTACTCCTTAATATAAAAATCTTATATTAGCTTCCGGTATCCACAATTGCTTGCGCCTATTTCAATATATATTATTCACGTCCCTCTTCTCTGAGTTTCTTTTCTTGATGCTTCTCATATGTTCGTATGGCTTTGTAAATACGGTTAGCGAGTTCAACGCCAATCTCATTTTTCACTTCCATGAGGTTCATGAGAGCTTCATCTAACAGGCATACGCCAGTCTTAAGCAATTCTTCTTGTGTGACTTCCGTGTTTTTTGTCATTAACACTTTCCTTTCTTCATTGGTTTCTTCTCTTCTTTCTTTGGCATTTTCTTTTCGTGTTTCTTTTTCATGGTGTTTCTCCTTGGTTGTTAACGATATTCACTATAACGGTCTTTGTGATACATATAATACGGTTGCTCAGGTCCTTCGTTGACCATGTCAGTCCATCTAGTTGGAAACCGCTGGGTCTCCTCATAGTTCGGACGGCCATCGCCAGCATAGCGAGCTTGCATCATGTCTTCTTTGGTTGGTTTTGGATATTGCATTAGCGGTGTTCCTTATGACCACGGCCTAATACTTTATCTGCTTTAGCATCGATCTTGGCTTTGCTGGACTCAGATAACTTTCCTTTGTGTTCCATTTCTGAAGCACGTGCCTTAGCATTGCGAGCATGATTTTTGTCATTTACGGGATAGGATCGATCAGCACCAGCAAATTCGGAACCAGGTAATTTATTCCTTTTCTTTGTCGTGAGTTTAGTCATTAATCATTCCCCGATTCTTTAGCAACAACAACCGAATCATACTCACCTTGCCCTGGGACTGGAGGCGTATGATTGACGTACTTGCCACGATCAACGCCACTGACCTTTCGAGCATTGCCTTCGGGCATAGCGTTGTGTCTTGCAATCATTTCTCTAGTAAAGAAATCACCTTCTCGATCTGCCATTAGCTTATCTCCCCTAGGTAAGTCTTTTGTTTAGGAGCCGGAGGATTGAACTTCAACACTGGTTCCACTCTCGTGGTTTCGGTGTAGTGGTTCATCTCGTTCGTTTGTTTCCACATCTGCGCGTTTTCTTTGGTCATCTTGGGGGGGTGTTCGTTGATCATGTACTTGTCTCCTTTGGCGTCGTATATACTCTCTAAATTCTTCCATATTCATATTATCTACGTCCTAATTTACGCTTTGCGTCTTGCCGAATCAAGTCATCTATGTTTTGTTTTATAGCACCTCTGTCAGCCATGTCGCCACGCGTCTTTGCAATAGGTTTAGGTGCTTTGGAAACTGTCCGTGCCTTCTTCATTCTTTCCTCTAATCGACCCACCTCAGTTGCCAACACATAAGGATCTCTAATCTGCGAGATACGTTCAAGTTCTTTTGGTTGCTGCTTGGCAACAGCATAGATAAACGCAGCAGGATCGTCCATGCTTCTTGCTGCCATCATGATTCCATTGGTAATAGGTTTGCCTGAGACTACATCACTAAAATCAGAGTATTTCGACATACCACTGGTAAATCTGGATTCAAATTCGGCTTGTGATCGTTGTTCTTCTTGCTGCCAGGCCACTTGAGCTTTTTCGTTCTCAAGCTTTTGTACAGTTTGCTTAATATGACTTTCAAGTTGAACTTCCCACGGTTGATCGTTAAATTGGTCATGTTGAAACTCCTCTTGAGGTTGTTGCGGAGGCGGTTGATACTGTTGCTGTTGAGCTTTTTCTTCATGATGCAGCTTTAGGCGTTTTCGAATCATTGCCTGGACTTCTTCTTCGGTATAAGTTTTACTTTTTATAATCTTATTGCCGTATTCATCGATATCTTGTCGATCTTTCACGTCATTTTCGTTTTTTTGTGAATCTTCTGGTGTATTTTGCAGATTTTCTGCATTTTCTGGTTCTGTTTTTGATAGAAATTCTTCTTTGTCCTTACGAAATTGCTCTAAATGACTAAGTTTTTCTTCTTCTTCTTGAGCTACTTCATCCTTTGCAGTCTGGACAATATCATCCTTTATATTTTCTGGTTCGACTTCAGATAATGGTTCGACAGGGTCATTTTTTTGTACTTTAATTAACAAATCATCAATATTGTTTAACGACATAGTTTATTTACCTTCCTTGGATTTGGGTTCTTTCTTTTCATGTGGGTGTGCGTGGATTAATAACTTAGTTAAATTATTTGCATGGGTTGTATCAGCATCTTGATTGATACGCGCCATCTCACCTTTGTATCGCATTTCTTGTTCTTCAAGTTTAGCTGCTGCTTGTAACTTATCTGCTTCTAACTTATGCCATTCCATTGTGACACGTTGCTTATCATGATCGACTTTGACTTCAAGTTCGTGTTGTTTAAGTGTTAGCTCTTGCATCTCTTTTTGTGCTTTCATTTGTGAGTCTTGCATTGCCAGTTGTAACTGTTGTTTTTTAAGTTCTAGTTCTTGCATTTTGATCATGATTTCAGGGGGCGGCCCTTCTTGCTTCGGTGGCATTGGTTTTCCTGTCTTGCCAGCTTCAATAATTTCTGGCGAGACAATAGTCCTTAGGCGATTACGTAGTTCAATGTTGTTTTCAAGCGGCAGGTTCTCAGCATAGAGATCAGCGATAAGCGTAAATAACTGAGGATTAGCTTGCAATACCATCTGGAAAGATTCCATCGCTTGCTCTTTCTGTCCTTCATGACTTGGTCCGGGTAATAATCGTATCTTGAACTTTCCTTTGGTCATGTCGTTTCTAATGCTACTGCCGTACTCATCCATTTGCTCATTGAGCACGACGGGTTTGACCATTTGATCTTGCATTTTAAGCATCATCTTGCGCTCAGAGTCATATACAACAGGAATCATTTCATTAATGATTTCTCCGGCGCATGTGATTGCGCGTTTAAGAGAATTATACGGAACATTCGTATTATGACTTGATTGGCGAGTGCGTTTGTCTACAGCTTTACCCGAAGTTTCATTACCTTGCTCTCCCAATTGGGTAGCATAGATACCAGTGCTGGTTTGTATATCTTGTAAAGCTCGCTCATATTGCACTGACAATGATTGAGATAACTCAGGCGGAGATAAACGCTCAGGCTTATTGCCATTAGGTGATTCATCATAGAATAATGTTCCCTGGACAGTAAACGGGTCGCGCCATGCCGCTTGTGTATCGGCGCTCTTGATGTTTGCTTTAGACGCAATGAATTGATCGTAACGTGAAATCTTAATAAGATATGCGATTTGCGTAGTGAGATAATTTAAGAACCTTTGCGAATCTCTAGCATCTTTGAAAAATGGCCTGCAAATCTGTTTGCCTGACTTGTCCCAATAGGAGTTTTGATCGATGAATACGATTGGTGATTGCTTGGCCGGAAAATCATTGCGTTCTAATATATAGTCACCCGCGACCTTGGTATGGACTACACGATACTCGAATGTCTCACGCTCATCTAAGACCTCGACTATATCATAATCCATGACCAAAACTTCTTGTCCTTCTATTTCTATACGTTCAAGCTCATCTAATTCTTTTTGCCTTAACACATCTCCATTGGAAAGTTTGTATATCTTGAATGATTTGTACTTTAGTTCGTAGTCATCGATTACTGTTATTGAGTCATCATCGTTAAAACTCATTAACGTTGTATCATCACTATATGAACTCGACGGAATGCTACGCTCTAACTTCTCGCCATGTTCACCTCGAAATGATGTGCG
>Ga0302221_10001045_pt1 | contig 18313 bp, 5 predicted proteins | sample II_Palsa_E2_1_FD_193517 | JGI IMG/M metagenome (GOLD analysis project Ga0302221, IMG submission 193517) | Peat permafrost microbial communities from Stordalen Mire near Abisko, Sweden - II_Palsa_E2_1 | ecosystem: Environmental > Terrestrial > Soil > Palsa > Peat permafrost | place: Sweden... | reverse complement strand
AATATTAATAAACTTTATTAATATATAATTAATATATATTTAATAATTTAAAAAATATTATATAATACTCGAAATAATTATAATATATATAAAATATTATTTTTTATTTATTATTTTCTTTAATCTTTTAATAATAATATATATTTTTTAAGTTTAATTTTATAAAATATTTTATATATTAGAATTTATTTATTATTTTATTAATTAATAATAATAATATTTTATTTTTAATTATAATCTAGTTTAATCTTTAATAATTTATATAAAAATATAGTTCTTTTTTTTTAAAATAAATATAATTAAAATATTTATAAAATTAATAAATTATTATATTTAATTTTTTATTTTATTAATTTTTAAATATTTTTATAAAACTTTAAATTCTTTTTTTAATAATATATAAATAAAACTATAAAGTAATTTTATTTTAGATTTTAAATTAATTTAATATTTTATTAAATAATAATTAAATAAAATTTTTATAATTTTTTTTTAAAAATATTTTAATAATATATTAATATTTTTCAAGAATTATTTTTATTTTTATAATATTTATCTTTAATATTATATTAATACATATATTAAAATAAATATAAATTTTTTATTCTTTAACGTTTATATAAATTTTTTTATTTTTAAAACTTTTAATTTATTTTTTTAAAAAATATACTTTTATATTTTATTATTAAAAAAATATTAATAAATTAATTTACTTTAACTAAAAAAAAACTTAAAATAATATCGATATTTTTTAAGTTAAAATTATAAAATATAAATTATATATTAATATTTTTTTTATTTTTTTTAATATATTTATAATATTAATTTATATAAAATAATTTTTATATAAATAAATCTTTTTATTTTTTAAAGATATTAATTATATATTTTTATTTTAAAGCTTTATTAAATTTATTTCTAAAGTTAATTTTTATTAAATATAATTAATTTATATTTTTTATTTCTTTTTTATAAATCTTAATATAATCTTAATTATTATTTTTATTTTATTTTTTTTATTTTTTATAATATAAATAAATATAATTATTATAAAACTTTATTATTTTTCGGTTATTTTTTTAGTTTTAGATAAATAAAAGATTTATATTTAATTTTTTTATAATTATAATAAATTATTTATATAAAATATATAATAATATAATAATTTAATTTTTAATATTTAAATTAATTTTTTTTTAATTCTTATTATTAATATAATATTAATACTTGTCGTTATTATATTAAAGTATTATTAATTTATATTTTATTATAAAAATCAAGATTTATTTCTTTTATTATAAAATTTTTTATTATTTTTTTTATTATTTTTTTTTTCTTTTATAATTTCTTGAATTCCTTTAATCTAAAAGTTTTTCTTTATAAAATCCTTAATAATTCTTAATCTTTATAACTAAAGATATTAATTTTTTCCGGTTAATAAAAGAATTTTTTTAATAATTAATTTTTTTTTATATTTTTTTTTATAATTTTATAAAAAAAATATTTATTTTATATTATATTAATATATTCTAAATTATTTTTTAAATTATTTAAATAAAATATAAAGTTTTATATACTTTAGTTATTTTATTATATTATTTATTTATATACTAAAATTAATTAAATATTATAGTTTTTTAGATTTATAATAATATTTTTTATAAATTTAATAAAAAAATTTTAATTAATATTATTTATATTTTTTTAATATTTTTTATATTTTTAAATATTTTTTATTATTTTTTTTAAAATTAAATATATAATATATAATTTTATTAATATTTAATATTTATATAAAATCTTTATTTTTTTTTTATTTTAATTTAATTTAATAAAAAAAATTTTAATATTCTTTAATAATTTTTTTTTATAAATTAATAATTTTTTAATTTTAAATATATAATAAATTAATAATAATAATAATTTTATAATAATTTTATATTAATATTTTATAATTATATTAATTATATTTTAAAGTTAATAAATTTAATCTTTTAATATTTTTAGTTTTTTTATTTTTTTTTTATTTTTCTTTAAGCTCGGTAATATAATATTATATTATTTTTTATTTTTTTTATTAATATTTTATTTTTATTTTTTGCTTTATATATTATTTAATAAATAAATTATTATTAAATAATATATTATTAATAATATTATTATAATAATTATTTAATTATTTTATATTAAATTATTTTTTAAAAATTAAATTAATTAAAATATAAAAAATATAATTAATAAAGTAATATATAAATATTTAAGTTTAAGCTTTTAATTTAAAATAATTAATTATTAAATATTATAAACTAAAACTTTTAAAGTTTTAAATTAAAATTTTTATATAAAATATAATATTAAAATATATTAAGAAATTAATAAATTAAAAATATTAAAAGATTTTTTTTATAATAATTTTAATATAAAGATTAAATAAAAAAATTATTATTAAATTTTTTAAATATTAAATTAATAAATTAAAGTATTTAAATTAATTATAAATTTTTATAATATAAATATTTTAATATAATTATATTTTATAAATATCTTAATTATAAATTATTTAAATTTTAAAAAATTATTTTAATTTATATATTTTTTATATTTTAAATATTTTAAAAAATTAAATATAAAATTTTTAATAATATAATTAATTTAATAAATAATAAAAGACTATAATATTATTAATATAAAAAAAATAACTAGTTTAATATTTATAAAAAAACAAAAAAAATTAAAAATTAAAAAAAAATTTAAGTTTTAAAAATATTTATATATTAAATTATATTATAATAAAAATAATTTAAATAAATTATAAAAAATATAAATTAGTTTAAAATAAAAACTAAAAATTTAAAAATTATTAAAATATCGAATATATATATTTTTATTTAAAGAAATATTATAAAATATATTAATTATATTAAGTTAATAAATATTAAAATTAAAATAAATTATAATAATTATAAATACTTTAAATATTCTTATAATAAAAATTATTATATATATATTTTAAAAATAATTTTATTAAAGATTTTTATAAATTAGAATAATTAATAATTTTAATTATATAAAAAACTAAAATTAATTTTAGTTATAATTAAAATAAAAATATAATAAATATAAAATCTTTAAACTTTAAATAATTTAAATTTAATTACTTTATTATAAATTAATTTAAATTTTAATAATTATATTATTATAATTATTTTTTATTTTAATTATTATATTATATATAATTAAACTTAATTTATAATATTTAGTTTTTTTTAATATAATCGGAATAATTATAATAATTTATATAAAGTCGTTTAATGTTTAAAGTTTAAATAAAATATAAAATTATTTAAAAAAAAATTATATTAAATAAAAATAAAGTATAAGAACTATAATTAATTTAAATAAATTATATCGAAGTCAAGTAATAATTAATAATTATATTTTTAATTTAAAAAATTTAATTTAATTCTAAATAATATTAATAAATTATTTTAATTATAAGCTCGTTATAATAAAAGCTCGTAAATATATAATTAAAGTAAAGCCGAGTTTATAATTAAAGTAAAGCCGAGTTTATAACTAATAATTATAATTAAAGTAGTTTAATAAATATATATTAAAGCTTGAAATATAAAGGTTTTGATATTCCTGATAAAGTTATCTAAGGAGCAAAGTAGGTGGCCGTTTAGGGACCTTAAATATAGCTAAACCAACCTAATCCCCATTTAGAACAGCTAATACTAATGGAGAAGGGGACACGTGATATCCAACTGACAGTTAACTCGTCCCGTCTACTATCGCTGCGTTGAGGTCTCATCGGAGTCTAAAGCTCGCGGAAATTTGATTTTTGGGCTGGAATTGGAGTTGCCCTCTCTTGACAACCCTATTTCTCCCACTTGGCAACATCGTGAAGGGTGATGGTAACAAGTAGAGTGGGGGTAGATTCAGACAGACTCGCCGCATTCGCTGTAGCCAGCTTCAAACCTCCTCCATTCCTCCTCTCATCTCCATTTCATGGTTCTTTACAAGAACATCGATATGTGACTTTCCTTAATCATATCAAACAAGTGTAGATGCTTGCTGCGAAGTACGCCGAGCTACGTCAAACTGCAGCCAGCGACGGTTCGGCCCTTCCCCAGCCCATTTTCCAATCCCTAGTCTATTAAATGCCGTCATTTCACACGATGCGGGAAATCTTCTATGTCTACTTTACTATACCACATACAAGTTTTTATATCTCTTCACAACGGACCCACACTCTCAATTTATTGCGATACTTTGTTATCTCTCTCGCCGCACTTTGTACATTATTATCTGTAGTTGCAATAGCTGTAGCAAGTACGCTTGTTGTACTCTGGGCTTCTTTTTCAAGAGGTTAGAGAATATTAGGTACTGAATTTGTGTGTAACTTGGCTAGTGGGTGATTAGGGAGGTGGATATTAGTAAAGTTAAATTATAATAGTTATTAGCAAACTCTAAAAGATTAGAAATAAACTCTTATAGTTAAAGTAGTAATACTAGCGAGTACAGTACGCAAGTACGCGCTGCAGTAACATCTTTTATCTTGACGCCCTCAGCGAATTTCCATCGCATCCACCTTCTTATTTTTTGGCATGTTTTGAACCGACCAAGGCGTTAAAGCCATTCGACGTGCATCTCGAAGGATTTACGTCGCGTCTATGAAGCTCTCTCCTCACAATGTCGTGTGGGCACATGTCCTGGTGAGCCTGCTGGCTAGTCGTACGTCGCGCCACTTTCAGCCCTACCTGATTCCCCATTAACCCAAAGGTCAGCCACCACAGCCATCGACTACAATGTTGGGAGTGGCAAGGAGCCGTTTGTGGTTTCAAACCAAGATCGGCTACGCGTGGGCATAGCGGAAAATTGCACCACCTTGATTGGATCATTCGCCTTTGCAGCAAACTACACAGGCCCCTTTGAGCTGAATGGCATCACCAGTTTCACGGGCTTCATCGCTCCGTACTTTTATGGAGGATATCCAACCTTTCTTGATAGGGACACTCAGTATCTGACGCCCGTGCCAGGTTTGACCTCGTTTGTGATGGCAGACTTGCTGTTTATTTGCGCGGGAGAGTTTGGCAACGGTGGGATATTCCTGACCAATTGTTCCGCACTCGAGTCTGTTTCCGTGCCCAAGGCGACATATATACAGAAGATCGATATTGGGAACTTCCCTGGAACGACGTTTGACTTTTCCATGTTGACGAATTCTATAACAATCACGATCTCAGGGGACAAGGTTTCAAGGTGTGTTATACCTACTAATATCCAGGTCCCTTTCCTTCTTATGCTTAAAAATTACTGTCTTCTACTTCCAGCGTTAGAGACCGTTGAGTCCGAACTGCAAATTAGCAGTGGTTCGAGTTCCTCTCTAGTTGATATCAACCTACCTGCCCTCACAACTAGTTTAAGCATAAACATCGCTGGTGACCTCTCGAGGTGAGTCAAGCAAATACATGATTATTATCCTTACTCTGTTGCTTACCACTACAGTCTTTCACTTCCAGCCTTGACCAACGTTACCCAAGATCTGTCAATCAACAGTGGCAACATCTCACGGATTCCCATCAATCTCCCCGCCCTCACTACTGTACAGACACTAAGCATCTCCGGTAACCTTTCGAGGTCGGTCAAGCAATTCCACTCTCTATCCAGTACATTAACAATAATTATAGTGTGTCTTTACCGGGGCTCACAACCCTACCCCGCTCTACCCCTTCGTGTTAACAAGACCAGCATCTCTATCCCCTCTCTCATTAACACCCATGGCAACATCTACATCTCAGCCTTCAAGCCCCTAGCAATAAACTTCACTACCCTGGAAACAGTAAACTACATCTCCCTAACTGGCAACATCTCTAGGTACCTCCCCCTTTCCCCTCCCTTATTCCCCTAACCTACTAACACAACAATACAATAGCATCGCCTTCCCCGCCCTCCAAAGCATAACATCACTATACATCGAGAGCCAACTCCCCATTGACTGCAACCTGGCAGCCCTAACCTTCAACACACACCATGTACCCAGCTCCTCTAATCTCATCAGCTTTGGCTTGGCCACTAGCGCCAGAGGCTGACTAATTTACAATAAGTTGGATAACCTTATCCGGGCCCGGGATATCCACTAGCTTATCCCGTAACATGTAACATGACAAGTAAAACTCGCTTAAATTATGCAGATGCTAGCTAGCCCTCGTCAATGGAATATTATTTGGAAAATTATTAAGTCCCAAGAGATTCTCAAAGGACAACTCATTCTACCTGAAACGAATTTGCCTTTGACTGGGGTCATTCCTTTGAACCCCATTGCCCTGATGCCCCCGGGCTACATCTCATTGCTCTGCGTCAGCGTCCTCGTCTCGCTGCGACTCAGTCTCATTAGCTTGCTCTCCCTGATCACCACCGTCTTGTCCACTCTGGTTCTTATTATCATTGCTATTCTCATTCCTTTGGATAAGTTCGTTTCGAAGCATATTGCTTTCCCTACTCTCATCTTGGCGTAAGCCATTGTCGTGTCGCTCCGGCTCAGTCTCATCAGCTTGCTCATTCTGATTTCCTCCGCCTTGTTCATTCTGGTTCTCGTTATCATTCCCATTTTCATTCCATTCGATATGTTCACTTCGAGGCACGTTGCTTTGCCTGCTCCCATGCCGACGCAAATCGTTTTCGTCCTCAGAGTGGCCGTTAGGGTGTACAGAATTGTCCTGAAACAATTTGACGTCTCCACGCAAAACTTTACTCTTCCAAAATGCACCACGTACCATTGGAGAACCGGTGCTCCAAGGCGTCGACCCATTGTATCCATGCCAAGTTCCGTGCTTTCCCTCTTCTAGCACTATACGCTGTAACTGGAACTTCCCATCCACGGCGTACATCAGATCCCTCGGTGACTTCGCTAATTTTTCTGGATCCTCACGGACTTTACCTCGAAAGTAATTGAAGATGTTTAGCACGCCCTGTGCTATAACTATCGCCGAGCCAACGCTGAGCGTGAATATTAAGCCGAAGAACGAGAAAGTTTGGTATCCTCCCGTGCTCCGAATCTTCTGATTATTACATTGGTCCTCCCACGTCTTATTCGTCGATGCATTGGCACCGGGGAACCCCAGCGAGCCGTATGGCGCAAAATCACCAGTCGCAGAAGGGAACTCCACAGCATAAGCCTGTATCTTTGCCAAGCTTGTCTCAAACCAGCCTTCGACTTCTGTGCGCCATTGATCGTCAGGGAGGGACAAGCACTTAAAGTTTAGCACATGGTCTGAGGCTTTTAACGCTGCGGCGCCGGAGCCGAATACCGAGGAGTACGTGTCTGAGTTGCTGAGATATTGAATTATGCGTTGAGCTGTTATGGTTTGCGCGACATTGAGGTCGAGAGACTGCACCGCACTGGCGAGGTCGATTTGGCTCATTGGTTCCGTGGAGGCTTTTGTATTCGGGTTGATGATGAGGTATTGGTCTACGCAGCCTATGACGCTAACTGGGTTATAGGGAAGGAAGGCGGAGATAACGGAGCTGAGTGAAGGTATAGGCACTTGATCGCTGTAAATTGCGAGGAATATAGGGTCGAGGATCTGCTGCGTGTAGTATACTGAGTTTGTGGTGAAGAAAAACAGACTAGTGTCGCCGTCTGTACGAATCATCGGTGGAATAGGGCTCCAACCTTGATCCAGACTATCAGAGACTACAGCACTTTTATTGAGTCCTTAGTAGATGTCAAGTTGAATAGAGAGTTAGACTCACGCAATCTGGTATCCCACAAGGTCTTGAGGAGTAGACGGGCTGTAAAGATAAGTGTAGTTCGATACCTGATCTACAGGACCAAATTTATATTGCGTGTATTCTTTCGAATCGGCAGAGGGTCCAATATAAACTTCGGTGCGATTGGTGAGTGATATAGGCGAGCAGGTGGTGTTTTTCTGGAAGTGCACTCTGTTTTGCGCTGGCGCATTGATACCCAGATGTTCATGAGAATCGAGTAAATCCGTAAACATGAGGTGAGCACCAACATTGTACATAGTGTCGCACTCTCCATCCTTGAATGGCAAGTTGAGGTTCTCAGTTGACTGGTAGGAACCAAATGGACATTGTCCATTTAGTGGTCTTGGGGTGTAGGTAAGATTTTGAACAGTATAGAAGGAGCAGAGCGTTGGATTGACGGAGTTGAAGTCTTGTGAATAGCAACTTCGAGCGTATGTTCGACTGGCAAGAGTATCATTTAGTAGTTTCAGTTGCTCAGCAGTCAATCCATCTGGAGATGATGTGTTGAACGTCCAAAGGCCGCATTTGTTTTGCTTTATACGAACTCCGCTGCTTTGGAAAGCTGGCTTTGCAATGTACGAAGATAGGGTACCTGCAGCAGTAAATGCGCCCCATACGACCAGTGTATACAGTATAAGAGGTGAAGTGCGCCTTTTTACATGACTGGCATCTCGATCTTTTCTTCGCTTGCCACAGAAGCACGAGGGTGGTGTCCATAACCAACAGATGCAGAGAAGTTCAGATGCCGTGGAGAGCATAGACTGGGAGTTGCGGAGGCTGACCTGCTGTTGAAGGTGAAGAAGATCCTCATCTTCAAGATCTGAATCGCGGTTAACACGGACACGAGTATTGTGTAAGAAGTACACAACTAGCGCCCATGCAAATCCGGCTACAATCCCAATGAAAGTGGCCGTGCCGCTGAGAATGTATCTCCCAGAGCTGTCGGGTACAGTAATGGAAGCCCCAAGGACTCTTCCATTCGACCAATCCGTCCAATAACCAACGAAAACCTCGGTCGACGACATTCCACTGGATGGAGTATGCGGCAAATGGGAATAAAGGAGGTGAAGGAGATGAAGAAAAAGACTGGGTAATGAGCAGTTATACCTTGACTAAATGGAAATATAGCTTGCTTGAGATATTATTTTACGGCCATTAGTTTAAACGGAATCTGAAGTTTGTTGCAAGCTGATTCGGTTTCACGCTCAGCGCCATTTTTGCCCTCTTACGTGGCCGGGCGCAGAGCAGCTGAACGAGATATGAAGCCACCATTGTTTAGCCAATCGATGGGAGACGCCCAACCTCCTTTGTGCCACTTATATTGCGTGACAGTACACCTTCCACAAATTGAAGTAACTCTCCAAGTTTACATTATGCCTGTTGATTGGTTCATGAACGGCACAAAGAGAGCTTTCGGCGGGATGTCCCATGGTGATCGGTGATCAAATTCCTCATACCTGACAGGACCCTCCTGAAGACATCGACGCAGGCAGTCCAATTTTCGCTACTTAATCCGAAGTCAGCGCTAAGCGTCTTTCACATTTACAGCATTCTTACTTAATCTCGAGTAGATGTTCTCGGATGCAAAGGAGCTAACATGTTTACCAGCATGGTTGGCTCGCTTTTCTTGATCTCAACTGCTCTTCCCTACGGACTGGCTCAATTTACCGTAACTTCCAGTCAGCAGTATCCGTATATCCACGATTCTCTATACTCTACTCTCTCCTCCGAATGCCAAACTGAGATTACCGCATGCCCACCAACCGTGCTGAGCTGCGCAGTGACGCTCTGCTCGATCTGCACCAGCCTTGGAGTGACACCAAGCATCGAACCATGCTGCGCCGCTCCCACCCCACTGGTATGCTTCAGTGACTATGTCGCTGGAAGCTCAATCACGTACACCACGCCACTTGGTCCTACGGGCACGACGCTCACAAGCTATGATCCGGGCGTCGCGGCGTGTGGAGGAGTATTAAGCATCAGCTCTACCTGTGCAGCAGCGACTCCGGACTTCGCACAGTTGGAGTTCAGTAGCCAGTATAGCTGTCTTTGCTTCACCAGTGGCACGTTTGTCCCGCAGATATTTGATGGGTTCTGGTCTACCTGTCTAGCTTTCGAGTCGACTAATGCGCCGGAGGAGTACTCTCTATTCGGACCTACTGGAGGCGGCGATGTTGTTCGGACGCCCTGTCAGCTTTATGCCACCTCGACAGCGGGATTTCCAACAACGTCGTTGCCTCCAACTCCTGCAGTGTCATCAACACCTGCACCGCTGGCTTCTCAGACCTCGACACACGCGCCTTCAACAACTACTGCGGAGAGTTTCAAATCAAGGAAGCCTTCGGTGAGTTCATGACTCTCGCTTGTATTGCGCGAATTTGTACTAACGGCAACAGATTCGATTGATCTTTATGATGTTGAGCATTTGGTTGATCTTGGCTTAGAATAAAATAGAGGCGAGGACGAGTTCTGGGCGTGCTGGTGCAGTGGGAATGCTACAGGCCATACTACAGGTTATTTTTACAGGGAGCAGGGCCTGTAGGTTATTACCTTAAAGTGTTAAAGGGCGTTGTGTCTGCTAGGTGTTGTGCTTGCGGGACGTTTTGTTCCTGGGCGTTTTGCTTATAGGGCGTTTTGCTTGACGGGGCGTTTTGTTACTGGGCCTCGTTCCTGAGCGTTTTGTTCCTGGGACCTCGTTCTTGCTCCTGGCGCCCTTGTCCTGGGCGTTGCGGGTACTAAGAGCCCTCGACAGTCTCGGCAGTTGTCAGCCGTTACGCGGCCTCTAACTACCTCGCTTCGTGGCGAGCTACTATAGAAATCAGTCCTTACCTCGGCAGTCGCGGGAGACCCCGCTTTACTGACCGGATTCAGTAAGAATGGCCCCAAGGAGTAAGATCAGTACTCCATTTAAAGTTGACTCCCTGTATAGGTATTAGCCCAGTTCGGTAGTTACTTCGTTTCTACCTTACTGGGCTATATAATATACCTCTCGGCCCCCTTATCCTCCTTCCCTGTTACGAACCACCATTGAGGCCTGAGGCTCGGGCATGGGAGACGCCATGTCACAGAGAACCCAATGGCATATGATGAGGTTACATGGAGGTCACGTGACGGATCCTGGTGGATTCGCTTACGGGAAATAAGGATCCATGGGATCCAGGACTCCTCGGGGGTCCAGTACGATATAAAGGACTATATAGGGGAGCTATACTCCCGGATAGATAAAGATTTTATACTTAACTTAAATAATATTTTTTATATATTTATAATTATATAATACTTTAGAATATTACTCGATAATATTTACTGGACTTATTAGGACTTCCTATCTAAGACCCCCTAAAATCCCTAATATATTAAAGCTTACTTTTATTATAATGGACTATAAGTATTATACTTTAAATATTTTTATATTATAATATTAAATCAAGATAAATTAATTATATCTATAAAAGAAGATAATAATAAAAAAAAGATTATATAGGGATAAGAGATATTTATCCCGAAAGAGAACTTTATTTCTAAAAATCTTAAGATTAAATTATTTAATAAATTTAAAAAAAATTAATCTAAACTAGATTTATTCTTGGTCTAATATAAACTCTATATAATCTTTAATAAATATAAGTTTAAGATAAAAATTTAATAAGTCTTATAGATTATTATTATATTATAAAAAGATATTTTTAATTAAATTAGTCCTTTCTTGATTAATTATATAAAATATAAAAATAAATAAGAATAATATATCAAGATTATAAAGAATAATATTATTAAGTACTTTTATATTATAAAAGGATTTAGTAAGGGAATATAATAAATATTTAAAGATATTAAAAAAAAAGTTATGGCAGAATAAAATCTTAAATAATTTAAATAAAAGGACTCGGTAGTGACTTACGCGATAAGCTTCCAGTAGCTAGCAATAAAGATCCAGTGGGATAAGGCGGTATTATAGTATTAGTTCTATACCGGTCTTAAGGATGAAGTCAAGGATAAGATAGCCAGGTCTAAAAAACTAGATGACCTGTAGGAATTTATTGTATTGGCGGTCAAGATTAATAATCGGATATATAAATATAGTCTTGAGAAGTGGGGATAATATTTATAAAAGTATAAGTAAAAGAGGACTTCGAGTAAATATTATTTATTTATAAAATTAGACGTTATTGTTAGAATAATAAAGAAGAGATAAATCTTTAAGAAAGAAATATAAAAATAATAAGAAAAGAAATTATATTTTAAATATAGATTATCGGGATATATGGCTAGATTTTATTAAAAGAATAAGATATTATAAAAAAAAAAATAACTTTATGTCATGAGTAGGAATAAGGATTATAATTTATTAGAGATATATATAATTAATCGGGTAGAGGAATATTTAGGAATTTATAAAGTATTAAGATATAATTAATAATATTGGCGACGATTATTAAATATTTTAGAAGAATAATTAAAAGAAGAATATATATATATATAGATTAATATAACTAGTAAGTCTAGTAACTTAATAAAATTAGATATAAATAAAGAAGGATTATTGATATTAGGATAATAACTAGAGATTATATAAAATAAAATATTATTTATATGGCTCGACGGGTGGTCAAGAATAAAAGAAGTATAGGAAATAATTTAGAGAGAGATATTTTTAAGGGATAACGACACCAGAGAGTAAATATTAATCCTATAAAATAATAAATTGGATATTAGATAAAGGAAATTAGAAGAAGTCTTTATTAAAGGATTTAATTAAAAAATATAATAGAAAGTAATATTTTAGGATTATTATTAAATAGAATAAAGGAAGATTAATAATAATTAAATATATATATTATTTTTATTTAGTCTAGAATATATGCCCGAATAGAAGAAATTAAATAATGAAGAAATATAGAAATTATTGGTCCAGAGATAAAATTAAAAATTATGAATAAATATAAAAGATAATACTTGATTTTTTTATAAATTATATTTTATTGGAATAATTTATAGATTTAAAGTTAAATAAATATATAAAGTATAAATAATAGAATTATTTAAAAAAATATTTTAATAATAAATTAATATATTCTAGAAATATTATAAGATAATTAATATAAAAGAATAATAATTTATTATAATAATTATTATTAGAGTAATTAAATAAAGTAATAAAATATAAATTATAATTAATTTAGGAATTATAAAAAGTTTTATATTAAGAAAAGTAATATTATAATTAAAACTAAAAACTAAAATTAAATATTATTTTTATAAATTAAAAATAATTAATAAAAAGTTTATTAATAAAGAATTTAGAGTAATAAAGATAAAAATAATAAAAATTATATTTAAAATATTTAGAAAATATTTAGAATATATTATTTTTAATATTATATTTATTAAATAATATAAGATTATTCTAAAAATATCCTAGATTTAATATTATAATTTTAATATTAACTAGGAATAAAATATATTATTATAGAATAAATATTTCAAGAAATATTTAATTATATAAAAAAAAAAAATAAGATTAATTTCTTTAAAAAATCCTAAAGAAATATATATTATTTCTTAAAAGAAATTAAGATATTTAATAAAAAAAAAATAAGATTTATTTTTAAAATAAATATTAAAAAAATATAATAAATTTATAAAATTATTTAAAAAAGAAATAAATATTAAGGCCTTATCTTAATATAAATAATAAAATTATAATATATTATTAAAAAAAAAAAAAAAAATTTTTTTTATTTATTTACTAGATATTAAAAATTAATTTTAGAATATTAAGGAAATATATTAATAAAAATCTAAAGAAGAAATTTATTTAATTATTAAACTTATTAATAAGAAGTCCGGTATTATTTATATTAAAAAAAAATAAAAAGAAAAAACTTTATATAGATTATTAAAAATTAAATATAATTATTATTAAGGATTATTATATATTATTATTTATAAATAAATTATAAAATAAATTTAATAAAATAATAATATTTATTAAACTAGACTTATATAAAATATATAATCTTATTTATATAAAAAAAGATAAGAAATAAAAAATAATATTTTAATATAAATATAATTATTTTAAATATTAAATTATATTTTTTAGATTTATTAATATATTAGTGATATATATAAGAATAATTAATATTATCCTTAAAGAATATTTAAATTAAATATATATTATTTACTTGAATAATATTCTGATATATTTAAAAATAATAAAATAATATATAAGAGATATAATAAAAATATTAATAATTTTATTTAAGATATAATTATTTTATAAATTAAAAAAATATATATTTTATTAAAAAAAAAAAAATTTTTTAAAATATATTATTATTTCTGAAGGATTATTTATAAATTTATTAAAGATTAATATTATTCTAGAATAGAAAAAACTAACTAATATTAAGAAAATATAATTTTTTTTAGGATTTATAAACTTTTATTAAAGATTTATTAAGAAATATTTTATTATTATTATTTTATTTATAGAACTAATAAAAAAAAATAAGGATTTTAAATAAATTTATTTAATATAAAATATTTTTAATTAACTTAAAAGAAATTTTACGTATATATTTATATTTTTAATATTTAATCTAAAAAAATAAATTATTATAAAAATAAATTTATTAGATTATATTCTTGAAATAATATTAAATTAATAAGACAAGGGCCAAAAATAATAATTAATAATATATTATTCTTAAAAATTATTTTTAATAAAATTTAATTATAAAATCTATAATAAGAAATTATTAGTGATTATAAATATTTTTTAAGAATAAAGAATATATTTAAAAGAATTTAAATATTAAATATAGATTTATATTAATTATAAAAATTTTATTTATTTTATTATAATAAAAGAATTTAATTAATAATAAATATATTAAACAAAAATATTTATTATATATAATTTTTAAATTTTATATATTAAAGGAATAAAAAATACTAGAGTAAATACTTTAAGTAAAAAACTAAAATATTTTATTAATAAAATATATAAGTTAAAAATAATACTTAAAAAAAAAAAAATTTATTAATATTTAATATATAATAACTTATAATAATTATTAGTTTTTTTATTAATATGGATAAATAAAATAAATAAATTTAAAAATAATATATAATAAATATTATAATAAAGAAATAATTAAAGAATTTATAAAAAGACTTTAATCTTAATTCTTATAAATTATTATTATTTTAAGGACGAGTATATATATCCTTAAATATAAAAAAAAATCTTATTAACTATAAGTATAGACTATCGACTTATAAATACCAGGGAATAAAAAAGACTCTAGAATAAATCTCCAGGATATATTATTTTCCAGAAATTAAAAAAATCATAAAGAATATAATATAAAAATATAATATTTATATATAGAATAAGATTATAAAATATATTTTATATAATAAAATATAATCTTATAATATATTTTTATAATCTTAAAAATTTATTATTATAAATTTTATGATTAAGTTATTATTTTTAAAAAAATTATAGACGGAATATAAATATAATTTTATTTTAATTATTATAAATAGATTAATAAAATATATATATATAATATTATATAATAAATTTAATATAACTAAAAAATTATTATATATTTTACTTTAAATTATTATTATAAATTATAAAGCTTTAAAGAAAATTATTTTAGATTAAAATAAATTATTTATATTTAAATTCTGGATTATATTAATAATTTTAATAAAAATAAAAAAAAAACTATTATTAATATTTTATTCTTAAATAAATAAATAAATAAAAAAAATTAATTAAATAATAAAAATATATTTATATTATTATATTAATTATTAATAAAATAATTAAATTAAATTATTATTTTTAATATAATATTTATATAATAATATAAAATTAAAGACTATAAATATTATTTTATTTTTTATAAATTATAAATATATTTTAATAATATATAATATATTTTTAATTAATAAAATATATATATAATAAATTATTATTAAGATTAATAAGATTAAAGTATTATATAAAGAATTAATTATAAATATTAAGTTTATTATATAATAATTAATAATATATTATAACTAAAAATATAATATAGAATCTAAATTTCAAGAAGGAAATAAAATTTATTTATTTAAAAAAAATATTAAAATAAAAAAATTAAGTAATAAACTAGATTATAAAAAATTAAAATTATTTAAAATTAATAAAAAAATTAAATCTATAAATTATAAACTTAAATTATTAAAAATAATAAAAATATATCTAGTATTTTATATATTATTTTTTGAGTTAATTTTCTTAAATATATTTATTATATTAGTCATAAAGATCTAATAATTAAATTTATAAAAAAAATATAAAGTCAAGATTATTTTTAATTATTAATATATTTAAAAAAAAATTAAATATTTAATTAAATAAAAAGAATATCTATAATTAAAAAATATTTAAAAATCAAGAAAAAATCTTAATTATTTTAAGAAGCTTAAGGAATTCCATTAAAAAAATCCAGGATTTTCCAAAAAGCCGGGTCAGGATTAAAGTCATCTAGATCAAGAATACTCGAGAAGTCAAGAATATCGGAAACAAGGGCAAGGATCTCGCGATCCCGTGCTTCCCTCTTCTCCGACTCTTTAGCTTCCGTCGTATCTAATTTATCCAGAAAACAAAGACTATATCGCGTCATCTCGACCTTTCTACGACAAAGAAAATATCATTATTTATACAGGCGGGCCACGCGGGCCATGGCCTCTTGGGCCTGGGCTACGACGCGCTCCTCTTACTCCTCCAGGACATTCTCCTGACGTTCGATAGCCACCCAGTCGTTTTCTCGGGATATATTTTTGTCCCAATCATTAATTAAATCATCGCAGGAACGCTTGTGACGGACGTACTCGGCATAGCGGGAGGATAGATCGGAATTAATAATATATTGACGGCCCTCCTTCGCGTAGTAAAAGCAAGATAATATCTCGAAATCGCGGGTTTTAATATCACGAGCTAATTTAATTCTTTCTTTGGCCTTACGTTAAGTTTTAGAGGATATATTAAAAGAAGAAGAAGTCGCTGCTGGGCAGTCAATATTTCCTTATCTTATTTATCGTAACGAGACGCTACTAGACTCAGAAGGGAATAGTATTACGAATTATCATTAAGGTCTAAGGCTCGGGCATAGGAGACGCCATGTTATAGAAAACCCAATAGTATATAATAAGGTTACATGGAGGTCACGTGACGGATCCTGGTAAATCCGCTTACGGGAAATAGGGATCTATAGGATCCAGGACTTCTCGGGAGTCCAGTACGACACAAAGGACTATATAGGAGAGTTATACTCCCGGGTAAATAAGGACTTTATACTTAACTTAAATAATATTTCTTATATATTTATAACTATATAATACTTTAGGGCATTACTTAATAATATCCACTGGACTTATTAGGACTCTCTATTTAAGACTCCCCAAAATCCCTAACGTATTAAAGCTTACTTCTATCATGACAAACTGTGAGTATTACATTCCCCCCCCGGGACCTTAAATTACTAATTTAAAATTATTTTTAATAAAGTCAAGTATTTTTTTTATATTAGCCGATAATCCTAGCCGTGCGGATAAAAATTAGTCGAGATATATATATTTTTTTTTTTTTTTAATCCCTATTTTATCCCTACTCTATATCTCGCCTAAAAATATATCTTTAAGAACGTCTCACTAAATCTATTATTTATTCCTACGACTCTTATAACTCGTCATTTATTCCTTAATTAATAAATTTACGAGAGAGCGAGTCGGCGCAAAGCACTAACGAGCTACCGAGCTTATTAATTAAGAAGGGATATTATCCTAAAATAAAGTAATGTCCAGCTAGTAAATAAGCCTTATAAAACGACGCGCTGGAGACGCAATACTCAGGACACTATACTCCACTTATTGTGACTAGGTGTTTTAAAGGTATTTCGTGAGAGGGTCTATATATAAAGGCGTTTTAATAATATACTTTTTGAGCTTAAGAGTTAATAAGGATAATTACAAGGGAATTAACCGCGTTTCTTATCTTTAAGAAAGCGGAAATAAAAAAAATCACGAGATAATATATAAAAAAATATAAGTTTTAATATAAATATTATAAAATTAAATTTTTTAATAATAAAGAATAAAGGATTAATATAATAATAATTTTTAATTTATTAATTTATTAACTATTAAAGTTTTATTTAAAAAAAATTATTTATAATTTTTATAAAAAAAATTTTTAAATTATTTAAATTTATTAAAGTTTTTATTTTTATTAAATTTAAAAAATAATATTAATAAATAAAATTAATAAAAAAAAATTTATTATTATTAAAGTTTAAAATTTTTTATATTAAATTATAAATTAAATTTTTTTTTAATAAAAATATTTTATAAATTTTATATTTAAAAATTAAAAATTTTATTAATTATATTTTTATTTTATAATATATTTTAATTAATAAATATTATAAATTTTATAATTTTATTAATATTAAAAAAAATAAAAAAAATA
>Ga0302221_10001038_pt1 | contig 18400 bp, 15 predicted proteins | sample II_Palsa_E2_1_FD_193517 | JGI IMG/M metagenome (GOLD analysis project Ga0302221, IMG submission 193517) | Peat permafrost microbial communities from Stordalen Mire near Abisko, Sweden - II_Palsa_E2_1 | ecosystem: Environmental > Terrestrial > Soil > Palsa > Peat permafrost | place: Sweden... | reverse complement strand
TAAATAAGTAAGATAATAATTATTTTTAATTATATTTAAGTTGATTAACGACTTAATTATAAATTAAATGATGATAGTTAGTATTTTATTTTAACTATGAAGTTATTGAGCAATATATTGGTGCTTATGTTATATTCTGTTTAATTGTCATATTTAATTGTTTAATTGATAATTTAGCAACATGATGGTATGTCTATTAATATTAAATCATGCATGCCAATACATGAAAAATTGATAATTTAAACATACTATAGTACATTAATTAAATACAAATACATTAAAATGAAACATTTACATTTATTATCAGATTTACATTTAGAATATTATCCAAAAAATTTACCAAAATTAACATTTAATTCTAATTACTTATTTTTATGTGGCGATATTGGTCATCCAACTAGACGTAACTATTTGAATTTTTTTTCATATGTATCCGATAAATATGAAAAGGTATTTTATGTTACAGGAAATCATGAATATTATAAACAATCGACACATAAGAATTATTCAATGAATGAAATTGATATGATAATTAAAGATAAATTAGCTAAATTTTCTAATGTTTATTTTTTAAATAATGATTCGCATCAACTTAATAGTTCAACTACCATTATAGGAACTACTTTGTGGTCAGATGTTGATACTGGTAGCTCAAGAGTATCTTTGGGAGTAAATGATTATCATAAAATTTATAAAAAAGTCAATAATGAACATCAGCTAATTTTGCCTACTGATATTAGAGATTTACATTTTAATAACCGAAATTTTTTAAAGGAAACAATAGAAAAAAATAGAATGAAAGATATTATTATTATGACGCATCATTTGCCATCATATTCATGTATATTAGAAAAGTATAAAAAATATGCACATATTAGTTCATGTTTTGCATCTAATTGTGATGATTTTATGTTCAATTATCCAAATATAAAATATTGGTTTTTTGGCCATACTCACTCCTTTATTAATCATAGAATTAATAATACAATATTATATGCAAATCCATTGGGTTACAAAGATTCTGGTTATAGAGAAGATTTTAGATTATTAGCTTAATTTTATTTATTTAAAAACAAACAAATAATTTAAATTATAATTAATATGAATTGTTATGATTTACTTGGACTTAATTCTGAAGATATCGAAAATGTAACAAATTTGGATATCAAGAAGAATTATCGTGACTTAATGAAACAACATCACCCTGACAGAAATAACGGTGAGGAAAGCCATCAAAAAACCGTTGATTTAAATGAGGCATACGACTTATTAACATATCCGGTTACTAAAAAAATATACGATTATTCATTAAAAGGAGGAAATACTGACATTAATGTTAATTTAGATATTGATTTAAGGGATATATATTATGAAGAAACAAAAACTATTCGATATACACGATCAACGATTTGCGTAAATTGCGATGATGCCAACAATATTGATGATACTGTTCAAAATGAAATATGCACGGTATGCCAAGGTAAACATTTTTATGATGAATATGAAGATGTACCGATACAAATTAAAAAATTTTATTATAATAATATGATACTGCAATATGAGTTATGTGGAAATGTTTACATTGATGAAAATAATAAAATTCAAACATCGAGTTTAAATGTAACATTAAAGGTGCATGATTATCAAAATTTAAAAATATGTGATTTTTTAAATAATAATGATAATGATCAAAATGGCAACACATTAAATAAATCTGGAGATTTAATGACAGAATTAAAAATTTCATTGTTAGAATCGATTTGTGGATTTTGTACAAAAATAGACTATTTTGATAAAAAAATGAATATTATTTATAAGGGAGTTACCACGGGTGGTAATATATTAATATTTAAAGGAAGGGGTATTTATAATATAAGTACCGGATTAAGGGGAAATTTGTATATTAAAATTACGGTGGAAAAGAATGATTTTCCTGAAAATATTAAAGAATATATTTGGAAAAGTTTAACTGGACAGGACTATAAAAATTCTATAGTGTACAATGCACATTCATCAATAGGACTAGAGGCATTTTATTAAAATTATTTAATGTGTTCGTAAAGTACGTTACTTACTATTTGGCGACCTATTGTCGACTTAATCGGTACTATCCTCTTTTTTCTTTTGCCATTTATAATAAACAATCATTAAAATAAAAACGACCATTGTAATAATGCATAAAATTGTCGTATGTTTAGGGAGAGAAAATGCAAGCAGCGCGAGAAAGAAGCCTTTTGCTATAGTTTGTGTAGTATCATCATTTTGTTTATGGACATTTTCATTAATATTTTCATTAATATTATTTTTTTCATTATTATTAACATATTTTTCTTTTTCTTTTTCTTTTTGTTTTTCATCTTCAAATTGTTTATTAACATATTTTTCTTTTTGTTTTTCATCTTCCAATTGTTTATTAACATATTTTTCTTTTTGTTTTTCATCTTCCAATATTTTAATTTCTTGTCTATTTGCATATTTTTCTTCATTTTTTACTAAGGTAACTCCAAGATTTAATATTTGATTTGCAATACTTTCATTTGGTAATATATTTTTATTTTTTTTTTTAGATATATCGAGGTTATAGTCATCTGACGAAAGTGCATCAATATTGGCATTATTGGCATTTGTGTACGCATGAATTTGATTCATTTATATTTAAATGTTGTAAATTAAATCATTCAATTAATTCGCGTTACAAACTCATTATTGCAATGACAATAATCAAGATTATAATTTAAATTATTTTTAAGTGAATGCTCATAACAACAAGTACTATTATGTTTTCTATTATTTATTACATATAACATATCATCACCCCACGTTTTGCATAATATTTTACTGCATATTGTACACCAATCCTTTCCACATCCTTTTTTGTCGAACCCTTCATTATTATAATTCATTAGATGATTAGCATATCCGCATATTATATATCCAAAATCTTTAAATATTGTAGTAATATCTCCACAGTGAGGACATAATATTTTATCGAATAATTCATTAATATTATCGGTCACATCCCCACAATCATTATTAATTTGTGCATTGCTAATATTATTGCTAATATTATTGTTATTATTGTCATTATTGTTATTATATTTATGTTTATTGTCATGTGGTCGATTAGGTTTAGTTTTACTTACTCGCGTGCATGCAAATATTGTAATATTATCTAATTTATTTTCATTTAATCTATCTAATTCTTTTAAACAATCTTCTTTATATTTGATTTTGTCGACTGCTTTTAACAGTCCAATAATATTATTATTATCTAGCGTACTTTTATAATTTTTACCATTAATCATGCCATTTAAATAGTCATTATGTTCAGGATAGTCTTTATATTTATTCATATATTTTTCTTTATAATAATAGGCATCGATTATGTTATTACACCCGGATAATATATTTTTAAATTCGTCGTATATTATTTTATTTTTCATGTATACTTGATTCAATGGCATAAATATTTATTTGATTATTTTTGGTTATTTTCGTATTTAATATTTTCATTATGTGTTTTATTTTTAGATTTTTATGTAAATACATGAATGTATTAAGGATACATTTATTATAATAATTCATATCGTTTAAATTAGTTAGATTTAAATTAGTTAAATTTTCATAATAGTTTATTATATTGTTCAAATTGTTATTAGATATATCTTTATTTTCTTTAGAATTCGTTTCTCCCTGTTTAATTTTTTCACTTAAAATGAGGTTTGATATAATATTTTTAATTTCGCTTGAAGTTGTGTCATTAATTTTTAAGATAATAAGATCCATGCCATCTTTAATTTCTTTATTTAATTGAGCTACATTATATTTGTCAGACTGCACAATTAAATTTAAATGTACATAATTATTATTGTTAATTATTATTGTATTAAATTTATTTTTTACTGTATATCCTAATCGTTTTTTTACTCTCATTATTGTAAAAAAATGCGTACTAATTAAAATGTCCAATATTTTTATTAAACATATTTTTATACACGCATTTTTAATAGTTGACGTATCTATTTGTGCAAATAGATATGACACTAAAATGGCAGTATTATTATCATACATATTAATATTTTTTTGTATTTTTAATATTTTGTTATTTTCAGAATCATTTTTGTGATATTGAGATTGAGATGCAAAACCAATATTTTTTATTAATATTTTTAATTTATTAACCATTGTCATGTTAATGTTACCTATTAAAATTGCGTTATATTTGCATTTTTTAATTACATCACCGATATGATCAAAATTAATATTTGAAGACAGAATGTAAAGTAGGCGTTTTTCGTTTATGTATTGAGCATTATTATTTTCGAAATATATATTTATTACTTTTTCACATAAATTATTATACTGTCGATTAATTAATTTTTGTTTCATTTGTGAAATAAATATATTAACATTTTCTGATTGTACTTTACTAAATAATATATTAAATAAATCGCAGGACAATTCATCAAAATAACATTCATATGTTTTTACGTCAATTATTATATTATTATTTATTGGATCAATATCAAAATTTATATTCATATTGAGTAAATGTAAGTAATAAAAAAAAGTTTCGTAATTAAATAATATGTAGTTTATATATAAAAATAATATATATTGTTCTTGATTTGTTGTTATAATATGATCATAACTTAATATTAGTCTATATTTAATTTGCACTGCGGGCAGTCGATAATAATATATATTATCATGTTGATGAAATGCAGCCTTAGGTTTAACAATGGATGTGTTGTATTTCATTGTATCATATTTAACAATATTACTAATTATGTCGCAGTATTTATATTTATAAGTTACATATTTAATGTTTTTTGGTATGAGGGGGCAACTTTTTGTCGACTTAATCAGTAGTTTATTTGTACTTGCAGAAATTACTTCGGTGGTGTAAGATATAGTTCTAAATATATTAGTAAATTCATTTTCATTACTGTCATTATTATCGTTATTATTATCGTTATTATTAAGGCTCAATACACAAATATAATTATTACTAAAATTTTGCTTAATGTAATCCCGTAATTTAGTATTAATAATGGCATTGTCATAAAAAAATAAATTTGTTATTAAATAAAAGTGGGGGTTAATATTATATATTGTTGATGTTTCAATAATATTTTCAATAATGTTATCAATTGACAAGTCGTTAATATTAATAAAATTTAATAATTTATTATTTTTCATATCATTATAATATTGAACTACATCAGTAGAAATAATATATGTTTCAATATGTTCCATAAAATCAACTAAATAATTTCGGACAGTTTCATAATATTTTTTACCATTTTCTGATAGAATAACACGTAAAACAAATATGCATTGATCATACGTTTCATCAGTAATTTCACAGGATAAATTCATAATAAAATCATTATTATGTAGTATTGTGTATAGTGTATCTTTATGATTAATTATAAAAATTAATAAATTTAAGATTGATTTTCCACATAGGTCATTTAATTTATTAATATTCCAATGAACGTGCATACTATTATTAGCTTCCATAGATTTAATTTTTATTTGGTGACTTTTCGTTTTATCTATAAATATGTTATGAGATAAATTTGTGACTTGTTTATGTTCAATTTCGTCCATCATAAGTTGCGAAATTGCTTTACCTTTAGGCAAACTGCTAAATAATATTTTTATAATATTAATGAAATCGTCATCAATATTATTATGATATATAAATAGAGTCATATTATTAGCTACATAATAAGTTTTAAAAAAAGCAAGTAGCGCACTAAATAAATCATCAATATTATTATTACCAAGTAGTGAATTGATTGTACCAGTAGCAAAATATTGAAGTGGATTAGTTTGATTATAAAATATTTTTATTATTTCTGCAATTCGATATTTATCTGAATTTATTGCAGATTCATGTTCCGAGTTTACGGCATTAATTTCGTTCTTAATATTATCGAAGTTAAATAATGGATCGATAAAAAGGTGTGCAAATACGTCAATAATTTGCAGTACATTTATTGGATTAGCATTTGGCATATTGAAATAATAGCAGGTATTAATTGAGTTAGTATATGCATTAGTATTCCCCATATTAGTATTAATAAGATTTATAAATGTACCTTCATGAGGATATTTTTTACTACCAAGAAATAACATATGTTCTAAAAAATGAGGTAATCCATTAAAATCTTTGTGATTTTGATAACTACCAACATTAACATTCATGTGGAAGTAGCTTTTATCGCTTGATTGATTTTCCATTAAAAATATTTGCATACCATTATCAAGGACGATGCAATTGTAGCTTGATGTATCATATTTATATTTTATAATGCCATTTTGCTGAGAGTAAAATACTTCGTCTTTAGATAGAAATAAATTATGAGGGAGTGCATTTTCCATTTAATATAATGCCTTAAAAAAAATAAAAATTGAAAAATAATATATTTATAGTTGATGATAATAAATAATATATATTAACATCAACATCAATGTCAATGCCAATGGAATGCACAATATCACAAACGTTCGACAAAGTAAAAATTACGATAGATCCGAATGGGAACGTATTTGTTAATTATTTTGATTATATATATGTATTATATATATCTGAGAATGAAATGAAATTTGTATTAGTTGAAAATTATGATAATTTTTATAAATTAAATCTTGATAAAAAGTACATTGGAAAAATGAAACCAATTTTGTCAAATATTCAACATAAAATTATTGATACGTTAGATGAGGCTCACTATAATAATATTAATACAGATAGGTTTGATTATGGTGATGAGTATGATAATACTGGAAATGAATATAATAAATATAATTTTGTTAATGAAACGAAATACATTAAAAAGATAAATCCAGAATTTGTAAAAGATATACATGAACCCTACCAAGGATTTTGGTTAAAAAGCGACGCTAATATGAGCCTTATTACGAAAACCGGATATAATGCATTGGCTGACTATAATACAATATTAATTGATGGTATTTACAATTCCGACAATTTTTTACTTTTTTCAGAGATATGTGGAGATGTACCGACGACATATGCTATAATATATACATGTGGAATTTTAATTTTAAAATATAATGAACCTAATTATAAACCACAAATATTTAAAATTATAAAAAAAGAAGGGGGAGGAGTTGAGCTAATTAAGCATAATTAAGTTTTCTTTTTATTAATATATTTTTTTTTATAATCTTCGTCACTACTGTCATTGTTGTCACTACTGTCACTACTGTTACTACTGTCTTTTTTAGCTTTTTTAGTATGATTTTTTTCATTTTTATTAATTTTTTTATTACTTTTTTTATTATAATCCTTGTCGCTACATTCGCTGCTTTCGCTACTTTCGTTTGTGATCTTTTTCATAATATTTTCTTTTATTTTTGCTATTTTATTTGGTTCATTGCCTTCATTGGATGTAACTTTAATTTTTTTTGATTCATTGTTAAATTTTATATTAGATTTTATGTCAGATTTTATATCAGATTTTATATCAGATTTTACGTCAGATTTTATATCAGATTTTATATCAGATTTTATATCAGATTTTATATCAGATTTTATGTTAATTTTTTTTGGTTTATCATCATCGTTAGATTTTAGTTCTTTCTGTTTTTGGTTTTCTTCTTCTTTTTTAATAATATTTTTGTCTTTTATAATTTTGTCAGTAATACCTTTATTTTCGTTATCAATTCGAGACGTGATGTTAGTTTTACCAGTATTATTACTGTGATTAATATTGTTATTTTCTACAGATTTAATATTTTCTTCAAATTGTGTTATTTTTTGTGCCGGTTCATTATGCGATGGAGCAATTTCGCGACTTATGGTTGACGAAATCGGTTTATTGTCGATCAAATTGGCATTATTATCATTTGTTGAATCATCAGTTGGGAGAGCTTTTGTTAATTTTAATCGTTGTTCAAATAACATATTGGGGGTTATTCGAAATCCGGTAAAGGGGGAAGGGATTGGTTTATCATTATTTTTAGTTAAAATATTTTTAATAGGTTCACGTTTTATTTCAGGTTTAGTTTCTTGTGTACTTGGAGTGGCTTGATATTTTTCTGAATTTTTTTCTGAATTTTTTTCTGAATTTTTTTCTGAATTTTTTTCTGATAATTTATTATCAGTCATTTGTTTTAAATTATCGCCAGTAGGATTTGCAGAAAGAAGAGAAATGAAAGAAAGAAATGAACTTTCCATATTTATTAATTGATGTTTTTTCATTAGTTTTAAAATCCATTTTTGAATTACTTTGCTTTTTTTGTACCTAATATAATTTAGTTCAATAATACAATCGTACATATCTGTTGTTTTAATGTCATCATATGCTAATAAATCATTATTATGATTAAAGGCTAATGTATCATCATTATAATATACGGTTATAGTTGGTGGATATGTATTTTTCATTTCTATAAAAGTGGTATTAGTTTTATTAGAAAAATAGTGTTGTGCTATTGTGTTTAATGAGTCATTAAATTTTTTTAAATGTGCTAATAATTTTTCATCTTTATGACTAAAAACTAATTTTATTTGATAGTAATCAATAGATATAATTTTACATTTAGGAATATAGTACCAGAATTTAAATAAAGGTTCGTCAATATTACCATTGTATATATTAACTATGCCATTGATGCATTCATGATGTATAATAAAATCATTATTATTAGTGTTATTAATATTAGTAATATATTTATTGATCATTCTTTATTGAATTTATAATTATATATTAATGAATGTTAACTAATCAATTTTTTAATAAATATTGACACATAAAAATAAATGCATTATTGTATTTATTAATATGAGTAAAACTAATTTCTGGAAAAGGCAACCAATAACGAAAACGAAGCAAAGCCATTATACAAATAATAATATGTATGATTTTACAAAAAATGAATTATATCAAAAAAAGGAAGAATTGAATATTGCACCTTTTGTTTGGTCAACGGTTGACCTTAACGATGAAAAAGACGTACAAGGATATCTACAATTTATAAATGATAATTATTATTATCAAAAGGACAATATAAATTTTAAAAATATATTTACGCTTGCAGAAATTAAAATAGATTTACCCAATCCAAATATAATAGTAATTAAGTATGATAATAAAATATATGGCGCTATTGCCTATAATGTTAAAGAGACGGTGTGGTTTAGTAAAACGAAGCTATTTGCAAAAGTAGATTATATTTGTATTCATCATTGTTATAGGAATGGGGTAATGTATAGCGCCCTTACAAGCGAGGTAATTAGAAGATTAGTAAACGAAGGCGTATATCAAGGGTATTTTGTTTCTCCTACATTAATGAATGCCCCCAGTTGTATGTACAGGACATATTTCCGTCCATTAAATTATAATAAACTAGTAAGAAATAGATATATTATTTTGAAAGATGCAACAAATACAGATTTACATCAAAAATTTAAGGAAACTACGCCTCCATTGGACTATTATGTGAAATCTAAAGTTACTGATGCCGAAGTAATATATAACCTTTATAATAAATTTAGTAAAATATTTAATATGTACGTAAAATATACTTATGATGAATTAACTAATTTATTGTATAATAATCCCAATGTTCATGTTTATAATATTGTGAATAAGGCTGGAGAAATTGTTGATTTTGTTTCCTATTATGATAAAAAAATAATTAATATGAATATTACGAATCCTGATCCTATTCACGTAGGTTACTTATTTTTATATACTTGTAATGTCGAATATTCATATATTATGGCATCAAATATGATAAAAATATTAGCCGCAGATAATTATGATCTATTTGTTGTATCTGACATGGGATTAAATTCTGATTTTATGTTAGCAAGTTGTAAATACTTACATGAATACGAAGAAGAAGAAAATATATCGACTAAAGTTGAAATAAAGAAAGAAAATAAGGAAGAAAATAAGGAAGAAAATAAGGAAGAAAATAAGGAAGAAAATAAGGAAGAAAATAAGGAAGAAAATAAAGGAGAAAATAAGGAAGAAAATAAAGGAGAAACTAAGGAAGAAATAAAGAAAACACAACAAAATAATGATAATGTTGTTCATGACTTAAGATTTTTGTTACATAAAAATAATAAAAAATTTTTAAACTTTTATAATTGGGACGGAGAATCCGTTAAGGCATGTCAAACCTTTTTACCAGTGTAAATTAGAAACTTTTTTAATACACCAATATGTTTCATTTACATATTCATAGCTTACCAATTTATAAAAAATTTTATTTAATATTTTATTCCAAACCTTAAATATTTCTTCTGTATCGTAAGTTTCAAAATCAAAATCTAAATTTAATTTAGCGTAAGTTTCATGCGAAATATGTTTAAAAAAATTAATATTATATTTAATATTAGGCAATGATGATTTTTTTACTCTTTTAAATTCCAATAAGCAGTCTATTTTTATGTTGGACCATTTTATTAAAAGGTCCAAAATAATTTTATAAATGTCTTTAATGAGGCTAGATTCTAATTTATTTAATAAATATAAAGTCTTATGCATAGTTTAATATACATGAGAGACTAATGTGTTATAATAAATAAAAAATCAATATTTTATATTTAATTAACATTAAAATATAAAATCATCCTTATATAATTTAACATTTTTATAAATAGCGTGAATATACGTAAACAAATTTAACAATTGAATTTTTTCATTACTTTCTTCCAACAAACGTCTCTCACAATTTATTATTCTTAAGCCAATTAGAGCAATTTGTTGATTACTTAAATATTTATCGCTGTTAATAATAATTTCGCATATTTCACGAAGAAGATATTTTATTGGATAACTTTCTTTTATTACTTTTTTTATAAAATCGCGTATTTTTCGAACATTTCCATTTAGACATATATCAAATAATTCTTCGACATCCTTTCTATTAATATATGAGCATATATCATTAATATCATCTACATTTACGTCTTTTTGAGTTATATTTTTTTGCTTATTTTTAGAGGAAATATCTTGATTTATTTTGCAAATATATTTAGTATTTTGTAGTATCATAATAGCTTTTCTTATATCACCCTCTGAAATTTTTGCTATTTGATAATATCCATCATCTGTAATGTTTAGTCCTTCTTGACAACCGATAAATTTTAATTTAATTACAACATTATTTACAGTAATTGGTTTAAATCTAAATTTGGTACATCGCGACACAATAGGTTCCATTATTTGGTGATCATAATTACATAAAATAATAAATTTAGTTTTTTTGCATACTTCTCCTTCCATTAATTTTCTTAGCGCAGCCTGAGCATCACCCGTTAAAGCATCAGCTTCATCTAATATAATAATTTTAAAATCTGGAGAAGGGAAATTTACATCCGGGTTACCAAGTTCTGAATTAGCAAATCTGATAATTTCATTTCTAACTGTCGATATTCCTTTATTATCAGAAGCATTTAATTCCAATACTCTATCTTTAGCTTTTGGACCAAATAGTGCGTATACAAAGGCGAATGCGACTGATGTTTTTCCTGTTCCTGGTGGACCATAAATCATTAAATTCGTCATTTCATTAAATTTTTTTAATAGTATTAAAAAATATTTTTTTATTTCATCTTGTTCAATAATACCGTTAATATTATTAGGTCTATATTTTTCGACCCATGGCAAATATATTTTACTAACTGACATTTATTAATTAATAACTAACAACACTAAGTTTATGTAATCGATTTTTCAATAATTTTTTCAATACTTTTTTCAATACTTTTTTCAATACTTTTTTCAATACTTTTTATTTACATTTTTATATTTGGACAAACGTATTTAAATAATAATATGCAAATAATTAGCACTGCAATGATAATACTTATTTTTTTTAATCTGCGCGCACTATGCGTATGACTAAAATCATCAAATTGCAATCTATGATTACCCAGATTAGTTTTTTGTTTATTATTATTATTATTATTATTATTACAGTTGCATGCTTCTCTACGTTGCATCATTTCTTTATTACACGATTCAAGTAAATTAGCGAGTTCAAATAATTGGTCACTTTGCCTTTTTATTACGTCATTTTGGTAACTTATAAATTTTTTTAAATTTTCGTCTGTTGGGATATCTTCAGGGTTTATTTCATTTGAGACATAGCTTGCATTACTGTTCATATATTGGTCATTATTTCCATTATATTCATCATTATATTCATCACTATATTCATGAATTGTGCTCAATGGTGACATATTCAAATATTGGTAATTATTTTTCATTATATTAAATGTATAATAATTTTAGTAATAAAAAAATTGATTTATTTATATATTATTATAAATTCTTTTAACACTAAATATTAAGGTAATGATTTATATGTATGAATTAACAAATGAGACGAATTTAGCGACTGAGTATATATCAGATGATAATATAATATATCAAGTATCGCAAGTAAGTAATTTTTTTGAAAAAAAACCAGAATTATTACAAATTTTATATGCTCATCTAAAAAAGTACGTTAATAATTTATATTGCCGTATAGTTGAAAAAAAAATCACATGTACAAAGAATAAGTACATTATAACTAACGTAGAGCTAACTAATGAATTTATGAATAAATATAATATTAATAGCATAAATACAGTACATTATGATTCAAGAATGTTAAATAATAGTAATAACAGTGATAGTGGCAATAATAGTGATAATAATAGGGACGTGCACATTAAAGAACATTTACATAGTAATAAAATTAGTAATAAAATCAGTAATAAAATTATTGGATTAGCTGGAAAAAAGGGTTCAGGGAAAGATACATTGGGGTATTACATTATTAAAAATGGGTTTAATAAATTAGCATTTGCTACTCCACTAAAGCGTATGTGTAAAATATTATTTTCATTAACGGATGAACAAGTTGACGGAAATTTAAAAGAAGTAAATGATTCATATTGGGAATTAACTCCAAGATATATATTACAGTTGATTGGCAATGATATATTGAGGGATGCTGAAGAAATACTAAAATATAAATTTAATATATGGGAAGAAATAATGAGAACTAATTTAAATAATTATATTGGGAACTACGTCATAACTGATATTAGATATATTAATGAAATTAAATTAATTCAAGAGTACGGTGGGAAAGTAATATATATCGATAGGGCAAATAGCGCGAAGGATAGCCACATTTCTGAGAATGCTATTACTGATACTAATTGTGATTATACAATAAAAAATGAGGGATCGATTGATGATTTATATTGTAAATTTGATGATATGTATCATAAATTTAATGATTAGCTTATAATATAATGAGCAAGATTGGGATTTTAGATATTAAGGGAGAAAATATTAATCCATTGAACGGGAAAATATATAGTGAGCAATATAGAACATTAGCACAAAAATGGTCAAAATTACCAGCATACGAAAAGACAAATGAAATTGTCGGATCAATTAAGAAAAATAGTGTACTTTTAATTACGTCTGGAACAGGATCTGGTAAAACGGTTATGATACCAAAGCAGTGTTTACATGCGTTTGACTATAACGGAAAAATTGCAATTACTATGCCAAAAAAAATTATTGTTCAATCAGCGAGCGAGTATGCAGCTGCAACACTAGATGTTGAGTTGGGTGAGGAGGTTGGTTATAAGTTTAAAGGGAGTAATAAAAAATATTATAGTGAAAAAACTAAATTATTATATTCGACAGATGGGACTATATTATCAATGATATTGAAAGATCCATTATTAAGTGAACTAAATGCTGTAATTATTGATGAAGCTCATGAAATGTCAGTTAACATAGTACTACTAATTTATTTATTAAGAAATGTTGTTGAAAAGCGAAAAGATTTTAAGTTAATAATAATGAGTGCAACAATAGATACAAAAAATTTTAAAAATTATTTTAATGACGTTACTTTTGAAATGTTAAATATTTCAGGGAAACCTAATTTTCCGGTTAAATCAATTTATTCGGAGTATGACATACCGAGAGAAAAATATATTGAGGAGGGATTTAAAATTATTGAAAAGATACTTGAAGACGATAAAATAACACCAAATAATGAAAATGAATCGCACGATATTTTATTTTTTGCGACGACAATAAATGAAACATTTAAAATATGTAGTCATATTAATAGTCATAGTTCATCAGAAAATTTATGTATTGAGGTTTATTCTGGTATGGATGAAATTAAACAAAATTTAGCTCAAGACAGAGAAAAGTATAAAGAGATTCCTCAAAAAAAGAGAAAAATAATAATTGCAACGAATGTAGCTGAAAGTTCATTAACCATTGATGGCATAAAATTTGTTGTTGATTCTGGTTTTGAATTAAAAAATTATTATGATTTTAAATTAAAATGTGATGTTTTAAAGGTTGATCATATTTCACATGCTCAAGCAATGCAACGAATGGGTAGAACTGGTAGAACTGAGCCAGGAACATGTTATCATTTATATACGAAAGATACGTTTGAAAACAAAATGAAAAAGTTTCCAGACCCTGAAATAGTAAAAGTTGATTTAACTCAAATATGTTTAAAGTTGCTTAATCTTCCTACAATTAAAAATACGATTGACTTAAAAAAAACTATTTTGCACTTTCTTGTGTATCCTCCAGAGGAAAATATAGATTATTGTATTTATAAATTATTAAAAATGGAATTTATTACTGATAACGCAATAAATGCAAGGGGGAAAGTTGCATTAGATATAAATGTAAATTTAAATAGTGTAAATGCGTTGTTATTGGCCTATAAGTTGAACTGCGTTAATGAGATGTCGATAATTGTGTCATTAATTGAGGAATTAAAGGGGACGGTTCTTGATGTATTTCAATTAGATTTTTTAGTTGGAGAAAAAAATAATACATATTTATTAAATAAATTTATTAATGGCGTTATTCAGAATAATAAATTTAGCAACAAATTTGGAGATTTGATAGGATTTATTAATTTGTTTACAAAATACAAGGCTATTAAACGCGAAGACATTAAAGATTTTTGTTACGAATATTTTTTAAAATGTGAGACGATGAGGAGGGTTAATGAACACAATTTTAAATTAAAACGAAAATTATATGATCTATTAAAAAATAATCATTTTTTTGATGATAAGGTCAACAATAAATTCAGAGAATCAAGTTTGAACACAAAAATTATTGCTGCATTTACGTATGGTTATATGTTTAATATAGGAATATTTGAAAAAGGATACGTTAACAATGATAAAATTAGGAATATTAGTATAAATAAGCTATCTTTCTTTAATAAGACGGATAAAAAGAAAGGAGTAGTAGTATATCAGAATGTGCTGAACATAAATGGGGATTTTAATTGTAATATGTTAACCTATGTTCCAAAAAAGTCGATGGAAATTATTGATAATGTTTTACCAGACTTAAAAACGAAATCCAATAGTTAAAAATAAGTATATATTAATATATTATCAAACAATATATGATTACTTCAAAAATTAATTTAATAAATGCTAATTATGTAAAACTTCAAATTATAAATCTCGAATTGGACGATACGAAAGAGATCAATTTAGATAAAAAAAAAATATATTTAGAGAGGGATAATTATAAGAGTTATCCTGATTTAAAATTTACTTCAGAGGGGGATCTTTATTTATTTGAGTATTCTGGATATGAAATATTTGCATCGATATATAAATTTAATCACACGATGAATTTAAAAGTTGCAAATAACGAGAATGCAATAACATATCCTCTTTATTGTTTATCAATTACATATACTAAGCCACTTGTTTACGGTATTATTTTAGAATATTATTTTTCATTTGAGCCAGATAGTAAGTTAAATGGAAAAAAGATGTATTTGAGCGGGAAATGTAGATATCATGTGAATTGCTATGACTTACTTGATAATGACACAAAGAATTCAGATATGGAATTAAAAGAATTACACACTAAATTATTTAAAAATATTACAGATGAAATCAAAAATTTATTATTAAATAATTCAGAGGCTGATTATAGTGATATAATATCACAGCGACATATTTATGAAAAATTTATGTCATTTTGTGCTAATGATAACGCTGCGCAGTATATAAAGAATGTTATTGACATGAGAACGGAAGAAAAGCAAAAAACAACAAAAAAAACGTACGATATAAAACAAATAAATACAAATGGTTGGAATGCGAAGGAAAATCTTGATAAATTAAGAGCAAAAATACATTTGTAAATTTAATGTGTTTATTAATATTTCTTTTTATTGTAATGCAAATCATATATAAATGATATTTATTGCACTACAACATTTTCTGAGATCTTTATTATCATCACCCATAATATATTTTGTGATATTTGTATTAGGAATGCTAGCATACATCGCAATTAGTTATTATGTAAATAAATTAGAATTTTTTAATACAAATAAATATATGAAAAATTACAATCTTTATTTATATGGAATAATTGGAGTTGATTTAATGGTTGCTTTATATTTATTAGTCCGTTATAAAAAAAATAAAGAATGCAATAATGAAAAGAAAAACAAAAATGATAATTCTGATCTGTTGGTATGTGACCCCCTTACAGGAAAATGTATAATTATGAACAATTCATCTAAAGACAAGCCATCTTCTCAAGGGGAAAATGGCAAAAATAATAATTCTCACAAAAAGAGCGATGATAATCCAAATGATGACGATATTTATGTAAATAGGACTGAAAGTGAATTAAATAAAAATACAAGCGCAAATGCGATAAGAATCCAAAACAAAGCAAATACTCAAAATACCGAACAAATAGAAAAACAAAATAAGAATAATAATGAAAAACGAAAGAACGTAAATGACGCACAAGAAAATAATACAGCTGCCGAAAATGCCGAAAATGTTGAAAATGCTGAAGAAATACACAATACGGAATTACCACAATTTACTTAATATCGACAAAAATTGATTTGTGTTATAAATTATTTTTTATTGTGCACAACAAAAATTGAAAAATAATGTATTTGTACATTAAACATATTCAATAAATAACTATGAATTCTTCTAAACAATGTACAATTTGTTGTGAGAAATATAATGAAAAGACACATTTGCCAAAAATATTATCGTGTGGTCATACAATATGTAAAATTTGTCTTGGAACGATACTAAAAGGATATAAGAGGGAATGTCCTTTAAAATGTAAAATTTCATTAACTGAAAAAAATCCAGATAAATATATTACAAATTATTCATTATTAGGGGATGATTTTATTATCGAGAAGCCAACTGAAAAGATTGTATGCCATGTTCACAACCTCGATTTATTATCGACGTGTGAAACTTGCAAAAAGCTTTTATGCCAAAATTGTCTGCATGACCACATAACCCATAGGATGCTTTCTCTCGATAATAAAAATAATTTTATTAATAATCCAATAATCAACTCTGATAACGCCGAATTAGTTATATTGCAAAATGATATTGGTGCACTAACAGATGAAAGTGAAATAACGCATTGCTTGCTTATGGAAATTAAAGATAAATATGATACAGCTATTATTACGATTAAAGAAAAAAAAAAGAGACTTGATATGTTAATGGATGCTCATAATGATAATAATAAACAAATAAAATCTCAAATAACTATTGCTAACTTTATGAAATTTTTAAGTACATTAAGTGCAGATACTCCGGATACATTTGACTATTATTTAAATTCAATAATAAGCAGAATGTTATTACCTCGCGGAGTATCTCAGCTCATTACTCAAATAAGATTACCAAATGAATTTCAAAATACTCAAAATACTCAAAATAATGGAATAAATATAGTTATTCTTGATGGAATTATTTTTGATAATATATGTCAATACCAAATTTCTACCCTTCAAGGTGAAACTAGTTTGTGCAGACCACAAAATATTATTCCGCACGTTAGGTTTTGCGATATTTCTTTTGTTGGAAACGGTATAGATATTAAAAAACTCGGTTACGACTATTCAAATGATTATTCGTATAAAATTTGGAAAATGAGTTGTCCAGATAATAATTCTTCTTTAGTCGCATCGTTGATATTACAATTAGAAAATACTATTTCACATGAGGTTGTAACTACAGAATTTCAACCAGCCAGGTATTTACCGTATTTACCAGGAGGATCACTCCGAAGGGATATAGACCGCAACGGACGTATTATTAATAGTGATGATAGTGAAATCGAAAGCAATGATAGTAGTGATAGTAGTGAGAGTAGTGAACCTATTGAGCGCGATGAATCTACTGAGCGTTCTATACAGCCTAAACATTCCAATTTTTCTAATCTTCCGACATTACTAAGATTGCCAATACAAACATTTAGCTTTGGGAAAATATTTGATAAATCTAATTTTGAAAATATTGGAGAAGTAATGGCAAATGATTTAGTTA
>Ga0302221_10001029_pt1 | contig 18452 bp, 1 predicted proteins | sample II_Palsa_E2_1_FD_193517 | JGI IMG/M metagenome (GOLD analysis project Ga0302221, IMG submission 193517) | Peat permafrost microbial communities from Stordalen Mire near Abisko, Sweden - II_Palsa_E2_1 | ecosystem: Environmental > Terrestrial > Soil > Palsa > Peat permafrost | place: Sweden... | reverse complement strand
TGTTACGGTTCTGGCGCTGGCACGTGCAGCGCTATTCCCGATTAGGCTAGGCTGCTAAGGTTGGCGAGCCTCAAGATATTATGCATGCGAGCCTCATGCTCCTGCTTCCTTCCTTAGCTTTGAATAGTCGAATAAGAAACCCTTCTACCTATGCTCTTTGAGCCCAGAAGCTGGCGTTCGTGACAAAAAGAAGTCTTTAAAACTGTTTTTTAAAATTTTATAAGATCTTTTCGACTTCTTAGAAGGCTATAACGGAGCTTAATAGCTCTTAATAATCAAGGACGAGTATAATAAAAAGCTTTTTAGCTTTATTTTTATAAATAAGTCTTTAGTTTCGGTATTTAATACAATTAAAGATTTCGATTATTAAGTAAAAAGGCAATTTAACTTTATAATTTGCAAAATATAGCATAATAATAACACTTCTATTATTGCAATTAAGGGATATATAAAGTATAAGCTTTAAGCTAAGGAGGCAAGCATTAAAATCGAGCTAGCCCTTACTTATACTTATAAGCCTAATAAAGGTGCTAAACGCGCAAGATAAGAGGCTATAACTAAGTCGATTAAAATGCGTGTAAAAGCAAGTCTCTTAAAGGACTTTTAGCTAAAAATAACCCTCGCTACCGTGTTTTTATATAATAAGAGCCCCTCGCATACATATAATATACGCTTACCTAATAAAGTTCTCGACGCTTAATTCCGAAATTATTTTAAGTAATATAATCTTGCGCTTATTATACGCTTAATAACTAATTTTTAACTTAACTAGAATAAGATTTACGTATATAAAGCTCGAGTATATCCACTAATTAAGGAATGCGAAGCTAAGAAATAAAAGAGAGCTTTTAAAGTTAATCCTTATAAGCATATCGGATATCTAATTAGCTATATAGCATTTAACATATATAAAATCTAAGTTTTTACGCTCGGGAAAGTAATTATTACGCAAAACGTTATATTCGACGAAGATACCTTTTACTCGAAGGAGTTTAAATAAGTAATAAGCTAACCACTTAAAATTATTAAGCAAGTAATTAAATTAATCGAGGAAGAGGAAATTTAAGACGCTAAATCGATTTTTGAGAATAATGGACTATAAGAGGACAATTTGCCCAAGTAAACTTTAAGCTTGCCTATTATAAGGGGTATAAAGGAGCTTTCGAGTAAGGACTTAAGCAGCTAAAACTCGGGGGTAAAGATCTTTACCTTAAAACCCGTAATAAAGACTAAACTTATATCCCCGGATCTTACTTTAAAGCTTAAAAGCATATTAAGTTCTAATTAAGGGAGTAAAGGGGTTTCGGCTAAGCTAATACTAGCGCTTAGTTTAACAAATAAAGAGGCTAATAAGCTTTTAAAACTTGTTAAAGAAGTGCACTTAACTAAAGAAAGAAAGAAAAGGACTTTATTACCGGATTAAGCCTAAAATCTAATATAAGGTAATTTAAAAGGCTTGTAACAAAGCACTAATAAGCTATCCGCAAAACTAAAACGCAAATACAAGTATAAAGTATAAAATAAGTCGCAATCGAGCAAGAGAATTTAAAGATAAGGACTTAATAATAATAATTATGCCCCCGGTAAAGCAAAGCTTAATAATAGCTAAATATATATAACTTTATACATATTGCTTATTATAATAGCAAGATCGGATAACACCGATTACCTTAAGTCCCTCTTAAGTACGCTATAGCTTAATTAGCTAAGCAAATTAAGTAATAGAAATAAGGAAAAGTATAAGATAATGCATATAATAATTGCAATATCGATTTTATAAAATTAAAGCTTAAAGGATAAGGATACTTTTAAAAGCAATACCCCCCGCATTTATTAAAACGATCTCTTAAAAGAACTAAAGTCTTAAAATAATCTAGAAAAGTATTTATTTAAGGCCCTCTTTAAGCAAGATATAATACTCGAGCTTAAAAACTTTAAATTTAAAGATTATTAGAAGATAATCTCGCGTAATAAAACAATAGCTTACCCGATCCTTTTAAAATAAATACTTAAATATAAATATAACTTAAATAATTACTTAATTAAGTATTAATTAAAGATTGTTATATAAAGTGATTTGTAAGAGGAGAATCTTATCTTATCGACTTATATAGTTATACTTATAGCGCGCTCCTTTAAAATATTTATAGCTATTATAGCTTACTTCGATTTAAAGATTAAGCAATTCGATATAATTAACGCTTTTGCAAATGCAAAAAGACTAGTCGGAAGCTTTTTAATAATATATTAACTCCCCGACAAATTTAAAATCCTTAATATATGCGCTAAAATCGATCGAGCTTTATATAAGCTAAAGGACTTCCCGGCGCTTTAATATAACAAATTTATAAGTACTTTAATTAAGATAAGGCTCGAGCTATACAAGGAAGAGCTATATATATATATAAACTTAAAGTATAAAGTATTTATTCTATTTTATATCGACAACGTACAAGTAATATTTTATAAGAGTAATAAAGCATTAGCAAATAAAATTATTACAAAAATTAATATAGCTTATACTCTTTACTTAATAAAAGAAGTAAAGTAATTTTTAAGGGTTTATATAATTAAAGATCGACTTACGCGGAAGCTTTAGCTTATATATAATATATATATTAAGAAGATTGCAAAGGAATTTTACTTAATTAACGGAAAGTGCATAAGCACTCCCTTCTTAATCTTAAAGCTTAAGAAATACGCTAAACAAGCTCCTTTTAAGCAAGTTAAAGAGTATTAAGAGAAGGTTAATTTAATACTTTATATTACAATTATAATTAGGCTAAATATAGCATACGCCGCTTTATTGCTTTCTTAGTTTTTAATAAACCTTAAGCTTAAGTATTATATAATAATTAATTAGATAATTAAGTACTTATATAAAACGCAATTCTTAAAAATATAATACTTTAAAGAATATTATAATGCTAACTTGATAATCGCATTTAATGCATCTTATACCGACGATATAAATACCCGACAATCCTTATAAAAGTATATTATATCTCTTTTTAAAGGATTAGTTATATAAAGGGCGGCTTGTTAGTCGATAGTTATTACTTTTATAACAAAGGCTAAGCTACTTGTTATTAAGCATATAGTTAAGGAAATCCTAGCTCTTTAGCGTTTCTTTAAAGATATTAAGCTCGACTTAAAAGAATTATAAACGATCTTTTACGACAATTAATAAACGATTAAGCTTATAATTAAAGAGAATAAAAGGATTACTATTAATCTACGCTATATTAACATTTAAAATATATAATTACGCTAAAAGCATATAAAAAGTGCATTTTAAGTAATATATTTACTAATAAAGGAAATATTAGCAAATAAATTAACTAAAAACTTGCCGCGCTATAAATTCGAATACTTTTAATTATTATTAAACCTCTAAGATTCATATAAGATAATCGAAAATGTAAAATAGCTCGGGGGAATTATTCTATTTGTTTATTTTTATTTGTTTATACCGAAAAATAAAGAATACTCTTAAAAATTAAAACTTCTTTGCTATTAAGTTAATTAGCTCGCTTAAAATACCCTTTATACGATTAGACTAACTTGTACTACTAGCCGCGCGACCTCTTGCACTTTTATAAGCGCTACGCTTAAAAGGAGTAGCTATAATAAGAACTATAAGAGCAATAAGCTTAAAAAGAGTAGCTATAACGGGAATTGCAAGAGCAATAATTACTAGTTTAGCTATACTAATTATAAGCGTAGCTACTACTAGCTTTATACTATTATTACTAGTCTCGCTATTCGATTTTGCGATTTCGAGTATAACGCAAATAAATACGCGAAGCTTATCGAGCTTTTAAAGCAAGTAATTAATTATAAATAAGACTAAAAAACAATTAACTTATAATCTTATTTGCAATTAGCAACTTATTTAAGAATTATAAAGCTACGCTTACGCAAGAGGGTAAAAGAGCATTATAATAGTAGCTTAAAGCGCATTTTTAGCAATAAAAGCTCCGGCTAACTAAGTTGAAATAGCTACTATTACTCCGTTTAAAAAGCGTAAAGTTAACTAGTTCTTAAATTAGCTAAAGACGCGTTTAAATTGTTTTCGAGCATATTATAACTAAGGTAAGGAATGTCGCGTTAAAGGCCTTTTACAAGTTGCGGGGTTCGAGCTTTAAAAGGGGTTTTAATAAGAGTAAAATTACTTAAAGAAGATAATTTACCTTTATTATATGCAAGAGTCTTAAAAATAGCATAAGCTATACGAGTAATAAAGGCAGCAAGAATAATAATAGCTACTTTTAAGTTATTAGCTCGCGTTAACAAAGTCGAGTAAGAAATATATTATCTTATAAGCAATATTCCGAGTAAAGGTGCGCAAACGGGGTTTTAAAATATTAGCGGGAAGCTTTAAGCTTTACGCTATTATTTATATTGCAAAAAGGGAGCTAAAAACTAAAAGAGGAGCTTACTTTAAATAGGAATAGACTTAGACTTAGTAATTAAGAGCTATAAAGCTATAGTATACGCTAATATAAAAGTAATTGCAAAGCCTTTAATGTGCAAATTATCCGATTATTTTATTAGCTAGCAAATTATATATTTAAAAACGCGTGCGCGTATAAAATATAAGCTTTATCTATTTAGTATTATTACTTAATTAGCTAAGGGGTATGTCGTAACTATAAGGGCTTATAGCAGCTTAAGGCACTAAGCTTACATAATCGGGGGCGCTTTGCACCTTATATTATAAGAGCACTCCTCCCTTCTTTTCTAGTTTTTAATTAGACAACTTTTCATCGATCACTAATTCATATCATCACCCTACTTTGTGCGCATCACTTACTAAATCGATAAAGCTTGCATATATAGAAGGCTTAATTGGAGGTAAAGCTATAAAGCATATATCTTTACAATTGAAGGATAATGCTATTAACTTATATATAATTGTTTAAGATTTATTTAAGCACTTGACCTTTGCTTATAAGAACCCAAACTAGGTGTTTATAGCTAAGAACAAATTTAAGAAGCTTTTTATAAAATCGACTTAATTATTTTACAAGTTTTATACTAAGTTCTTGCAATTAGCTTTTAAAGCTAAGGTTGCACTTGCAAAACTAAAGTATAAACTAAATAGCAAGCTCTCCTTTAGCCTTTAAAAGGCAATTATATCGCATTTTAATACTAAATTAACCTTTTATAAATTTGCAAAGCAATATATAATTTACAATTAATCTTTAAAGGCAATTAAGGAACACGAGTTATATATATACAAGCTTTATACAAATGCAAACAAGACAAATACTCTTATATCTGCAACTACAATTGCACTTATAATTGCAATTACAATTACCTTACTAACTTCCCTTTATACAAATACCTTCTTAAATACAAATAACCTCTTAAAGCCTATATACTAAAACCTTTTGCGCTAGTAGCTAAGCAATGCAAGCAAGTGTTTTATTTGCTAAGAATTAGGATATAAGATATATAAATACCCTTATTATACAAATTTTAAAGCTATTAAGAAGTTAAAGGAAGTCTTAAAACTCGAAGTGTCAAAAAATAACAACCTTTAAAGGAAGTCTTTACTTTAAGGTTATATAATATCAATTTGTGCAAAGTAAACTTTAATTAATTGCTTAAGGGGGATTCTTTTACCTTTCCTTATACAATTAGCAGCAATAGACTAAGAATAAAGATATATACACTTATTAATACTAAAGCAAATAAATATATATTTATTAATACCGAATTTGCAGCTATTACTACTTAATTCCTTAATATAAAAGTATAGCAATTACTTATACCTTGCAATATATAAGGATTTAATAGCAAGACTATATAACTAATTATTAATTATATAAAGCTAACTTTGCTTATTAATAGAAGACAAATAAAGGTTTTTATACTAGTTATACAACTAGGGGGATAATATATAATATTAAGCTACAAATGGGCTACAAAAATAAGAGTCTTAATTAACTGCAAAAACTAGTAGTTAATATAGCTAGAAGATTATCTTAAAGGTATTAGTAAAGGTTAGAACCGGATATTAGCAACTGCTAAAAAGAACCTTATATTATAACCCCTTAATCTTATATATTAAAAGGATATTAATTGTTATATAAAGCTAATAGCTAAGGATACTTAAAGGCTAACAGCTATTTTAAAGCTTAAGAATTAAGCTTAAATAGCTACATCTTAGAGGACTAATTAAGAATAATAATATAAGGATATACATAGCAATTTATAAAGCAAAACTCTCGAATTGCGCAAGCAACTTGCAAAGAAACTTATAACCAAAAGACTCGAAAGAACAATTAATATATACAAAATTAGCTACTTAGCATTTTATATAAACCGAAAATACTCCGAAAATACCCTATTTTTATTATTTTTATATAAATTAAACTATAAGCTTAAAGACCAAAAACAAGGACAAGAATCGAAAGCAAAAGAGCTAGATCTTATAAATTAATAACCTTATAAAATTGAATTGCAATAGCTATAATAGATATTATTAAAAGAATTTAAGGAATTTGTAAATGTTTTCTCAAAAATAGCATCAAATAAGCTATTACTACATTAGCTATATAATTATAAGATTTAGCTTAATAATCCGGAAAATATAAACAAAATTAGATACTCCCCTTTATATTAATAGTTTATATAAGAACTCGAAGAAATAAAGAGGTTTTTAGAAGATAATCTATATTAAGGCTTTATAGAAGCTAGCTAATCACCTTTTGTATCCCTAGTTTTATTTGTTAAAAGGCTAATAGATTATTACAATTTTGTGTCAATTTTAGAAAGCTAAACAACTTTACTTGTAAAGATTAATACCTATTGCTGCTTATTAATAAAACTATTGCTTAATTAGCTAAAGCTAAAGTTTATACAAAGCTAGATATTTGACAAGCATTTTATAAGATTCGAATAAACCTTAATTTAAAGGAACTTATTACTTTTTATACCTATTACAAGTCTTATAAGTGCAAAGTTTTATAGGAAAGCTTAACAAATAAACTTATAATATATTAATAGTATATAAATAATATTTTATTTGATTATTTAGATAACTTTTATATTACTTATTTAAATAATAATATTATTTATTTGAAGGATCCTTTAAAACACAAATGCTATATATAAAAGGTACTTAAACGCCTTTGCTAAGCAAGGCTCTAAGTTAATATTAAAAAGTCCAAATTCCGCATTACTTATATAACGTTTTTAGGGTTTATCATTTTTACAAATAATATTAAAGTAAACCTAGAAAAGGTTATAGTAATAAAGAATTAAAAGGAACCGACTACAATTAAAGGAATATAGTCCTTTTTAGGGGTTTATAACTTTTATTAGCAGTTTATTACAAATTACAAACAAATTGCTAAACTATTAAATAAACTTACTTGTAAAGGAATTATATACTATAGTTTATAAGCTATTAATCTGCATTTGATTAGTTAAAGCAAGCTATGCTTATAGCACTAATTTTGCAATATTACTAGCCCAATTTACCTATTATAATAAAAACAGATGCTTAAATAAAGTTATAGCAAGTGTTTTATCTTAATAAGACTTATAAAGCATATTATAGCACCTTATAGCTTACTTCTCTAAGATTATATAGCAAGCTTAGCTAAATTATAATATTTACAACAAAGAAATGCTAGCTATTATCCTTGTATTTAAGCAATAGCAAGCTAAACTAGAAGGAATATAAACAAATAATCCCTTTTTAATTTATTTAGATTATAAAACACTTAAATACTTTATAATTATAAAAAAAACTATTTGTATAGCAAGCAAGATAAGCAAAATACTTATCTTAATTCTATTTTAAGCTTATATACTAGGCAAAGAAATCAAACAAACAAGCAAATGCTTTAAGCAAGAAGTATAAGGATATAAAAGAGCAAAGCAAAGTTATAAAAGAATATAAGACTTAAGTGTTGCTCCCTCGAACAAAAATCAATTTTGCAATTATATAAGACTTATAATTAGCTTTTATAAAACTTGCACTAGAACTAAAACTAGAATTAAAGCTAAAACTAGAACTTATAATAAACTTTACTTTATTATATAATAGCTTTTAGCTTTTAGACAAAATCCTAATTGCTAACTAAACCTTGCCCGACTTAGCAAAGCTTTATATAAAGGCAAAATTTAAGCAAGAAAAGACATAGTAATTGAGAGATAGTTTATTGCTATAATATAAAAAGCTATATATACTAAATAATATACTTATAAATAAGATGCCCTTATAAATTGCAATTATTTATAAAGCTTACAATTAACCTTTTTTTAGCTATTTAAGACAAATTAAATTATATTATTTATTATAGCAATAATATTATTAGCCAAATTAAAAGAAGGATATTAATTAGTATTAAGCTAATTGCTATACTTGATAGTATTTGCATATTCTTAAAAACAAAAAACCAGGATTTTTGCACTTATTACTTGTATTAGATTGTCTTTAATAGCATATTATAGTTAATTTTAAGAAATGCCTTAAAAAGTAAAGCTAGCTATAATATAATAGCTATATTTGTAAATAAGCTAGGAAAGTGTTTAATTATAATACTTATACAAAACACAATTATAGCACAAGAACTAGCTTTATTATTCTTATTGTATATAATATAATATATTAGCATTTTAGAGACAATTGTATCCGATTAAGGCCCTTAGTTTATATTAGACTTTTAAAACAAGTTTTGCAAATAAATTAAAGTAAAGCTTAAGTTATTAACTGCAAACTACTTGCAAATAAATAAATAAACAGAAATTGTAAACTAGTACTTTAATTAACAATTGCGTCCTTATATCAATTATTATTAGGATAACTAAGACAAATAAGTATTTATTATAAATTACTAACAAGCTGCCCTTTAATATAAAACTACAAGTTACTCCTTATTCTTTATTAAAAAGGGCTATAAACTATATATATTATTTGATTAGGATATGGCTATTAAATTAAAGTCTAGTATACTTAAAAAGAAACTAAATTGCATAGAAGCTAAGGCCTTAGTAAAACAATTGCACAAATCTTAAAGTGTTACTTAAAGGAATATAGCACAATTATAAGAATAATATGCAAAATAAGCAAATAAGCACTATTATACAGTCGATTTTGGAGTAAGTAATAAGGTTTAAGTTATAATAAAGCACTAAAAAACAATTAATTAAGCTATAAATTAGCATAACAAATAAATAGCTTATACAAGATTTTAAAACAAATCAAGCACTCCTTTAAGCTTAAGTTGCCGGAATTGATTAAAGTATATTTAGTATTTTATGCTAAGAAACTACAAAAGGACCTTATAAACTTATTACTTAAATAAAATAATCCGGAATACAACTTAATAAAAGTATAAGAAGGCAAGGAAGAGGAGTATAAAGTATAAGAGATACTAGCAATAAAGCTTCTTTGTAATAAACTATAATATTAAGTATAATAGAAGGGATAAAATCTTAATCTTAATTAGTATCTTGCTTCTTTATTAAGTAATAGCCCTATTACTTTACAAGAATTCTATTATATATACCTTAATTTACTAGGCCCTTTAAAGAACTTAGCTTATTAGCTAAAGTGCGTGCAAAAGGATAAGTTCCTTAAAGCTAAAGAGGATAATAATTTAAAGGAGTTGTTAAGGAATTAAGTTAAGGAATTAGGATTTTTAAGCTTGAAAACTTAAGCTGCTGCAAGAGAGGGAATTCCCCCTTTAAGGGCAGCTTAACAATTAAGGCAGCCAAGTTATGTGACTTTGCAGATTTGTAGCTATTTTTAGGACAAATCGGGAGGAAACTGCGAAATTAATTGTATAATTATAAAATATAAAGCTCGAGGACAAGCTTTCTTGAAAGGGGGGAGTAATGTTACAGTTTTGGCACTAGCATTCTATGTTATGTGGTTATGTGCACTAGCGTGGCTAGTATAAGCGGTGTGGAGCAGCAGAACTCGAGTATTTATATAAATTAATCCTTTGTAAATAACCTCTTCTTTCTTTAGCTTTAAATAGTTATAATTGAGACTATTTAGCCTATGCACTTTGTGCTATAAATCTGGCGCTTGTGACATTTTGCCTTTATTTATATTTATATTAAGCACAAGTCTCTTGTTTTCCCCTCTTTTTCTAATAGTATAAGTGCTATAAATCGGGATTAAATACCTTTTTACCCCTTAAGTTAACTTGTAACTTCTACACCTTTGCTTTTTTAAAGTATTTAAATAGCTTAAAATAAAATAATAATTAGAATTTTAAATAAGTAAAAGGTTTATTTATTATATGCAACTAATATAACTTATATATATTTATATAAGCTATATTAATAAGCTAATAAAATAAGGACTATTAAGTTTAAAAAGTAAGCTTATAAGTTTTATATAATAATTATAATTATTAATAAAGCAAAATATTTGTAAGTTTTTTTGATAATTATTACTAAATACTTATTTTATAATTTAGCTATTTGTAAATATCTTTGCAAAGTGCTTTTTAAGCTTCTTTTAAAGGTTTTTTGCTTTATTTATAATATAAATATTACTTAAAGCAAGAATAATATTATTATCTTGCTAAGCTAAGCAAAAATTATTTTAAACTATTATCCTTAAAAAGGTATTTTATTTAAGCTTTATAAAAAATTGCTCTTTTAACTCCTTTAACTTTACAAGAAATTCCTTATATACTTATATAATGCTAATTGCACTAAATTTGCAATTATATGGCTTTAAAAACAAGGGTATAAATATAAAAAAGTTATTTATATATATTATTAATACGCACAAAGTAGGGTAATGAAATGAATTAGTAATCGATAAAGTTATCTGATTAAGAACTAAAAAAGAAGGGAAGAGTGCTCTTATAATATAAGGTGCAAAGCGCCCCCGATTATATAAGCTTTAAGCCTTAAGCTACTATAAGCCCTTATAGTTGCGACATACCCCTTAGCTAATTAAGTAATAATATTAAACAAATAAAGCTTATATTTTATATGTGTATACGTTTTAAATATACAATTTGCTAGCTAATAAAACAATTAAATAATTTGCATATTAAAGGCTTTGCAATTGCTCTTGCATTAGCGCATATTATAGCTTTATAGCTTTTAATTACTAGGTCCAAGTCTATTTTTACTTAAAGCAAGCTCCTTTCCTAGTTTTTAGCTCCCTTTTTGCAATATAAATAATAGCGTAAAGCTTAAAGCCTTTTACTAATATTCTAAAACCCTATTTGCGCACATTTACTTAGAATATCGCTTGCAAGATAGTATATTTCTTGCTCGACTTTATTAATGCAAGCTAATAACTTATAAGTAGCTATTATTATTCTTGCTACCTTTATTGCTTATATAGCTTATATTGCTTTTAAGACTCTTGCGTGTAATAAAGGTAAATTACTTTCTTTAAGTGTTTTTGCTTTTGCTAAAACCCCTTTTAAAGCTTAAACCCCACAACTTGTAAAGGGCCTTTAATGCAATATTCCTTGCTTTAATTATAATATACTTAAAATAATTTAAATATATCTTTAGCTAACTTAAAAACTAGTTAACTTTATGCTTTTTAAATAAAGTAATAATAACTATTTTAAGTTAATTAGCTTAAGCTTTTATGATTAAAAATGCGCTTTAAGCTATTATTGTAATGCTTTTTTACTCTTTTGCGTAAATATAGCTTTATAGTTTTTAAATAAGTTATTAACTGCAAATAAAATTATAAATTAATTTGTTTTTTAGTCTTATTTATAATTAACTACTTGCTTTAAAAGCTTAATAAGCTTTATATATTTATTTGCATTATACTTAAAATTGCAAAATCAAATAATAAGACTAATAATAATAGTATAAGGCTAATAATAGCTATACTTGCAATTAGTATAGCTAAACTAGTAGCTGCTACTCTTGCAATTCTTATTATAGCTACTCCTCTTAAGCTTATTACTCTTATAATTCTTGTTATGGCTATTCTTTTTAAGTGTAGTGCTTATAAAGCTATAAGAGGTTGCATAGCTAGTGGCGCAACTTGGTCTAATTATATAAAGGGTATTGTCGGTATCACAGGGGGGTGGCCTATTAAGAGTATACTCTTGTTCTTATGGTGTTGCAAATAGGTGTAGATTCTAAGAGGTTGTAGGTGCGGGAGAGGCTTTATAGTGGCCCTCTCTTGCACTTAGCCTAATCGGGTTAGACCCGATCAGGTTCCTTGTTCCCTTGTTCCGACAGGTATTTTAAGTAAGCTAGTTAACTTAATAATAAAAAAGTTTTAATGCTTAAAAGTATTGCCTTATTTTTTAGTATAAACAAATAAAAATAAACAAATAAAATAATTCTTTTATACTATTTTAAATTTTCGATTATCTTATATAAATCTTAAAAGTTTAATATTAATTAAAAGTATTCAAATTTATAATATATTAAGTTTTTAATTAATTTATTTACTAGTATTTCCTTTATTAATAAATATATTACTTAAAATGCACTTTTTATATACTTTTAGTGTAATTATATATTTTAAATATTAATATAATATAGCTTAATAGTAATCTTTTTGTTTTTTTTTAACTATAAGCTTAATTGTTTATTAATTGTTGTAAAAGATTGTTTATAGTTCTTTTAAATTAAGCTTAATATCCTTAAAAAAACGCTAAAGAGCTAAAGTTTCTTTAGCTATATACTTAATAGCAAGTAGCTTAGCTTTTATTATAAAAGTAATTATTATTAATTAATAAGTTGCCTTTTATATAATTGGCCCTTTAAAAAGAGATATAATATACTTTTGCAAAGATTGTTAAGTATTTATATTATTAGTGTAAAATGCATTAAATGCAATTATTAAGTTAATATTATAGTATTCTTTAAAGTATTAAATTTTTAGAAATTGCATTTTATATAAGTATTTAATTGTCTAATTAACTATTATATAGTGCTTAGGCTTAAGGTTTATTAAGAACTAAGAAAGCAATAAAGTAGTATATGCTATATTTAGCTTAATTACAATTATAATATAAAGTAGTAAATTAACTTTCTTTTAATATTCTTTAACTTGCTTAAAAGGAGCTTATCTAGTATATTTTTTAAACTCTAAAATCGGGAAAGGAGTGCTTATATACTTTTTATTAATTAAGTAAAACTTCTTTGTAATCCTTTTAATATAAGTATTATATATAAGCTAAAGCTTTTGCGCAAGTTAATCTTTAATTATATAAACTCCTAAAAACTACTTTACTTTTCTTATTAAGTAAAAAGTGTAAGCTATATTAATTTTTGCAATAATTTTATTTGCTAATACTTTATTGCTCTTATAAAATATTATTTGCAGATTATTAATATAAAATAAAATAAATACTTTATACTTTAAGTTTATATATATATATAGCTCTTCTTTGTATAGCTTAAGCCTTATCTTAGTTAAAGTGCTTGCAAACTTGTTATATTAAAGCGCTAAGGAGTCCCTTAGCTTATATAAAGCTTAATCGATTTTAGTATATATATTAAAGATTTTAAATTTGTTAAAGAGTTAATATATTACTAAAAACCTTTTAATTAGTTTTTTCGCGTTTATAAAGGCATTAATTATATTAAATTGCTTAATTTTTAAATTAAAGTAAGCTATAATAGCTATAAATATAGCTATATAAGTTAATAAGATAAAGTTCTCCTTTTGCAAATTACTTTATATAATAATCTTTAATTAGTACTTAATTAAGTAGCTATTTAAGTTATATTTGTATTTAAATACTTATTTTAAAAGAATCGGGTAAGCTAATGTTTTATTACGCGAGATTATCCTTTAATAATTTTTAAATTCGAGGTTTTTAAGCTCGAGTATTGCATTTTACTTAAAAAAGGCCCTAAGTAAATGCTTTTCTAAATTGTTTTAAGACTTTAATTCTTTTAAGAGATTATTTTAATAAATATAAGGGGTTTTACTCTTAAAACATCTTTATCCTTTAAGCTTTAATTTTATAAGATTAATGCTATAATTATTATATATATTATCTTATACTTTTCCTTATTTTTGTTACTTAGTTTATTTAGCTAATTAAGCTATAATATACTTAAAAGGGACTTGAGGTAATTAGTATTATTTAATCTTGCTATTATAATAAGCAATATATACAAAGTTATATATATTTGGCTATTATTAAGCTTTACTTTGCTAGGGGCATAATTATTATTATTAAGTCTTTATCTTTAAATTCTTTTGCTTAATTGTAACTTATTTTATACTTTATACTTGTATTTGTGCTTCGGTTTTACAAATAATTTACTAGTACTTTATTACAAGCCCTCTAAATTGCTTTATATTAGATTTTAAGCTTAATCTAGTAATAAAGTCCTTTTTTCTTTTTCTTTAATTAAATATACCTCTTTAACAAGTTCTAGAAGCTTATTAGCCTTTTTATTTGTCGAATTAAGTATTAATATAAGCTTAGCCGAAACCCCTTTACTCTTTTAAGTAAAACTTAATATGCTTTTAAGCTTTAAAGTAGAATTTAAGGATATAAGTCTAGTCTTTATTACAGGTTTTATAGGTTTTATAATAGTAGAGATCTTTACTCCCGAGTTTTAGCTGCTTAGGGCCTTACTCGAGAGCTCTTTTATACCCTTTATAATAGGCGGGCTTAAAGTTTACTTAAGCAAATTGTCCTCTTATAATCTATTATTCTTAAAAATCGATCTAATGTCTTAAATTTCCTCTTTCTTTGTTACAGTCCTGCGCTGGCACGTGCAGCGCTACTCCCGATTAGGCTAGGGTTAGCAAACCTAGGATATTTAAGCTTGCGGATAGCTTCATGCTTCCTGCTTCCTTCCTTAGCTTTATATAGTCGTAATTAAGACCCTTCTACTTTTACTTTCCTTTCTAAGCCTTAAAGCTAGCGCTCGTGACATAATACAAAGCTCCTTCTATTTATTTAGTCGAATCTGTCTATCTAGTCTATCTGCTTGTATATAAAGGCTTCGTGCAAGATTTTGTCTATTTATCTATTTGTTTATCTGCCCTTAAATACTCTCGATTCTCCCGAATAAACCCTCTTAAAGCTTCCGACCTTAAAGCTTACTTCGATTTTACAAACCCGATTTTTTTTACTTCACTCCTCTTGCAATAGACCCGCGCTAGCAACTCTAAGAGCTCGCTACTAAGCTCGAGTTACAAGCTATAATTATTATAAACCTTTAAGCTTAGCTCTTAGCCCTTTCAAATGCGTTTACCTCTTCCCGACTAAAGCTAGCTTTGCTAGACCCTGCCAAATTCGATAGCAAAGCATACTATTTTGATATATAGCTACCCGTAATTAAAGCTAAGCTACGCGTCGACAAAGCCGCGCTTAGTAATTCGATTGCGCAATTTTATTATATTTACAATTAGCTCGAGTTTATAGTATAATCGATTGTCTTCCCCTAGCTAGCTTGCGCAAAGGAAGACGAAGTCTAGTCTTACTAATCGATACTCGATTAGCTCTTGCGCGTGTATAATAATCCTAATTAGACCTAAGAAGCCGAAGAGAAGCTTTATCGAATCGAGCAAGGTAATAACTCTTTGCTGACATATATACTCCGGTTCAAGCGCTAATTATATAAGGCTCGGGGTTACAAATAGTCAAATAACCGCAAAATTGCTGCTTTTTGGTATAGCTTATCTACAATAATCAAAAACCGTCTAGCAGCATAGCTAAAGCTCCCTGTCAAGTACTTGCAGTTCTTACAAGTAGTCCAACAGCTCTCCTCGCGCTTTGCTTTTGCTCCTTCTACTCCCTCGGTCCCCTCAGCTCCCTCTACTCCCTCGGCGCCCTTTACCCGATTTACTCGCCCCTCGAATGCTCGCAACAACCTAATAGACTTGTCTACTATAAACATAAGCGCAATCGATGCCTCTTCCTCCCCTTCTCCTGCTCGACAAACATATAAGGAATCAAGCGCGTGCTTACGCTATAGCTCATACGACCATTAGCTAGAGGAATGCCCTCGACCAGCTCGTCCTAGCAATGCGTCACAGTCAGCTAAAAGCTCTAGAAAAAGGGTACTAGTTATAGCGCCAGATTATAACTCGGATACCAGATCACAAGCCTCTTCTTAGAAGTTTAAGGATAACCATATACTAGACCAGTTAAATTAGACAAAGCAGGTTTAATTGCTTAAAGACAGGCTCTTTTTTTAAGGGGGGAGTAATATTACAATCCTGCGCCAGCACGTGCAGCGCTACTCCCGATTAAGCTAAGGTTAGCAAACCTAGGATATTTAGGCATGCAAATAGCTTCATGCTTCCTGCTTCCTTCCTTAGCTTTATATAGTCGTAATTAAGACCCTTCTACTTTTGCCTTCCTTTCTAGGCCTTAAAGCTGGCGCTTGTAACATTCTCGATTAGTTTAATTACTTGCTTAATAATTTTAAGTAATTGGCTTATTACTTGTTTAAACTCTTTTAAGTAAAGGGTATCTTTGTCAAATGTTATATTTCGTGTAATAATTACTCTCTTAAGTGTAAAAACCTAAATTTTATATATATTAAATGCTATATAACTAATTAAATATCTGATATGCTTATAAAGATTAACTTTAAAAGCTCTCTTTTGTTTTTTTTAGCTTTGTGTTCCTTAATTAATAGATATGCTCAGGCTTTATATATGTAAATCCTATTTTAATTAAGTTAAAGATTAATTATTAAGCGTATAATAAGCATAGGATTATATTACCTAAAATAGTTTCGGAACTAAGCATAGAGAACCTTATTAGGTAAGCATATATTATATATATGCAAGGGGCTCTTATTATACAAGAATATAATAGCAAGGGTTATTTTTAGCTAGAGGTCTTTTAAGAGACTTGCTTTTATATGCATTTTAATTGACTTAGTTATAACCTCTTATCTTATATATTTGACACCTCTATTAAGCTTATAAATATAAGTAAGGGCTAGCTCGATTTTAATGCTTGCCTCTTTAGCTTAAAGCTTATATTTTATATATCCTTTAACCTTAATAATAGAAGTGTTATTATTATATTATATTTTGCAAATTATAAGGTTAAATTACTTCTTTATTTAATAATTAAAATCTTTAATTATATTAAATATTAAAACTAGAGACTTGTTTATAAGAATAAAGCCAAAAAGTTTCTTATTATACTTGTCCTTAATTATTAAAAGCTATTAAGCTTTGTTATAGCTTTCTAGGAAGTTAAACAAATCTTACAAAATTCTAAAAAATAGCTTTAAAGACTTCTTTTTAGAAAATTGCCTTAAAATAACTTGCTTTGTGTAAGTTATCAAGTAATATGCGCACTTAACTCTTATAATGCTTTTAATAATCACGTTTCTTATGCTTTTAACAAGTGCTTGCAAAGCTTTTAAGCTAAAGTGCCTTACTTATATATGCTATACTGTTTCTAAATTACTTTTTAGTTTAAAGTAATTTTGCAAGTGCTAAAACTTTGCCCTTATATGTTATTTAATTATTAAAAATATTAGGATTTTTGCTATACTTATTAGAACTTTGGGAGAAACTTTAAAATAAGTAAAAAGCGGCTTAAATTTAAGGAATATTAAGTTATATATATGCTTTAATTGCTTAAGTATAATGCTATTTTCTTTAGTTTTATATTAGAGCAAACAATTTAAATTATAGTACTAAACTCTTGCTTTATTTAATTAAGCTTCGGAAATTATATTAATATAAAATCCTTTAATAACTATAATATTTAATAAGACCAAATCTTTCGAGTTTAGGCTAATTATGCTATTTAAAGCTTTTTTAATTACCCTCTTGCCTTATCCTAGGATTAAAAGGCTAAAGGAACTAGCTTTAATATACTTGTTATAAGTTACTTTAATAAAAGTCTTTAGCTTAAGCAATTCTTTGCTATTTATTAAGTGTATAGCGTTATAGTTATTAAATAGCATGCTTGCCAAAAGAGAATATCTCGAAAAATTAAGCGTAGCATATACTCCTTGCTTTAGAGTTAGAGTTATTAGGAGTGGATTTATAAGAGTAGCATTAATATTATTTAAAAATTTCGATTTTGCTAATCTTTAATCCTTTTTAGAATTATTACTAGCGCTTTTAGATGCTTAATATTTTATTAAGCTAAAGGCTAGTTTTGTAATAATTTTAATCTTATATTTCTTTTTAAAGAAGCTCTTTAATATTTTAAAGTGCTTAGTTTAAAGAATATACTTAATCTTTTTGCATTTCTCGGCATTAAGCTTATCTTTAATCTCTCTTTTAAATAATCTAGTAATTATAATCTTTATAAAGGCGCATTTTTTAAAGTTTTAATTATGCTTAATTTTTGTATAAAGACACTTGTAGCTTATAAAAGCAAGAGTAAAGTTAAAGTCTTGCTTTGTTTAAAAGTCTAATTAGCTGCTAAAGGTAATAAAGATTCTTAGGGCTTTGGTGCTTTTTAGGGTTAAATCTTTTAAAGTAATAGCCGAGAAGACGATTTTATACTCTTTAAGCGTGAGATACTCTT
>Ga0302221_10001027_pt1 | contig 18482 bp, 3 predicted proteins | sample II_Palsa_E2_1_FD_193517 | JGI IMG/M metagenome (GOLD analysis project Ga0302221, IMG submission 193517) | Peat permafrost microbial communities from Stordalen Mire near Abisko, Sweden - II_Palsa_E2_1 | ecosystem: Environmental > Terrestrial > Soil > Palsa > Peat permafrost | place: Sweden... | reverse complement strand
ACTGCTTAATATTTCTGAGTCAGATGATCCATTGGATATCTATGATCGTTATGTTCGATGGACACTCGACGCGTACCCATCTGCACAAGCAACACCAGCATCACAACTTCTGCCACTTCTCGAGCGCGCCACGAAAACCTTCCAAACATCCGCACAATACAAGAATGATCCACGGTACCTGAAAATGTGGATTCAGTACATTCGCTTCTTCTCAGACACCCCACGAGAGACTTTCGCTTTTCTAGCTCGTCATAACATTGGTGAGGGATTGGCATTATTCTACGAAGAATTTGCTGCGTGGTTGGAGGGTGCGGGGCGATGGACACAAGCGGAAGAGGTCTACAGAATGGGAATCGAGAAGGAGGCACGACCAACTCCACGATTACTTCGAAAGTTCAGCGAGTTTCAGCAGAGATTTTCACAGCGGCCCGAAGACAACAACGAGCCCTCATCACCAGCGCTACCAACAGTCCGACCTGCTCTTGCCGCGAAAATTGATCCTTATGCTGCAGCTGCACCTAGAGACCCACAAGCACCAAGGCCCAGTTCTGGTGTTGGCGGAACGACGACCAAGAGTGGACGGCAAAAGCTTACTATTTTCTCAGACGTTGACAGTGCGGCACCGCCAGTGTCAGCTGGTCATGATACTAAAGGATGGGAAAGTATTGGATCACTAGCAGACCGAAAGAAGGAGAACATGATCGAGCCTAAGCCGTGGGTGGGGGAAACTCTTAAGGCGGGAGGAAAGAAGAGCAGTACGAAAATCCCGGTGTTCAAGGATGAGGTATGTCAACTTTTTTTCTTCCCTCTATCATGCAAATATTGATGATCACAGGACTAATGATTGTCGGTTACGGCGTTTTGTATTCAGTCTCTTCCTCATTTCGATTATCCTCAAGTTACAGACCCTACCCAACAACAAGTGACCGTGAATCAAAAAGGACGAACTGAACGTATTTTTGTGAACCTTGAAGCCATATACCATACCCCGGAGATTGTTGGGAGCGAGTTAAGTTTGGAAGAGTTAAGGGCTGGTCATCGTGGCTGGCTCTCGAAAACTTGGGTGTCTGAGATCCCCAATAGAAAGAGCCATGACGATCCTCTGAATCTTCAAGACGGAACCGAGGAGTCGAACGTAAACGTTCCAGAGATCGTCCGAGAAGTCTCGGAGAAGCTTGTAATTGCCCGTGATCCTGTCACACTAGATGAAAATGGAGCAGCAAAAGAGACTGCTCGTGAAGGAAAAGGCAGGAGGTTGAAGATCAAGGAAGTCAACGAGACACAAATCAGTAGGTCATAAATCACATATACCGTGCTGATATTAATATGTACCAGTCAAAGCAAAACTTTCATCACCATCTGGGCCGAAAATGACGAAAAGGAAAAAGGAGCAAACCATGACACTGCACACTCGTGCAGCTACCGACGACATATACGATTTATTCAACCAACCATTGAAACCTGCCGAGGAGGAGGAAGACGAAGAAGAGGAGAGTGATGACGATTATGATATGACCGATGGCGATTACACTAGCGGAGGTGAAAGCACTGGAACTGGAAGACTAATTACAACTAGCGAGGCTGGGGACGACGAGACTTCAGATGTAAAGAGTGTTAGCGAATGGTCTGATTTCACAGCCAGGAAACACATTCCGAATATCGACGATGAGGAGGACGAGGACGAAGACACCAGAGCTTCAAGGTTCACTGAAGCAGATGATGAAGATCTGGCACAGATCGAGGTTGAAATTCCTAAGGTGGATGAAGAACTCGTCACTCCAGTTTCACCAGATCTCCCGCCTCCTACAAGAACAGTGTTTGTTCCAATTCCGCCGGAAGATTACGAGCCGCCAACACGACCATACAGAGATCCAGCTCAAGTCTCACAGAACCGTCTTCCTTTCATGACCCCAATCGCTGAGAAGACGGAATCGTCCCTTGGAATGAACACAGTTAGAGAGGAGAAGGATTATTTCAACTTGAAAACTCCTAGCAAGGAGAACGGACCAAGGAAGCCGCCTGTACGACCAATCGAAGGACTCGATAGTAGTCCTTTCAAAGAAATTATCAACGAGGCAATTCCGGCAGAAAAGATCGCTCAGCCACTACTCGGCAAGAAGTTGAAAACAAACACAACAGCAGCCATCGCCGCGAAAGTTCAATCCAGTGGTGGGGCTCTGGCGAAGGAGATTGCTCCCAAAGGGCCGATCATCAAAGATGCCCAGTGCAATCCTGTTGATGACTACACCCGAGATATGATCTTCGCAGGTCTTCAGCCTCCTCTTTCCACCTATGAAGGTTTCTTCGAGCACAAGGAGAACAGAAGTCGTTCTGCCGAGATCAAAAAATACGCCAAAGCAGCATCAAAAATACACAAAAGTGCAAGCGAAAAGACAATGACCAACATGGCGATGCCTCCTATTTTAAAGTTCCCTGGCACAGACAGACAATACATGCTGAAGCGAGAGCTAGGAGCTGGCGCCTTCGCCCCAGTCTACCTCCTGGAAAACGTGGCTTCAGAAAATGAAGAAGTCGACGAAGACTACCCAGTGATGGGAAAAGGCGCCTTCGATGCCTATGGACGCAAATCCCTTGAAGCCTTGAAGATGGAAGATCCGCCTACGGCCTGGGAGTTCTATATCATGCGGCAAGCTAAGCGCCGACTCGGGGTCCACAGAGCAGCGGAAAGCATCATCAATGTCTATGAAATGCACCTCTACGCCGACGAATGCTACCTTATCGAAGAATTTCGCCACCAAGGGACGCTGCTAGATGTCATCAACCTCGCACGTGCTGAACCTACCACCACTGGACCAGGCGTCATGGACGAAACACTTGTCATGTTCTTCGCCGTCGAGCTTCTTCGCACAATGGAAGCATTACACTCCAAAGGCATCATGCACGGTGACCTGAAAGCCGATAACTGTCTCGTACGCCTTGATCCGATCCCAGACTCCGACGTGTGGTCTCCCAAATACCGTAAAGACGGTACAGGGGGCTGGAATAAAAAGGGTATAGCGCTTATTGATTTTGGAAGGGGCATCGACATGAAAGTCTTCAGACCAGACGTCCAGTTCATCGCTGACTGGAAAACTGGACCAGCGGACTGCGCGGAGATGAGAGAGTGTAGGCCGTGGACCTGGCAGATTGACTATCATGGCTTGGCAGGAATTATCCATAGCATGCTTTTTGGAAAGTATATCGACACGGTCGCAGTTGGTGGAGGTGTGGGTGTTGCGGCGCAGAAGAAGTGGAAGTTGAAAGAGGGATTGAAGAGGTATTGGCAGACTGAGATCTGGGGCGAGTGCTTTGAGCTTTTGCTTAATCCCACCAGTGCGGTGGAACAGGAGGAGGGAGGCAAGATGCCGGTACTTAAGGGCATGAAGGCAGTGAGGGAGAAGATGGAAGCGTGGCTGGAGGGGAATAGTGAGAGGGGTGTGGGGTTGCAAGGTGGCCTTCGGAGGCTTGAAATGCAGATTGAGGGACGGAGGAGGAAGTGAGGAGAGTTGGAGTATACTGCATGAATGATTGGCGTCTGGCATTTTTGGGGGTGTTCAGGTGTTGTTGGTTATGGGTGATTAGCATTGTTATATTCTCGTATTTTTCGATACACCCTTACTGTTAATGAACGTTCATATCATATTCACCGTGGTCGTTCCGGATAACCCTTTGTGTTAGTACGGCTTTTGACAGGTATATATTGAGCTGCATCTTGCGAAGCTGCCTTCCGTGTCACCCAACACCACGAGAGCACACCAGTAACAGGCCTGGGAACATCCAGTGCTGGCTTGAAACTTGGCATGATTCTTTCTTGTAGAGGGGTATAAGGAAACAGTACACTCCATCCCGACATTTCAGCTTCCACTGCCGCCTGTTCCTGAACTGAGAATGCCAACCCAAGCTCCAAACGGCAAAACCCTTCATTGCGCATACCGAGAGTTTTTTTTTGTCGAGCGAAAGGGCAGGTAAGGTGGTTTTGGTAGAGGAGGAACAAGGTGGAGGAATGACAACAGGTAAATACTTGACAACAGCTAAGTGCTTGAACAAAAACATTGCTTGATCTTCGAAACTGCCTACATATTGTTCAGAATGGCTTGACGAGTGTAGAGGCAGGCAACGTAGCTGGTATGCGGTTTGAGTTGAGATTGAGTGAGCATGCCAGCGGCTCGGGATTCGTTGTTATCGAATTCGGCCTTTCCATTATGGTGGCTTGTCCTTGGTTGGGAGGGGGAAGGTTTATATACCTTGAGGATAGGTGGACTAGTGTTGTGCGAAAGTTGAATTGGAGTGGGGGGTGGGAGGTGCGAGGGGGATAGTTGGGATGAGGTTTGATTTTACGGGTATTGTGCACTACGGGATTTTACGGGGGTTGAGTCATGGATTCATGCCATTTTGAGGCTCTGGGGTCCTGCGTGGATTTGGAGAGAGGAAGAGGAGATGGGGGTATAAATCGCTGCGTTCTGGGGAGTTGTTGTCTGCATGACGAACGTCGAGATCACTTTCGCCCAGAGGGATGGAGGCTCGGTGTTGTTTGTAGGTAGTTGTAGTACCTGTGCTGAGCTGTCATCTCACAAGGGAATGGAGGGTTCGCAGGGGTGAGAGTGGGAGAAGGCGAGAGGCAAGTAGGTGGGGTTTTTGGATTTGGAGGCGAACAGGTAGAAAGGGATAGTGACAGCAAGGAGGGAAGTGACAACAAAATGACTCTATCGCTTCTCAGCCATGAGTTCAACGAAGTCAGTAAGATGCGGTAATATTCCAAACGCTACCAGCGCATGAGGACGAGCTTCAGTTGCCTTGCTTCGTTGGTTGTGGAATGCCTGTCTCACTTTCCTGCTAGAATGATGTCAGAAGCAGTGGTTGTGCGTCATTTGAGATTCGCATCTCCATGTCAGTGGAGAGGGTTATATACTGGCGGTAGGGAGCGGTCGGAGACTGAGGAGGTAATGGGAGGAGCGTTACTTTTTACTATTTGGGTGATCCAGTGAATGAAGCTCGTTACCCGTGTTGGAATTCAATCCCCGCGTCTCTTTTAGGTGTTAGAGATAGGTATATAAGATTCGCCTTTTTCCGAATCTTGAACAAAAAACTACAGATAGAGCAACAATTGCCATCGAAGAGGGAAAGTAATGTGCTAGCTTCCTGCTTTTAGTCAAGGCTTTCTTCTTGTGATAGAGGGGAGTACTGGATGATGGCTGTGTTGGTATAAAAGCATGGGGAGGCATTGAGAAATGATATGAGGAAGATATATACAGGTGGAGAGGAAGGAAGTGACAATAAACGTGGAGTTGACAACAAAAAGCCTCTACTGTCTCCGGGCTACCGAGGTAGATTTGCTACTTAATCATTCAAAAGGTGATACTAAAAGACACCTCGATCTAAGGCCCAGGCCGCTTCGAGCACCGTTAAATCAACTTAAATGTCAAGTCTCCATTATTCGCACGACATGGAATACAATAATCCACAATATTCTGTGGACGTTGGAATTAGTCTCAGTCAGGGAGGGAATCTATATGTAGACATCTCTGACAAATGATAGTCTTGTGGCTTGAAATCTCAGTAGAAAAGGCAACCAGCAACCAACTCAAACCCAGTTTCGCTAAACCTGCGCTGCTTAAATGATTATTGTGCTTAGCTCTTGCGAAACGAATGTATGAAGAGAAGTCGCAACTACTTGAGGAACAGGGCTCCTTCATGTGGATTGTTTTAGAGTAGGCAGGAATTAAGGAGGCTTAGGGTATTGTAAGGTAAAACTCTACTACTGATCCGGAGCTATTATATTCCTGTAGCGAATCTTCAAATGGCAGTGTGTGACTCATTTCACTTATTGAGAGAATATAAGTATATCCGAAAAATGGGACTTGTAGAGCATTTATAATAAAAGCAAAGAATACAATATACATCTTGCCCTTATTATTGCCAGCAGGTTTAAATGGGGCGGATTGGGACTAAATACCTGGAATTTGGCTGCAATTTTTATTCCCTGGCAGTAGGGTTCGGATAGTGGATTTATTCACATAATCAATTTTCCATATAGTTATATGTTGCTGTGAGAGAGATCACCGTTACAGTGGGAGCAGATTTGGGTACTTGAAGGTTAAGGTTGATTACTAGGAGATCGCTGAAGAAACTCCTCCTAAATATTGTACATGTAGCTGCTTGATCTTAAGCGAGTTCTCGCTAGCCAAGCCAACAACACACCCCTCTCGTATAACAACTAGTATTCTTAATGTTTTAGAATGTTCAGAACTTAAATTTCTGTTCGTTCGCTCGCAGCCTGGTCCTAGTCCCCCGTCCTCTGCCCTGGTCTTTGCCTATGGGCGGCAGCTTGCCGCGTAAGTTCTGATACAGTAGCAGCCCCTGCGCCTGCGTGAGTGAGGCGTACGTTAAGCGAAAGTTTCAATGTGAGCGAGAAAGTGGAGGCAAAGTGGACCACACTTCAAACAACACGGGACAAAACTTGTTCCTCTCCTTGGATTTTGTCTAGAAATTCATATATCAATTCAAAAGATCGCCTCTGTCAAACTCGTACCTCCCTTTCTATTCAGAAACATCGATCCTTACGTCCGAAATGGCACAACAACAGAAATACAACAAGCTTGCTGACAAACATGTTCTGATCATTGGCGGAACATCGGGTAATCCCTTACTCTTCCCACATTCAATCCAAGAACATAAAGCTGACAGAGATGGAAAGGGATCGGATATGGCGTAGCAGAAGCCCTCATCGAATCCTCCGCCAACATCACGATCTCCTCCAGCTCTCCCGACCGCGTCAAGACCGCCATCTCATCCCTTCAAGACTCATACCCTTCAGCCAAGACCTCCATCAAAGGTTTCGCCTGTGACTTGTCAAAGCCTACGCTGGAGCAAGACCTCGAAGCCCTCTTCGAGAAAACAGGAAAAGTAGACCACATAGTCTTCACAGCCGGCGATCGTCTCGCTACTACCTCTTTGGCAGAAAGCACCCTGGAATCTATCCAGAGAGCAGGACAAATTCGGTTCTTCGCTCCCTTATTGGTTGCGAAGGTTGGAAGGAAGTATTTAACGGGGGGAGCACAGAGTAGTATTGTGTTGACGACGGGATCCGTTGCTGATCGTCCGGTGCCAAATGTAAGTCTTCAAATTTCCCCCCCCCCCCCTCCCCCCCCCCCCCCCCTCATTACAAGAGGAAGGTGGAGCAGAGGAGGGGTAAGGGAGAGGCTTATTTTGTACAGTGGAGTGTAGTAGCGTCCTACGCAGCAGGATTGCATGGCATGACGAGGAATCTGGCGTTGGATTTGAAGCCGATCAGGGTTAATCTCGTGTCACTTGGCGCTACTGATACTGAGTTCTGGGCGCACATGAGTGCGGAACAGAAGGGGAAGATGTTTAAGGGGATTAGTGCGAAGGTTCCTACGGGGAAGGTTGGGATGCGTAAGTACTTTTTCGTTTTTATTTCTTGTGAACTTTAGCACGTTGGGGAGAAGGAAGACTGAGAGCTGGGCTAACGGGATGTAGCGGAGGATGTCGCGGAGGCGTATTTGTGGTTGATGAAGGATAGTAATGTGACAGGTATTGTGGCGTATAGTGATTCAGGGGCGAGGTTGGTGTAGCTTGGTCGTAAAGATGAGGGGGAAGGGGAGGCGGGATTGCGAGATTTCTTAGAGAATGAAAGATACAATTAGGGTTTGTCAATGAATGTGATTCGCGGCCAATGCATCATTTGACATATGCTTCATGCCATCCAACCCCATCATATATATAGGTAGGCGCGAGCGTGCTGAAGTTCTCCACGCAAGGCCGGAGTGTAGAAAAGCTAATCACGAAGATTTACGCGCATACGAAAGTGCACAAGCTATTACGGATCGCGGTTAAGGTAACTATTTGGTGCTGAAGTAAGTGCTTGCTCTTGGCTCCTCGGATATTGAAAAAAGTTAGGAGCACACACGAGCGAAGACAAGGAATACACATGAGCTGTAAGGAGGAGGATAGCACCACTTTCCGATAAACACAGGCTTTTGCGGCTGGCTTGGGCAGAAGAGCATATAGACTGGACACCAGAGCAGTGGGATAATATCCTCTAGAGCGACGAGAGCTGGGTACAACCAGGCTATCACAGACGGCAGTGGTGTACAAAACTAGTAAGACCTTCAGAACTCAATGACCCTGATTACATATCTCATAAATGGCAGCGGAAGATAGGGTTGCGACAACGTAAGCACTTACTTCATTTTCGTATCCATAATTTCCTGGACGCGTATCCTGTATATATCCCGTTGATCTGCAATACCTTTCCGACAGGAGCACCGGTTAGGTACATAGTCGCAGTACGCAGACGTAATAAGCTACGCAGCCGTCTTGCCAAGACGCGTTAACGGAGTACTGAAGGGAACGATAGGGGATATAGTAACAAGGCAAACTACTGTATCCTTTATGGAGATATATGATTATTGAAGGATGGACAAGAACGAGGAGAAGAACAGGGATAAAGGAGTAGGGAACAAGAAGTATAGAAGGGTTAGACCTGGAAGACCTGAAAATAAGTGCTCGGCTAAGGACGAGCGTCTTAAGTAAGCTAAGAGTATATAATACATTAAAGCAGAGCGCGGATTCTTGTTGTAGAGCAAGCAAGCTCTTCAGCCACTTTTCTTGTATTATGAGCCTTTAAGCTCGGTTTTGTATTTAGTTAACTACTCTTCTATAAGCCGTCAGTCATGCTTTAAAACTCACTTGACGACTTAAAGACTGTGTCGCAAGCAAAGGATACCCCTTTAGCTTTTAAATAACCTAATCTTAAAAGCTCTTTAAGCTTTTATATATATAAGTATAAGTATTCTTTAATTTTATATTCTTTAAAGTATTTTTAACGTATAATATTTAGTTTTATAATTATATTAAAAATAAAAGAAATATCGAAATAAATATAAATATTATATTTAATTAATAAAAAATAAATAATTATTCTTTATTTAATTTTAACTTTAATAATTTATTTTTATTTATTAAATAATTAAAAACTTTAAAAAAAAATATTTTAATTTAATAATTAAATAATAAATTAATTATTATTTAAAAAAAATTATTATTATTTATAATTAATTTATTAAAATTTTATATTATTTTAATACTTATATATTTAATAATTAAAATAATATAATTAATAAAACTTTAATTATTATAAAAATATTAAAAATAAATAAATAAATTAAATTATTATTTTTTATTTAATATTTTTTAAAATATATATATATATATTTATTATTTTTTAAATAATTTAAAATAATAATTATTTTATTAAATTTTTTTTAATTTTTTAATTTTTTATTATTATTATTTAGATTGTGACGGCGTTAGCTAGTATACTGGTCACTTGATTAGTTTTGGGTCTAGTTTCATTAGCTGACGCTAGCGCAATAGCTGTTTCGTCGTCTTCTCTTTAACTTCCTCTCTTTTAGCTTCTTCTCTTTTTCTCTTCTCCAGCTTAATATTCTTAATATAACTAGATTCCATTAAATTACGTGCTTTTTAACCATTGCGGTATTCCTGCTATTATATAAATAATAAATTTTTTTTTATATTTTTAATTTTTATTATTATTATTTTTTTTTAAATTAAATTAATTAATATTAAATTTTTTTTATAATAATAAATTAAATATAAAAAAAATTAATATTAATATTAATAAAAATAATAATAAAATAAATTTATTAAATTTAAAATTATTTATTTATTTAAATAATACTTATATTATATTAATAAAAATAATAAATTAAATTTAATATAATTTATTTATTAAAGATTTATTTATTAAAAATTTATTTATTAAAAATTTATTTATTAAAAATTTATTTATTAAAAATTTATTTATTAAAAATTTATTTATTAAAAATTTATTTATTATTAATTATATTTTTTATAATTTATAATTTATTTTTTAAATAATAATTAAAACTTAAAATTAATAAAATTATATATAAAATAATTATTATTTTTAATAATTATAAATAATAAAAATAATATTAATATTATAAAATTTTATAAAATTATAAACTTTATAAATTAAAATAATAATTTTTTTTAATTTTTTTTTAAATAATTTAATAATTATAATATAAAAAATTTATTATTTTTTTAATTTTTAAATAAAGTTTTTTTTTTAAATTAATATTATAAATATATATTTAATATAATAAATAATAAAAAATTAATAATAATTATTTATTAATTAAAATTCTTTTTTATTAAATTTATATATAATTAATTATATTTTAAAAAAGATTATAAAGTTTTTTTTTAAAAAATTTTATTAATTTTTTTTTAAAATTATATATAAATTTATAAATTTAAAATAAAAATATAATAATTATAAAAAATATTTATTTTATTTAATATTAATATAACTACAGCATTATAGTTATGCCGGTCACGTGTCGAGCAAGTATACCTTAGTATTTATATATAATTATTAGATTAAATATAGTTTAGTTAAAATTTAAATATAATAATACTTTATTATTATATTTTTATTTTTTTCTTTAATTAATTATTACTTTATATAATTAATATTCTTATATTTATATAATAATTATTATATATTATCGATAAATCGACATTAATTAATTTATATATATAAATTAAAAAAAAATTAACTAAAAGCTTAAAAAATATTCGATAACTTATAATAATTAATATTTCTTTATATTAAAAAAAAACTAATATAAAAATAATTATTAAAAAATATTTAATAATTTATATAATCGAATATTATATTTTTATTAAATATAATAATATATTAAAAATATTCGGTAATTTATTATAAAGTTATTTTAATTAATATTTAATTATTTATTATTTTTTTTTTAAATTTTTTTTTTATAATAAACTTTTATTTTATTTTAAACTTTTAAATTTTTTTATTTCTTTAAATATATAAATCTTTATTCTTTTTTTATAAAGCTAAATATATATAATATTTTTTTTTTACTTCGAACTTTAAACTTTTATAAAAAATATTTAATAAATAAAATATTAACTATAGTTATATTTTTTTTATTTTTTATTAATAATAATACTTTATTTAAAAAAAAGATTATAAATCCGATAATAAACAATAAACTATATTTAAAAAATTATAAACAAGAAGGATTATATTTAAAAAATTATCTAAAAGTTTATATTATTAAGCTAGTTTCGTTTAAAATATTTAAAGACCTTTTAGACTTTTTTTTTTATTTTTTTTATTTTATTATAACTCTTTAATATTATCGTTATTTAATAAATAATTATTTTTAAGAAATAATAAAAAAACTTTAAATAAAAAATATTATATTTATAAAATCGTCCGAAGTTTATATTTTATAAATTAGTTTCTTTCATAATATATAAATTTTTTTTTTTTTTTTTTTTTCTTTTTTTCTTTTAATCTAAAAACTATAAAATTTTTATATTTTTATAATTTAATTATAAAAACTATTAGCTTAATTAATTAACTTTATCGAAACAAGAATAAAAATAAAAACTCTTTATTTAAAAAAATAAATATAAATAAAAAATAAAAAAATCGTTTTATTTAAAAACTAAAAATAATTATTAAAGTATTAAAAGTTTAGTTTTAAAACACTATTAATAAAATTATATATAAATTAATTTTTTTATTTTATTTTTTCTTTTTTTTTTATTAATAATTATTTAAAAAAAACTTTATAATATTTTTTAATTAAAGAGATTATAAATATTATACATTAATAATTTCTTTACTTTATTTTTTTTCTTTTTATTAATAAGCTTTATCCGAAAAACAAGAATTATTTCTAGAAATATTATAAATAATATTATAAAATCTTTATTTATAAAATTATATATAAATCGAGTCTTTTAGTTTATTTTTTTTTATTAATAATTATTTAAAGTAATATTATAATAATTTTATATATTATAAAATAATTAAAATATATTAAATTATATTTATATTATAAATATTTAAAAATAAAATATTTTTTTATAATAATTAAAAAACTTATTAGTTTTTTATATAAGTTTATTATTTATAAATTAATATTTTTAATTAATAGTTAAATATATTTAATTTTAAGCTTATATTTTTTTTAAAATATTATAATTTAATATAAACTAAATTTAAAATATTTAAATTAAAAAATAAAAAAATAAAATAAATAAAAAAATAATAATAAAAAATTAATTTAAAAAATATTTATTAATAAAGTTATATAAATATAAAAAGAATAAAATAATAAACTATAACTTATAAGAATTATTTTATAAAAATTTTAAAAGTTTTATTATTAAAAGTTTTAAAAATAAATTCTAAATTAAAGATTTATAAATTTTTAAATTTTTTTTATATTATAATAATGTTTATATTAAAATTATTAATAATAGTTAATTAATTATATAAATATTAATTAATATATTAAAATAAAAAACTATAAAATAATAAAATAATATTAAAATTATTAAAATAAGTTTTATATATTAAAATTTATTAAATAAATTAATAACTTTAATATTCTTTATATTAAATAATTATAATTAAAGTAAAACGAATATTATTTTTATATTATTAATATTATTAGTTTAAGCTATATTATCTTTATTATTATAAGTCGAATTTTGACTTTAACTTTTATAATAAATTTTTTTTTTAATTTTATTTATTTTATTTATTATATTATATATAAAATTATTATTATTTTAATATATACTATTTTTAATATTTTCTAGAATATTTTTATTTACTTTAAACCAAAAGTAATTTATTCTTAAATTTATATTTAGTTTTTAATTAATATAAAATATAAAATTAATTTTAAAAATAAATAAAAATTATAATAATAATATAAAATATAATAAAATAAATAATTATTTCGATTATAAATTATTAATATTTTATAATATATATTAATAGTTTAACTTATTTAAAAAAAAATATATATATAAATATTTTTATATATATTTAAAAAATTAATTAAAATATATTATTATAATATTTTAATTATTGTTCAATAATATTTATAATAATATAAAAGTTTATTTTTAAAGTTTTAAATATTATTAAGTTAACTTTAATAAATAAAATTATTTTATTTTAAAATCAATAATAATAAAATATTTAAATAAATTAATTTAAAAAATTATATATTAATTACTTAATAATTTAATAAAGTTATAATTTAGACTTTTATTCGACTTATATATATTTATATTTTATATTAATAAAATAGTTATAATTTATTAAAGATATTTAGTTTATTAATTAATTATAGTTAATTTTTAAAAAAAATCTAGTTAGTTTATAAATAAATTATAATTATTAATAATTATTTATAAAAAAGAATAATAATTAAATAATATTAAAATTTATTTTATTAATAAAAAATATTATTTAAATAATAATTATTATAATTATTAAAATAAAAATCAATAATATAATAATAATTATAATTATAGAAATTATAATAACTTTAAAAGTTTTTTTTAAACTTTATAATAATTTTATATTATATACTTACTTTAGCTTTATAAAATTATACTTTATTTATAAAAAACTAAATTATTATTTTTAAAACTATAGTTTTAAAAAATAAATAAAAAAGAAAACTTATTTTAAAGCTAAAAATTTTTATAAATTCAAAAATATTAAGTTTTATAATTTCGACAAGAATTTCGATATAACTTATTAATAATATATAATAAATATTAAAAATAAATTAAATAAAAATAATAAAAATAATAAAGACAAAAACGACTTCGATAAAATAATTAATACTTTTATTATTTTATTAGTAAATATTAATAAGATTAATAAAATTAATAAAATTTATTTTATATTAATTATAAATTTATTATTTTAAATTACTTTTATTATATTAATAAAAATAATAAATATTTTTATAAATAGTTTTTATTTTATTTTATTTATTTATTAATTAATAAAATATAATTTTATATTAACTTTTAATAAATTATATATTAAAAACGTTTATACTTTTATAATAAAAAATATATTTAAATATAATTTCTATTACTTTTATAAAGTTATAATCAATATTAATATTTCGAAATATTTAATTATTAAATTTAAATAATTTTAAGCTTTATAATATATTAATAAAAATATTATATTCGATAAAACTATTAAAAAATAAATAATAATATAATTTAATATTAATTTAATTTTTTTTATTAGTTTTATAAAAATGAATACTTTAATTAATAAAATAAAGTTTTATATTATATTTATAAAAATATTATTTTTATTTAATTTAATAAATATAAATAAACTAAATATTTATTTTAATAATTTTATTAACCGGATTATTATTTTTATTAAAAAAGTTTTAATAATATAATATTTTAGTTATTTTTTTTTATTCTAAAATATAGTTCTTTAGAATTATATTATAAAATCTTTTATTTATAACTTTTGTTTTTTTATAAATATAAAATTATAATATTTTTATTATTATTTTAATTATTTATTTATAAATTAACTAAAAAATATATTTAAATATATAAGTTATAATATTAATTATAATATATTTAAATATTTAATAAAATATTATAAATATTATTAAAAATATAAAAAAATATTTAATTAATTTAAATTTAATTTATAAAATAATATTAACTTTAATTATTTTATTATTATTAATATCTTTTATATTATAAAAAAGTTTATATTTTATATAATTAATAAAAATATATAATACTAAATTAGTTAATAATTTTAAAACATTAATATTATATATATATAAAATACTTTATAAAAATATTAAATCGATATATATTTAAAACTTTTAGATTAATTTATAATAAACACTAAAAAGTAATTTATAAATAAAGAATTTATTTAATATATAAATATTATAAGTATTAAAGTTAAAATTATTTTTATAAAAGTTTATAATTTAATTAAAATTATAAAATATTATTATAATTTAATTTAATAAACTTATAATATTATTTTAATTAAAATCTAAAATATTAATAAAAATATAATATTTTAAATAATTTTTAAAGTTATTAATAATATTATAAAGTTTAATAGTTTAATATTTATATTATTAGTTTATAATACTTTATCTTAAATAATTAAATATAATATTTTTTTATTAATTATTATATAATATTTTATAACTTTAAAAAAAACTATAATAAAAATTTAAAAATTATATATTAAAAGATTAATCGCTAACGCTTTAAAAATATAAAATAAACTTAATATAATCGAAATCTATAACTTAATAATTAATTTAAATATTTTAGTTTAATATAAAAATAATATTAGTTAATTAAATAATTAAAAAGAATTATATAAACTTATAATTATTAATAAAAAAGATTATATATTATTATTTTTATATAATAATATAATATTTCGTTTAACGTTAATAAAATCGTTTTATATATTAAATTTATAATTAAAACTAATTTATTAAATTTATTAGATTAAAATAACTAAAATCCCGAAAATAAAAATTTTATTATTATAAAAATTTTATTTATAATAAAGTATAATAAAAGTTATTTATATAAATATATTAATGTTATATTATTTTTATAAAATAAAGTTAATTATAAAGTATTTCGTTAAGCTAAAATTATTAAATTCTTTAAAAAAAACATCTTTATTATTATTTTTAAAATTAATATTTTTAATAAAATATATATTTTTAACTTTAAGTTTATAAATAAAATTAAATATAAAATTTTTAAAAATAAGCTTAAAAAATTAAGATTAATTATTTAAACGTATAATAATAATTTTAAATATATTATATTAATTTAGTTATTTATAATATAATAAATTAATTAATGAATTATTTTTAATATTATTATTATAATTATTAAAACAATAAAATTATATTTATAAAATATTTTATAAGTTTATATATAGTTAATAATTATATTAAACTATAACTTTTATATTAATTTATTTTAAAAACTTATAAAATAATTAAATTTAATAAATAATTTAGTTTTAAAAATTATTAAACTATTATATAATATTTTTAAAGCTAGAAATCACTAGTTTAAAACTTATTATTTTTATTATTTTAACGAACTAGTTATAGAATAATTAATTTATAACTTTTATTTCTTTTATAGTAATAGATTTTTTAATATTATTAATTTATAAACTAATAATATTCTCTTTGTCAAAAATAATAATTTCGCTGAAAAAAAATAAATAAACTTAAAAAAAGTAAAGTTTATAATAAAAGAATATAAATATTTTATTTTTATTTATAACTTTAAGTTTAATAAAAAAATTATTAAAACTAATAATATTATAATTATTTTTATATAAATATAATAATATAAAAACTTTAAAATTATTAATAATAAAAATATAACGATAATTAATAATAAAAACACTATACGTTAAAACTTTAATATTAAAAACTAATATATTATTTAATGTATTAAAAAAGTATATATTTTATTTATTTATTAACTTAAAGTAATATATAATTTATTAATTATTATTTAAACTATTAAATTTATTAAAAACGACATTAAGAAGTTTAATAAATATATTTAATAATAAATTAAAAATATTATTAAAAGATTATATTTTATTAAGCTTAAAAAAGAATTATTATATTTTTTAATTTTTATTAATATATTATTTATTAATAATAAAAATCTCTCTTTATAAATTAAATATATTTTTATATTAATTAATAATATTAAATAAGTAAATATTCTTTATTAGTTTTTTATAAAATATAAATATATTATTAAAAATATATTAATATTTAAGCTTTATAAAATAATTTATAATTTTGATATAAAAGTATTAATTAAAGCTATAGTCGATAAAGTATTTAAAATTAAACTATTATTAATTATTTATATAAATTCGAAATTATTTTATAAATATTTTATTAAGTTAAAAACTATATAAAAAATAATTTATAATTAATATTATATACTTTCGCTAAGCTTATAAATAATATAAGATCGCAAAAGTTAAATAAATTAAAAAAAATTTAAATCTTATTAACTTTATAATAAAAATAAAACTTTTAAGTATTTTAATATAACTATTAAATATAAATATATTATAATTAGATATAAAAAAATAAATTAAATAAAAATAATAAATATATAAATAAAAAAAAATATTATATTAAAAATAATTTTATTATATTTAATAAAGAGGATTTTTATAAATATATAAATATATTAAATAAATAAAAAAATAAATTAAATTCTTTTAAGAAATTAATATTTAATTTAATAAAAATATTATTTTTAAGTTATTTTTAAAGTAGTTTTAATATTAGTATAATTATAATATTATAATTATACCGGTTATATATCGAGTAAATATATTTTAATATTTATATATAATTATTAAATTAAATATAGTTTAATTAAGATTTAAGTATAATAATACTTCGTTATTATATTTTTATTTTTTTCTTTAATTAATTACTATTTTATATAATTAGTATTCTTATACTTATATAATGACTATTATACGTTATCGATAAATCGATATTTAAATATTTAAAAATAAATTAATTTTTAATAATATATTTTTTTTAAAATAAATTTTATTTTTATTTTTAAATATTTTTAAAATTAATAAATTTTTATTAATTATATTAAAAATTTTATTTTTTATTTTTAAAATAAATAAAATTTATTAATTATATAAAAATAATTAATTATTTAATATTATAAAAATTTAAATTAAAATATATAATAATTTTTTTTATAATATTTATATTTATTATTTTTATATAAAAAATATTATATAAAAAATATTATATAAAAAATAAATATAAAATAAATAAATATATAATATATTATTATATAATAAATAATTATATAATAATAATTATATAATAATAATTATATAATAATAATTAATAAAATAAAATAATAATTTTATTAAAATAATTATAAATAAAAAAAATTATAAATAAAAATTATTATTTTAAATAAATAATATTTATATTTTATATATTATTAATTTATTTATAATAATTATTTAATATAATAAAAACTTTATATTAATATTTTAATATTATTTTAATTAATATTTTAATATTAATTTAAATTTAATAAATTAAAAAATAAATTTAAATAAATTTTTTGTTAAAATTATAAAATAATATTATTTTATATTAATTATTTATTTTTTAAATAATATATTAAATTATTTTATTTTAAATTTAATTTAATTTTTTTTTATTTTATATTTATTTTTTAGTTTTTTATTATAATTTATTATATTTTTTTAAAATTAATAATAAATTATTTAATATAAAAGTTTTAAAAATATTAATATTATAAAAAAAATTTAAAAAATTAAATTAAAATTAATTTATATATTTTAAAACTTTAATATAAATAATAAAATATTATTTAATATTTTTTTTATAATTATTTTTATTTAATTATAATATTAATAAAATTAATTTATAAAAAATAAATTTATATTAAAAATATTATAAAATTTTTAAAAA